>Ga0066845_10000608_pt1 | contig 11123 bp, 10 predicted proteins | sample ETNtaG_31_FD_65488 | JGI IMG/M metagenome (GOLD analysis project Ga0066845, IMG submission 65488) | Marine microbial and viral communities from oxygen minimum zone, Eastern Pacific Ocean - ETNP201310SV78 | ecosystem: Environmental > Aquatic > Marine > Oceanic | place: Pacific Ocean: Eastern...
AACGACCAGGCGGGCGGCGGAAATGTGGTAAGTCACGACCCTTCTAACGTTATGATGCTAACTGGCCGCGCTGCCGTAGTTAACCGCCTTGTAGAAATTATTGAGCGCGTTGACCGTGCAGGTGACGAAGAAGTAGAGATTGTTAAGCTTCGTTATGCTTCAGCTTCTGAGATGGTACGTATTATTGAAAGTATCAACAAATCACAAGGTAAAGCCAATACAGGCGCTAAATCTGAACCTCGCGTTGTAGCAGACGACAGAACGAACTCTGTGATCGTAAGCGGCGACATTAAAGCGCGTCAGCGTCTTATCAATCTTATTCAACGCATGGACCAAGAGCTGGAGTCCAATGGCAACACTCGCGTACTGTTTCTTAATTACGCTAAGGCAGAAGATTTAGTCAAAGTTCTGCAAGGCGTATCGGCCAGTATCCAAGCAGAAGAGCAAGGCAGCGGCGCCACATCGCGCAGAGCAAGCTCAAACCGCGAAATTAGCATCGACGCACACGAAGATTCTAACGCCATCGTTATAACTGCAGAGCCAGACATGATGCGCTCGCTAGAAGAAGTGGTGCGTCAACTGGATATTCGCCGTGCACAGGTACAAGTTGAAGCCATTATCGTTGAAGTTTTTGAAGGCGACGGCAACACATTAGGTGTGCAATGGGTGTCAGAAGAGGGCGGTGGTACACAGTTCAATAATGGTGTTATAGGCGTCGGTTCATTAGCTGTGGCACTACGACAGGCCGAAGATAGAGAGACCACGCAAACCAACATCACTGCCAACGGTGAAGTGGTAGAAACAACGGACACGATAGAAGGCGACTTCACTGCTCTTGCAAGCTTACTTGGCGGTGCAAACGGCCTGATTGCTGGCGTTATCGAAAATGGCTGGGGCGCAGTGGTACAAGCGGTAAGCACTGATACCAATTCAAATATTCTTGCCACACCTCACCTAACTACCATGGATAACGAAGAAGCGTTTTTCATTGTTGGTCAAGAGGTACCTATTATTACCGGTACGACAACCGGCTCGAACAACTCTAACCCGTTCCAAACGGTGGATCGTCAAGAAGTGGGTATTAAACTTAAAGTTACGCCGCAAATTAACGAAGGCGATGCCGTTCAGCTTCTTATTGAACAAGAAGTGTCTAGCGTTAGCGGTGCGACATCAGTAGACATCTCTATCAACAAGCGCGAAATCAAAACCACAGTGATTGTTGACGATGGTGGTACTATCGTACTAGGCGGCTTGATTGACGAAGACGTACAAGAAAGTGTGTCTAAAGTGCCACTTTTAGGCGATATCCCTGTTCTTGGTCATCTTTTCAAGACGACGTCTACAAGCAAACGTAAGCGCAACTTAATGGTGTTCTTAAAGCCAACTATTGTACGTGACGGTGCAACCATGAACGCCATTAGCCATCGTAAATATAACTACATTCGCGCACTCCAGCTTAAACGTCAGCAAGAGGGTGTATCGTTAATGCCGTCAGCTGAAACGCCAAGCATGCCGCAGTGGGACGATGCATTAGCCCTTCCACCGTCGTTTGAAGAGTACCTGACTGAGAAAGAGAAGCAAAAAGAAGGTAACGAGTAGTATGGCGGATGAACAACTTACTCAAGCACTAGAGGCCCAAGAAGAAGCCCTAGAAGCCATGGGTGATGACGCCGGCGTACCTGAAGCAGAGGCCGGCCCTAAGCAGCTCTCTTTTAGCTTTGCTAAGCGCAACCAGGTGCTGCTTGAAACCAACGAAACGCCAGCGGTGCTGTATTTTACAGAAAACACGCCGTTTGACGTGTTTGCAGAAGTGCGTCGCTTCTACGGCGAGCCTTTTGTACCGAAAACTATACCCGCTGACGAATTTGAAAACTTACTGACTAGTGCGTTTCAGCGCGATAGTTCTGCAGCGAAGCAGTTAATGGAAGACTTAGGCAACGAAAGCGACTTATTCGCCCTTGCAGAAGACTTACCCGACACTGAAGACCTGCTAGATAGCGAAGACGACGCCCCTATTATCAAGCTTATTAACGCCATGCTAGGTGAGGCAATTAAAGAAGGCGCGTCAGATATTCATATCGAAACGTTTGAAAACCAGCTTGTGGTTCGCTTTCGGGTAGACGGTGTGTTGCGGGAAATTTTGCGCCCCAATCGCAAGCTTAGCTCTATGCTGGTATCGCGTATAAAAGTAATGGCCAAGCTAGATATTGCAGAAAAACGCGTCCCCCAGGATGGCCGTATTACGCTGCGTATTGCCGGGCGAGCGGTAGACGTTCGTGTTTCGACGATGCCTTCTAGCCACGGCGAACGTGTGGTACTGCGTCTTTTAGACAAAAACAACGCCCGCTTGAACCTAGAAGATTTGGGCATGACGCTGCAAAACCGTAACCATTTCTCGACGTTAATACGAAAACCACACGGTATTATTTTGGTTACTGGCCCTACCGGTTCCGGTAAAAGTACCACCTTGTACGCAGGGCTTACCGAGATAAACTCCCGCGATAGGAATATTTTAACGGTAGAAGATCCTATCGAATTCGACCTGCCAGGCATCGGACAAACGCAGGTTAACCCCCGTGTAGACATGACCTTTGCACGAGGCCTTCGCGCAATTTTGCGTCAAGACCCCGATGTTGTCATGGTCGGTGAGATTCGTGATATCGAGACTGCGCAAATTGCCGTTCAGGCCAGTTTAACCGGTCACTTAGTGCTTTCTACCCTGCATACTAACACCGCCGCTGGCGCCATTACTCGCTTAGAAGACATGGGCATAGAGCCTTTCCTTTTATCTTCCAGTTTATTGGCAGTACTGTCACAGCGACTCGTTCGTACGCTATGCCCAGACTGTAAAAAGCCGCATACGCCGGATGCGTCTGAACTTGAAATATTAGGCCAAGGGGCCACCAGCAGCACCACAATTTACAAACCTCACGGCTGTGCAGCGTGTAACCAGACCGGCTATCGCGGGCGTACGGGTATTCACGAATTGCTTTTAGTTGATGAAAAAGTGCGTGAAATGATGCACGAAGGTGTCGGCGAACAAGCCATTGAGCGCTACATCAGAACCTCTACCCCAAGCATCCGTGAAGATGGCTGTAGTAAAGTGCTTATCGGTGAAACCTCTCTTGAAGAAGTGCTTCGAGTAACGAGGGAAGACTAGATGGCGGCGTTCGCTTATAAAGCGGTTAATGCCCGCGGTAAGAACACAAATGGCGTGCTTGAAGGCGATAATGCCCGTCAGGTGCGCCAACAGCTGCGCGAAAAGGGCTTAATTCCTTTGGAAGTAGAGCAAGTTGCCGAGCGCACACAAAACGAAGGCAAAGGGCTTTCATTTTCACTGTTTAAACCACGCATTTCAGCCTCCGATTTAGCGCTACTTACACGGCAAATGGCTACCCTTGTAGAGTCGGCCCTTCCGGTTGAAGAAGCCTTGCTTGCCGTTGCGGAACAATGCGAAAAGTCCCGCCAGAAAAACATGATGATGGCAGTACGCAGTAAAGTCGTGGAAGGTCACGGGCTTGCCGATGCATTAGGACAGTTTCCCAGTGTGTTTGACGAGTTATACCGCGCCATGGTGGCGGCAGGTGAAAAGTCAGGCCACCTTGATACCGTGCTTAACCGCTTAGCCGACTATACCGAGCGCAGGCAGCAAACCCGAAGCCAAATTACTCAGGCGATGATTTATCCATCGTTAATGCTGTTTTTTGCAATGGGTATCGTACTGCTGCTTTTAACCGTGGTAGTACCAAAAATTGTGGGGCAATTCGACCACATGGGGCAAGACCTTCCGGGTATTACCCAATTCCTTATTTCAGTGAGCACTTGGCTTCAAAACTACGGGTTGTTCATGCTAATCGGCATAGGCGTGCTTATAGTTATTATACAGCGCGTATTGCAGCAAAAGCATATGAAGCTGCGCTATCACAAAGCGCTTTTAACCTTACCTTTGATAGGCCGCGTGTCGCGCGGTCTAAACACGGCCCGCTTTGCACGTACGTTAAGTATATTAAGTGCCAGCGCAGTGCCGCTACTTGAAGCTATGCGTATTTCAGGCGATGTCCTTGAAAATCAGCATATTAAAAATCAAGTAGCCGACGCCGCTATTAACGTTAAAGAAGGTAGCAGTTTGCGGGCTGCGCTGGATAACACGAAAATGTTTCCACCTATGATGATGCATATGATTGCGTCAGGTGAAAAGTCGGGCGAATTACAGCAAATGCTAGCTCGCGCCGCAGATAATCAAGATAGGGAATTTGAAGCGCTTATTGGTGTCTCACTTAAGGTATTTGAACCCTTACTTATTGTATCGATGGCGGGCATTGTTCTGTTTATCGTTATGGCAATATTGCAACCAATCTTAGCATTGAACAACATGGTGAATATTTAATGAAAACACTTAATCGCAGTTCTGGTTTCAGTTTGATTGAAGTCATGGTCGTACTTCTAATCATCGGTATTATGGCCTCTATGGTTGCACCGCAAATCTTGGGTAACCAAGAAGAAGCGCAGCTTAAAAAAGCCGCTGTTGATATACAGCAAATGGAAAGTGCGCTTGAAATGTACAAGCTTCGCAACAACCGCTTCCCAACCACTGAGCAAGGCTTAGACGCCCTGGTAACCGCACCTACCATCGACCCAATTCCACGCAACTACCCTGAAGGCGGCTTTATCAAGCGTTTACCTGAAGATCCGTGGGGCAACCCTTACGCGCTAATTAGCCCGGGAGAGCTTGGCGTAGTCGATATTTTCTCAAACGGTCCAGACGGTGAGCCAGGCACTGATGATGATATTGGTAACTGGAATATCAACGAGTATTTGAACTAACTCTTATGCAAAGCAGCGGCAGTACCTACAAACACAATATAGGCTTCACCCTTTTAGAAGTCATGTTAGTACTGCTACTAATGGGTCTAGCCGCTGGCTACGTCATGTTTAACGCTTTTGGGGCGAGTAAGTCTGACTTACTTAAATCACAAGCCCAGCGCCTGCAGGTCATTGTTGACATGGCCAGTGACTTCGCAGTGTTAAATCAGCAGCAGCTTGGTGTACGCTTTGAAGCGGACAAAAATGAGTATTATTTTGTTTATTTAGACGACGATGACCAGTGGCAGCGCATAGAAGGTGAAAAGACCTATGAGCCCTACACCTTGCCCGAGCCCTTCACCTTCACCTTAAACCTTGATGACTTGCCGTGGGACGTTGAAGACCGACTGTTTGACCGTGAGTTGTTTGACGAGAATTTAAGCGTGTCTGACGAAGGCGTTGAGATAGGCAACGAAGAAGAAAAGAAGCTTCCTCCCCCACAAATTCTCATTATGTCGAGCGGCGAAATTACCCCTTTTACGCTGTCGTTTAACTATGAAGGTGATGATGGCGACGACCCCGTCTATTATAGCCTTCAAAACCAAGATCTACCGCCTTTAGTGCTTGAAGGGCCGCTGGAGCGTCCGTTATGAAGGCATCCATCTCTAAGCGCAAAGCAGCTGCAAAGACACCGTTGACAAGGTCGTTTTTCAAACCTGCACTGGATAAAAGCAGCAATTTACCCTATGCCCCGCGCTACCAAACTGGCTTAACCCTGCTTGAAGTGATGGTGGCGCTACTTATTTTTGCGCTTACCGGCACCGCCGTACTCAAAGCGGCAGGCGAGCATTTATCCAGTGTTGGGCAGATAGAGTCGGTGACCTTCGCCAACTGGGTGGCAAGCAACCGCTTAAACCAACTTCAGCTAGATACTACGTGGCCGCCTAAGAACAATTTGAAAGGTACCATGGAGATGGCCGATCGCACCTGGTACTGGCAACAAACCGTCACTAAAACCAATGACAATGATTTACGGTCTGTCACCGTTTCTGTCGGCGAAGACGACAGCTACGACAGCTCCGTAACGTCTGTGACTACCTTTGTCGCAAAGCCGACGGCGGGAAATTAGTATGCAGCGCGGTTTTACGCTTATTGAAATACTGATAGCCATGGCCATTTTCACCCTCATCGGCTTGGCATCAACAGGTTTACTCACCACGGTTATCGACAGTAACGATATTTCAGAAGAGCGCTTTGCAAAGCTTCAACTATTACAGCGCGCCATGATCACCATTGAACGAGACCTTCAACAAGCAGTGCCTCGCGCAGTAAGAGTTAACGGTGAAAAACAAGAAGTGGTAATGGCGGGCGGCGAAACAGACGACAGCGATGATGATGGCATTGGCTTTGTGCGCGGAGGCTGGCACAACCCTCAGCTAATGCTCCCAAGAAGTACCTTACAGTACGTCGCTTACCGCTTGAAAGAGAACAAGCTAGAGCGTTTATACAGTAACTATGTTGACAATGTTATTGGCTACGAGCCCAAAGTACGGGTGCTGCTAGAAGACGTAGAAAGTTTAAAAGTGGAGTTTCTTGCCACCTCGAACAGCAGTTCATTAGATGAGGATGACGATATCTCTTGGAGTGAGAGCTACAAGGGTTCAACACTTCCTCGCGCCGTAGCGGTGGAGTTTGTTAGCAAGGACTTTGGCAAAATTCGCAGGGAATTCACCTTAACAACGGGTGAATCATCATGAGCATAACAAACAATAACACGCCGCTAAAAAAGTACAGACAAGCGAGCTCAGCTATTGCAAAGCCGCAACTTGGCAATGCACCGGGCAAGCAGCAGGGTGTGGCGCTAATGATCGTTTTGATGATTGTGGCGCTAGTTGCCGTGCTGGCTACCGAAATGGGCACGCGGCTACAGCTTCAAGTTCAGCGCACCATGAACTTAAAAGACAATAATCAAGCCTACTGGTATGCCATGGGAGCAGAAGCGTTTGCAAGAAAGTCCATTCAATCTCTTGTTGAAGAAAGCCCTGAGGTCATTTCTATTGATCAACCTTGGGCGCAGGAATTTAGCTATCCGTTAGAAAACGGCGGCCTAACGGCAAACTTAGAAGACCTACAGGCCTGTTTTAATCTTAACGCTATCACATCGGGTAGCGCTTCGAATAACGCAAATAGCGCCTCGAGCAATACCACTGAGGCTATGGAAGCCTTTCACACTATGCTGCTATCACTTAGTGTTGATGGACTAGATAACTACACCGCTGACACGCTACGCGACAGTCTTGCCGACTGGGTGGATGACGACGACAACATGCGACCGTATGGGGCAGAAGACAGCGAGTATGAATCGAGAGAATTTCCATACCTTGCAGCTAACGGACCACTGGCATCAAAAAGTGAATTGCGTATTATTAACGGAGTGTCACCAGAATGGCTAAACGCATTACTGCCTTTAGTGTGTGTGATCCCAGATTACAGTGAGTTAAAAATTAACGTTAACACGTTAGAAGAAGAGGATGCACCGCTGCTGGCAGGGTTAACAGGGCTTGATATTCAACAAGCTGCAAGTTTGCTAAGCAGTCGCCCACAAAATGGGTGGGACGATACCAACGCGTTTTTAAGCGAACCGTCTATTCAGGCACTGAATTTAACAAGCTCTCGACAAGACTGGTTTTCAGTTAAAACTGAATATTTTATGTTGCATACAAAAACACAATACAACAAAGCAACCTTTAAGCTTTCCACCGTGTTTCACGCTAGCGCCGATAGCGGCGTTAATGTTGTGAATCGCGAGTTTGGGGGAACCTATTAATGGAACAATTATTGGTGCGTTTAGGCGCCAACTACACCGATCCGATAAGCTGGCTGGTTTATTCAAAAACAGAAGATGAAATTATTGCTTCTGGTGAATTGCCAAGTGCAGAAGACTTATCTACGCTAACCGAACGCGCAGGCCAGCGAAGCGTTATTGCTTTAGCCCCTAGCAGTGACATATTGCTCAAATGGGTAGAGCTACCGCCTAAAGCGGGTCGCAAGATAATCAGCGCTATCCCGTTTATGCTTGAAGACGAGTTGGCTACCGACATTAGCCAACAGTTCTTTGCCATTGGCCCTAAGCGTGGCGATGAGCAAGCGGTGGCGATAGTCAGTCACGAAAAGATGCTTCAATGGCAAGCTTGGTTAAGCGAAGCTGGTCTTTTCTGCGATACCATTATTCCTGACGTTCTCGCCGTTCCTGCAACGCCTAATGGCTGGTCGGTACTCACAATAGGCGAGCAGTTACTGGTTCGCCAAGATGAGTTTAAAGGCGTTCAGGGCGAGCAAGCGTGGTTACTACCAACCCTTGTGCATTTCACTGCGCAGCAGGAAGCCCCGGTGACTATCACAAACTACGCGGGTATCGATTTAAGTAGCTTGCCCAATATCGAAGAAGCACAGGCACCACTTGAATTGCCCATGCAAGTATTGGCTAAAGAAGCCATGCAAAGCAGCTTTAACTTATGCCAAGGCGAGTACAAACTTAAACGCAAACGCAGCGGTGTGCTAAGCCAGTGGCGTGTAGCCGCTGTGCTCGCGGTACTTGCACTGTGTACCAGTCTTATTGATAAGGGCGTTACCCTTTATCAGCTAAAATCGGAAAACCAAGCGCTTAGCAGTGAAATAAATGCTGCGGTAAAAGCAGGCTTCCCCAATATTGGCACTTATCGCAACGTTCGATTAAAGCTACAAAGTGAGCTTGCAAAGCTAGAGCAGGGCGGCGGTGATGCCTCTATGCTTATTATGCTAGATCAGCTTGCGCCAGCATTCACAGCAACAGACGTTAAGCCTCAAACCTTGCGCTTCGACGCCTCGCGCACTGAAATTCGCATTCAGGCACAAGGTAAAAACTTTGAAGCGTTAGAGCAGTTTAAACGCAGCGCCGAAAACGCGGGTTTTGTGGTTGAACAAGGTGCTATCAATAACCGTGACAACGGCGTTGTAGGTACAGTGTCAGTAAGGAGTACGTCGTGAACGCACTTTTAGAAAAATACAAAGCCCTCACTGAACGTGAGCAAAAACTGGTGCTTATTTCCGCTGTTATGATTGCGATTGCGCTGTTCTATTTTGCTGTTTGGTCGCCACTTAATACTGCTTTAGACAAACAGAAGCAGCTGCTTGATAACCAGCAGTCGCTTTTAGTTTGGGTAAAAGACAGCGGTGCACGCGCACAGCAATTACGCCGCAGCACGGGCAGTAAACGCGCCTTTTCTGGCTCTTTACCCCAAGCGGTAAACCGCACTACCGCTCAGCACGACATTGCTATTTCACGCATGCAGCCTCAGGGTGATGAGCTTCAAGTGTGGGTAGATCAAGCGCCTTTTAACGCGGTTTTAGACTGGCTAAAAGCCATGGAAAACATGGGCGTAGTTATTCTTCAAGCCGATATTGCCGAAGCAGATGCCCCAGGCTATATCAAAATTCGCCGACTACAGTTAGGTAAAGCATGAAGTCGAAAGTTAGTTGGATAATAGGCGGCATTCTCGCCTTTTTATTGTTTGCCATCGCATACATGCCTGCAGTACAAGTGATTGGCCGACTGTCGCTGCCAAATAATGTTTCTATCAGCGGGGTCAGCGGCAGCTTATTTTCGGGTAAAGCGCAGACGGTGGTAGTGAATAGCCTTCCAATTAATAACGTAAAATGGGAGCTTAATCCGCTACACCTGTTACTGGGTAAAGCTAAGCTTGACCTCAAAGCAGGTAACATTCGCGATAAAAACGACATTGCCTTTGAAGGGCCTGTTACCACCGGGCTTTTTAGCCAAAATACGGTTAATACTGAAAACTTTACCCTTTACCTTCCTGTAGACAGAGTGCTTGCGCAGGTTCGCTTACCTCTGCCCGTTAACGCAGGCGGGCGCTTTAAGGTCTCGCTTAATGACCTAACCTTTGGTCCAGCGTGTGAGTCGCTTGATGGTACGGGAGATTGGCTTAATGCAACGGTAGCAGGTACCCAAGGGCCCATTGATTTCGGCACCTACTCTGCGACACTTCGTTGTGAAGGTGAAGATATTGGCATAATGGTGAACGAGCCTAATTTGCTAAGCTTATCTATGGATGCGGTTATACCGACAAACATGAAAAACATTCGAGTAAGCGGTAAATTTAAGCCTGATGCGAGCTTGCCCAATGAAGTACATCAAGCGGCACGCTTATTTGGCGCACCGGACAATAGCGGCTATATTGCTATTAAGCTTTAATTGGTAAAACACGTCAGTAATTACAACATAATGCGGACCCTGAGCCCAAACGATCAGGGTCAACTGGAATACACTCAACAAAGGATTGTACAATGAACAAACCTCTTTTAGCCGGCGCAGGTATTACTTTAGTTGCGCTTGGTGTTGCCCCTTACTTTATTGGCTCTAGTGTTGAAGATAATATCAACGCAGCAGTAAACGAATTGAATGAACAAGCCGTCTACTCGGCCGAAGTACTTTCGTACGACAAAGGCTGGTTTTCGACAACAGCAGAAATCAAACTTGCTGTCGACTTTCAAGCGCTAGTCAATGCACAAAATGTCGATGCAGCTGAAATGCCTATTGAAGAAAACCCTAGCGTTACCGCTACCTTGGTTGCTCATCACGGCCCTGTATATTTTGGCGACGGTGTAGGATTAGGCCGCGTTCACTACACGGTGTTTATTGATGGCGACAAATTAAGAGAGTACGTTCAATGGGATGCGCAACAACCCATTTATCACAATGAAGGCGTGGTTGGTTTATTTGGTGGTCTCAGCTACGCAGATGTTATTCCAGCCCTTAGCGCAACCAATGAGGAAGAAGGTTTCACCCTGCTTTTCTCTGGCTATAAGGGTGAAGCTGCACCTGATGGCGACCAGACGTTATATACGTCTTTTGGTGAATCGCTAAGCATCAACGCTGATGAGTTCTCGATGAAATTATCCAATTTATCCATAGATGTAAGCTATGACGGCAGTATGGTAGAGGCCTTCAAGGGCGACCTGTTTGAATCGAAAGTCAAAGCACTTATCGAAAATATGGAAGTTACCGGCCTTGAAGCAGGAGAAACGGTAAAGCTTGAGAATATTGCCCTTGTAACAGACACCGAAATTGATGAAGACAGCAACACAGCCAATGTTTACGTGGAATACGCTATTGATAAGGTAACGGGGCCCGACCTTGAAGCCTCTGACATGGTGTTAGGTGTTGCCCTAAATAACTTAGACGTTGATTTCATCAAAGCTTACCAAGATTTTAGCAATACATCACTGCTCGTGCCCTCAGAAGAAGTCCCCGCCAAAAT
>Ga0066845_10000612_pt1 | contig 11121 bp, 12 predicted proteins | sample ETNtaG_31_FD_65488 | JGI IMG/M metagenome (GOLD analysis project Ga0066845, IMG submission 65488) | Marine microbial and viral communities from oxygen minimum zone, Eastern Pacific Ocean - ETNP201310SV78 | ecosystem: Environmental > Aquatic > Marine > Oceanic | place: Pacific Ocean: Eastern...
GCATGAACTTCTAAACCAATTACTGTTTCCCAACTCATGAGCTCTCTCCAAGATCAGGAGTTTTGAAATGCCAATCACTATTTTTTTGATATTGGTGAGCAAAATTTAATATATTTGATTCCTCTAGATAATTTCCTATAAGCTGCAAACCAATAGGCAGACCATCAGAAAAACCATGAGGTATAGACATTGCTGGTACACCAGCAAGATTTGAAGAAATAGTAAACAAGTCTTCTAGATACATCTCAATTGGATCTTCAGTTTTTGAACCAATTTTAAAAGCAGAGCTTGGTGATGAAGGAGACATTATTACGTCAACTTCACTAAAGGCATTCACAAAATCATTTTTTATCATTCTTCTAGATTGCTGAGCTTTCTTATAATAAGCGTCATAGAAACCCGCTGATAAAACATACGTTCCTATTAGAATTCTTCTTTTAACTTCGTCCCCAAAACCTTCAGATCTTGATTTTATATATAGTTCCTCTAAATTATCGACATCTTTTGCTCTATATCCGTATTTAACTCCATCGAATCTAGAAAGGTTTGATGAGCATTCAGCTGGAGCAACTACATAATAAGTTGGAACAGAGAGCTTAATATTAGGCATTGAAACCTCTACAAAGTTTGCTCCCAAAGCTTCAAATATTCTTTTTGATTGTTCAAAAGAATCCTGAACTTCTCTATTCAGACTAGAAATATCGAATTCTTTAATAATACCAATTTTCTTACCTTTAAGATCATTATTTATATTGTCTAGGTAATTTTCCCTTTCATCGCTAATTGAGGTTGAGTCTTTTGAGTCATGACTGCAAATATGATTAAGTAAAAGAGCACAATCCTCAGCATTTCTTGCAAAGGCTCCAGCTTGATCAAGACTGGACGCAAAGGCTATCATTCCCCACCTTGAAGCTCTTCCGTAGGTAGGTTTTATCCCAGTAATTCCACACAATGCGGCTGGTTGCCTTATAGATCCTCCTGTATCTGTTCCAGTTGCTGCGCAAACAAGTCCTTCTGAAACGGCAGCTGCTGAACCACCTGAGCTTCCTCCCGGAACTCTCTCAAGATCCCAAGGATTTCTTACTGACCCATAATAACTCGTTTCATTTGAGGACCCCATTGCAAACTCATCCATATTTGTCTTTCCAACACAAATGCTGCCAGCTGCAGAGAGATTTCCCACAACAGTAGCGTCATAAGGAGGAATAAAGTTCTCTAAAATCTTTGAGCCACAAGTTGTCCTTAAATCTTTTGTACAAAACAGATCTTTTTGAGCGATTGGTATCCCTGCAAGATCACCATCAACTTTACCTTCATCGAAATCTCTTGCTTTGTTTAATGCTACTTTCTCATCCAGTGTAATGAAGGAATTCGTTTTACTTGTCGAAATATTTTTAAAGGTTTCACTTACTAGCTCATAGGAAGATATCTCTTTTTTTTCTAAAAGCTCTTTTAATTCGGACAATGTTTTAAATCTAATACTCATTCGACGACTTTTGGAACTATAAAATAATCTTGATCTGATTCAGGAGAGTTTGAGAGAAAAGCTGCTTTTCTACTTTTTGAGGTCACTGAGTCCTCTCTTTTTGGTGCTACTTTTTCTAGGGGATTCGCAAGCGGAGCTATATCTTCAGTATTAAGATCCTGAAGCTCAGCAACGAAATTAATTATACTTTCAAGATCTTTGGTAATTTTTTCTTTTTTATCCTTTTCAAGCTCTAGTCTTGCTAAATAAGAGATAGTTTCAACTGTTTTATTGTCCATATATAGGATATTATATTAAAGTTGTGAGATGTTAACCTAACGCAATGTAATTTTATATATTTTTGAGGAAAATTGTGGAATTTAACTTATTCAAAGCCGCTAGAGGCCTATTTTCGAATGATTTATCAATAGATCTTGGAACTGCTAATACATTAATTTATACAAAAGATGTTGGGATAGTGCTTAATGAGCCTTCAGTGGTTGCAATAAGAGAGTCTAGGGGTCAAAAGACTGTAGTGGCTGTGGGAGCTGAAGCGAAGAAGATGCTTGGTAGGACACCCGGAAATATCAATGCTATAAGACCCTTATCCGATGGAGTTATAGCTGATTTCCAAGTCACTGAGAAGATGCTTCAACACTTTATTTCTTCTGTTCATGAGCAAAGATTCATAAAACCCAGTCCAAGGATTCTGGTTTGTGTTCCCTGTAGATCAACTCAAGTAGAAAGAAGGGCTATTAGAGAATCTGTTCTTGGTGCCGGAGCAAGAGATGTAAAGCTTATAGAAGAGCCTATGGCAGCTGCAATTGGAGCAGGCCTTCCTGTAGAGGAAGCAAGCGGAAGCATGGTTATCGATATTGGTGGGGGCACATCTGAAATTGCAATACTTGCACTAAACGGTGTGGTTTATGCCGAATCGGTAAAAATTGGTGGAGACAAGATGGATGAAGCAATTGTTTCTTATATTAGAAGAAACTATGGATGTGTCATCGGAGAATCAACCGCTGAAAAAATTAAGCAAACCATAGGATGTGCATCTGAAGATTCTGAAAAACAAGAAATGATGGTTACAGGCAGGAACTTAGCAGAAGGCATACCTGAAACATTTAGTCTCTCTAGTGATCATGTTTACGATGCTATGAAAGATCCTTTAAATGGAATAATCCGTGGAATTAGAGATGCTCTCGAGCTTTCACCTCCTGAGCTTTCCGCAGATATTGCAGAAAGAGGTATTGTTTTGACCGGAGGTGGAGCACTATTAAGAGATTTAGATAGATTGATTTCATCTCAAACTGGGATTCCAGTTATCATTGCTGAAGACCCTCTAACATGTGTTGCTAGAGGCGGCGGTCAAGCATTGGAAATAATAGATAAATACAACATAGACCTATTATCAACTGAATAGTATGGCAAGATTGCCTGATAAATCATCAAGGTTCTTATTGATATCAACTTTTATTGTTTGCTTATCAATTTTACTTATAGATTATAGATTGGGTGCCTTTAAACCTGTACAGAATCTTTACAATTCTTCTTCGATATTTTTTCAAGTATTTTCTAAAGAGGTAATTTTAAATCCCATGTATAGATCGCTCTCAAGCATCAAGGACACCAAAAGAGCTATGGAGGAAAATCAAAGCTTAAAACAAGAACTAAACAAACAATTAATCGAGAATTATATTATTTCTAATAAAGAGGTTTTAAATAGAAATATTTTCTTTGATTTAGTTAATTTGGAAAATATAGAGACAAACTTACTCCCTGCTAAAGTTTTGAGATTTGATGTTAATCAATACCTTTGTTGCAATAAACATAGGATATTTTTGTCACCTGAATTAACTAGTAATGTTAATTCTTTCAAAGTTGTAATAAATCGTGAAGGTATAGTAGGGCAAACAATTAAAATTAGCGCAAGCTTGTTTGAAGTAATTTTGTTAAGTGATATAAGTCATAAGATACCAATACAAAATGAAGAGGGATTTTATTGTGAGGCAAGCGGATTAGGAATGCCTAAAAAAATATTCTGTGATGTTGATCTTACTTTGGGAGAAAGAGATTTCGAATTAAATCAAAGATTTTTCTCATCTGGATTGGGAGGCATATTTCCAAAAGGTATCGAAATTGGAAGTATTTATGAAATTCAAGACCTATCTTCAAAAGAAGTTAGATTAATAATTGAGACAAATGCAGACCCCTTGTCATCAAATTATTTTGGGGTTCTTCAGCAATGAAGCTATCGGAATTATTTTTTGTAACTATAATTTTTTTAATTTTAAGTTTTATAGATTCGCAGATTAATTTATTTTTAAGAGATTTCCTTATAGTTTCAAACATAACTTATTTATTTCTTTGTTACTTAAGTTTTAGGAATCCCCAAAAAATAAATTCCTTATTTGGAGCATATATCGGTTTTTTAATTGACCTTCACCAAAATGTTTTTTTTGGTCTCCACGCAACATTATTTACATTAACAATATTAGTAATTAACTATAATTACTTTAGGTTAAGGATGTTTTCATCTCTACAAATAACTTTAGCTTTTAGCTTTTTTGCAGCTTTTTTTGTAGGATTTAAGAGCATCTTGCTATCGACAATGAATTTTAAGTATTTAGTGGTTTTTTTAAGCTTTTTTTCTGCATTTATTACATATCTTTTTCTTCCAAACCTCGGCAAATTCTTAATAAAGAAAACTAAACTTTAGGAAATGAATAAGACTCTTACATTCAGATTACTATTGGTGATTTTTTCTCCATTTATAGTTATTTCTTTATCTTATTTCCTTTTTCTAAGTAAACCTGAGCTCTTTTCTAAAAGTTTTGAAAGATATGAGTATCAAGATTACACTTTCAGTTTTAACGATGTAGCAACAAACAAGAATCCCTTATACCCTGAATTAATTTTTGAGGATGTACTGCTTAAGAATAAAAATGGAGATGTTAAAATTATTTATCTTAGGATTGGTTTCAATCTTCTCGGATATTTTTTTGAAGACTTACAAAGACTTAAATATTTAAAAATCTATACTAATCAAATAAAAACTGAAGATTATATTTCTCTTCTTCCAGAAGACTCTATCACGCTTAAAAAGAATTTATTGAGCATAATTGATGGCGGCAATATTGATGAACTTTATTTCGAATTTATACAGGGAGCAGATATTGCCATCAATAACGAATTAATAATTTCAGATTTAATTCTTAATATAGGATCCGAAAGAAAACTAAAAGCTAAAAAAGCATTTGTGACTGCAGATCCCCAAGAAGTAAAAATAAAATTGGATCAAGGCTCATTTGAAACCCTTCCATTCGAAGAGATCTCTGGATTATTAGATATTAAGTCAATGCAATTGAGTTATTTTTCTCATCACAAATCTATTAATGATTATGCTGAAAGTTTTCTTCCTTTGGGCGCTCTTAATTTTAAAAATGACATTCAGCTATTCACATCAGGGTTAGCTGATTTAAGGAAAAATACTAATAAAAATTTTGGTTTTATTAGTTTTCAAGATCTATCAGATATTAAATATCTCCAAGATGGATTTAATATAAAAACAAATATATTTATTGAAGATTTTAATAATGTATTTTCTCAAAACTTTATTTCTTTTAATGATCTTCAAATAAATTTATTTCTGTCAGGGAATGAAATACAAAATTCATCTACTTTTAATTTCTTTTCAGATAAAGAATCTAGTGTCGATCTATCTGGAAGTTTTAACGAAGGGAACCTAAGGCTGGATTTTTATAGTGAAAATCTTAAAGGATCATTGATTAGAGACAATTCAAGCTTCTTTAGAGTAAATTTGTATGATTCAAATATAAATTTCAATCTTGACGATTCTCAAGAGGAAACATTTATTCTTCCAAATCTAAAATTTAGAGTTACTGGCAAAAATGTTACTTTCAATAATGCGATATTTAATTCAGTAGATTTCTACTATTTAAAAAATGGAGATGTTCTAACATTAAATGATATAAATATTGATAGTGATTTCCTTAAAGTAGCTAATTACAATAACGAGCCAGCTTATTTTTCTATCAATTCAAACCTTGATTTTTACAAAATAAAAGGGTCTTATGAATTTAATGACATTAAAAATTCTTTAAGGCTTAAGAATTTCCCCCCCATTGATTATTTTAAATCAAGGATCAATATTCAGTGGAATAATCTTCTAGAATTAAAAAATATAGAGGGGAACTTAGATTTTTTAGCTAAAGATTTTCAAATAAATCAAAATAATCCAAATTCTGCTCTATTAAACTTAGTTGGCTTGCTAAATATTCAATCATTTTTTGACGGCTATGATGGATCGTCTACAAATGAATATATAAAGTTTAAAAGAGGAAGCGGGAGCATTATTTTCTCAAAAAAATATGGGAGGATTGTAGATGATTTTTCTTTTGAGGCTGATTTTGGAAATATGGATTGGAGAGGATTTATCATTAAAGATGACTTAGGTTCCTTTGAAGACTTAGATCTTGAACTCTCTCTAAAATTAAATCTTCAAGAAAATATACCTTGGTATGCAGCTATTTTTGGCGGCCTTGGTGTCGCTGCAGGCACAGCAATTATTGGAAATGTCTTCGAAGATCAGATTGAAGAAATATCAACCATAGAATACAAAGTGAAAGGACCACTTAACTCTCCAAGTTTAGAAAGATTATAGTAAAAATATTGTTGCTAAACCTAGGAAAGAAACAAAACCAATAACATCCGTCACCGTTGTAACAATAACACTGCCAGCTATTGCAGGATCAAGGTTTAATTTTCTTAAGATAATAGGTACAAAAACTCCAGCAAGAACAGAGCTTAAGAGATTTATAATCAATGCAGTAGCAATAAGAATTGCAAGTATCAAATTATTAAACCAAAGATAAGTTACTAAACTAATTATTAAAGACAAAACTATTCCATTCAGTATTGAAACCGCTAGCTCTCTTTTAAAAAGCCACCCAAGATTTGAGTTTGAGATTTGCTCTAAGGTGAGGCCTCTTAAAACTATTGTTAAAGTCTGAGTTGCTGCCACACCTCCCATACTTGCAACAATTGGCATTAAAACTGCTAGGTATACCACTTTGTCAATCGTATCTTGGAAAATATTTATAGCTAAAGCTGCTACAAATGCCGTTACAAGATTAAGACCAAGCCAAATAATCCTTCTTCGTGCAGCTCTTGCTGGGGGAGAAAATGTATCTTCAGCAATTCCGGCCATACTCAAAAAGTTTTGATCAGCATCTTCAATAATTACGTCTACCACATCATCAATAGTTATTCTGCCAATAAGTTCATTTTTATCATTGACTACCGCTGCAGAAATAAGATCATTTTGTTCAAAAAACTTAGATACTTCTTTGTCTGACTCATTAACTTTGAAAGAATGCGGCTTGTTATTCATAATATCCGAAACTCTAAGATTTGGATCTGAGCTGATAATTTTTGAAACCTCAAGCTCGCCAATAAAATTATTATTTTTAGAGACAACAAAGAATTTATCTGTGTTTTCTGGAATTTCACCTATTGATCTTAGATATTCAAGAACTAAATTAAGAGTTGAATCTTCTTGAACACTTATAATGTCATTATTAAGTAAACCTCCTGCAGAATCTTCAGGGTATTCTAAAACCATTTCAACTCTCTCTCTATCAATCTTAGACATCTTAGAAAGAAGGAAACTTATCCTTTGTTCAGGAAGATTCTGAAGGATATCAACCATTTCATCCAATTCAAGATTTTGCACCAAATCTAACAGCTCTTCATTTGAAATTTCATCAAATAAATCTTGCTGTATTTCTTCACCTAACTCACTTAGTACTTCAGCTTCATTTGATTTATCTATAATTGACCAAATTACTTTTCGTTGCTCTGAGGGAGTTGATTCTAGACAGTGAACGATTTCATGTGAATCCATTTTTGAAAGAATTCTTTGGATTTGACCAAATTTATCTTCCGATTTCTTGCTTAGTATCTCAAAGATTTTTTCTTGATTATATGTCTCCATCAATCGAAAACTTTTCCAAAGTATTCCTCTTTTATAAGCGAACTATTTATAAGATATTCTTTTTCACCTTTATCAAGGATACTTCCATCTTTTATAACAATAGAGTAATTACAGATATCCATAGTTTCTCTTAAATTATGATCTGTTATCAATATACTAATTCCTTTGTTAGAAAGATTTTTAAGAACATTCTTTATATCCTCAATAGCTATAGGGTCTATGCCTGCAAAGGGCTCATCTAAAAGTATTAGCTTTGGTTTTGAAGCTAAGCATCGAGCTATTTCAACCTTTCTTCTTTGACCACCTGATAGCAAGTAACCCATTGAGTTTTGAATAGACTCAAGACCAAACTCCCTAATAGTTCTTTGATAAAAATCTTCAAGATCTGAATTTTCTAAAAAATTCTTTTCGGCAACACCTAAAATATTTGATTTTACTGATAGATTTCTAAATATCGAAGGTTCTTGGGGTAAATAGCTCATTCCAACTTCTGCTCTTTTATGAGGAGGAATAATCGTTATATCCCTGTCTTGAAGAAAAACTTCTCCACTATCTATTTTAATCAATCCTAAAATTGAGTAAAAAGTTGTAGTTTTCCCAGCTCCATTTGGACCCAAAAGTCCTACAATTTGTCCCTCTGCAATATCAAATGAAATCTCATTTATAATTTGCTTATTTTTTATAGACTTTGATATCTTTTTAACGCTTAAAACTTCCATGCTAGTTTATTTGTAACTCCCCTGAGCTAGTATTAAATTTTATTATCTCACCTCTTATCCTTGAAGATTTATCCTCAATTAAAACACTTCCGGAAATTTCAATCTCATCCTCTTTTATTAAGATAATGTTTGAATAACCTTTAAAACTATTATCCTCTCTTTTTATCTTAAATCTTAAGGGAGACCCTTCGATTTTAATAACTTCTGAATTTTTATTGTATACAGCAAATTTTCCTGATATTTCATATGACTTTGACTGAAAATTTACATTATTTTGAAATTCAATTTTTCCATCTTTAATTTCAATATTATCTGATGAAATATTTATTTTCTCTGACATATCTATGCTCATCTCTGCGGCACTCAAGAACCCAAATGCAGATAATAAAAAACCAACAAGAAAAATCTTTTGCATAAAAATTTAAAAACTAACAAGTGTATAATAATCCAATGTTGCTCTTAAAAAGAAATTTATTATCCTTATTTTTATTTTTGTCATCTCCAATTTACTCGGATATCAATAAGAATCCATTTGAGCTTATAGATGTTAAATCACAAGAAATGGTAATTGTTCTGACAACTGAGAATGAATTGTTCAACACCAATCCAGAAATGTTCAAGGATAAAATTAAAGTTATTTTTGAGCCTTTGATTGATTTTAATCGAGTTAGCGCTAGCGTCATGGGAAAAAAGTACTACTTAAGTGCAACTAAAGAAGAGAGAGCGCAATTTATAGAGGTTTTCAAAATCTCACTCCTTGATACTTATGCAGAAACTCTCGCTCAATGGGGAGATGCAGAAATAGTTACTGATTTTTCTTATAATGAGAAAAAAAATCAAATAGTAAGTGTCAAACAAAATCTGTTAACAACAAACAACATATATCCAATAATTTATAAACTTAGAGAATACAAAAACGGAACTTATAAAATAGTTAATATAATTATTAATGGCATAAATTTAGGAAAAACCTTTCATAACCAATTTCAAGCTCTTGCTATAGAAAAAAATGAAAATATTTCGTCAATTATTGCTGAATGGAAATCGGATGCCTTCATAGATGGACAATAATCAAATACAAGAGCTTATTAGATCTTTTTTAGATGATGTCTCTAACCTAAGTATTAGCGGCCAAGATTGTAATTTCTCTATAAAAATTGTTTCTAAAGACTTTACAAATATGAGCACCATAGATAGACACAAAATTATTATGAAATTATTTACAGACCTTCTTCAGTCTGGTGAACTGCATGCAATAAGCCTAGATTTAAAGGCACCAAGCGAGGTTTGATTGGAAAAATTATTAATTAAGGGTGGAAAAAGTCTTTCGGGCGAGATTGATTGTTCGGGCGCTAAGAATGCAGCTTTGCCAGTCATCGCAGCATCAATTCTCTCATCGAATGATATAACGCTTAAAAATCTTCCATACCTTCAAGATATTACTACCATGTTTGAGCTCATAGGCTCAATGGGAGCAGATATTTCTCTAGATGAAAAAATGAACTTTAGACTAAATACATCAAACCTTACCAACCTTGAAGCAAGATATGAGCTTGTAAAAACTATGCGAGCTTCTATCTTAGTTCTAGGATCAATGGTGGCTAAATATGGATATGCAAAGATTGCATTACCCGGTGGGTGCGCTATCGGAAGTCGTCCTGTTAATTATCATCTCAAGGCTCTTGAAAAGCTCGGTGCAGAAATATCTCTCAATAATGGATATATTGAGGCAAAAACTAAAAAACTAATTGGAGCTGATATCGAGTTTGAAGGAGTTACTGTAACTGGTACAGAAAATTTGATGATGGCTGCTTCACTAGCTGACGGAGTTACAACATTAACAAATGTTGCTAAAGAGCCAGAGATTTCTGACTTGGCAGATTTTTTAAACTCAATGGGTGCTAAGATTTCAGGTGCAGGTACAGATGAGATCAGAATTGAAGGTGTGGAAGAGTTAATCGGAACAACTTTCAAAATTCCTGCAGACAGAATTGAGGCAGGAACATATCTTGTAGCAGCTGCTATTACCAGTGGAAAGATTATGATCAAAAAGATTGATCCAAGCAGAATGGGCTCAATTATAGAAACTCTTCAAAAAGCTGGAGCTGAAGTAAACACAAACGGGAATTCCATCTCACTAGATATGACGAAAAATGCTTTAAAGCCTGTTGATATTATTACTGAGCCATTTCCTGGGTTTCCAACAGATATGCAAGCGCAGTTTACTGTTTTAAACTGCATCGGACAAGGTGAATCCTTTGTAAAAGAGACTATATTTGAAAATAGATTTATGCATGTGCAAGAGCTTAATAGAATGGGTACCAATATTACAATCAATGGGACCACTGCACATATTAATGGAGTTGATTCTATTTCTGGGGCTCAAGTAATGGCAACAGATTTAAGGGCATCAGCATGTCTGATACTAGCGGGATTAATAGCCAAAGGAGAAACTATTGTAGATAGGATTTATCATATTGATAGAGGGTATGAAAGAATAGAGGAGAAATTGTCCAATCTTGGCGCAGAAATAATAAGATTACCTAATTAGTTGCAATAGTCTTAACTGAAACTTCTTTATTTTTATCTTTTCCATAAATCTCAAATAAAATCTCATCACCTGGAAAAGTTAATTTAAGTGCTGTAGTTAGATTTGTCCATGTGGCTGGTAAGTCATTTATCTTTAATATTATTTCGCCCTCTGATATTCCATTTAGCTCAAGGGGATTTGCAATACCTGACGTACCATCAATTTTTATAATACTTAAAGCCGGAACTAAATTATTGCTTAAATTTAATCTTATCTGCCTTACTTGAAAGTCGCCAATCCATGAGTTCCTTACTTTACCAAATTTTATAAGTTCGGAAGCAACTTGAATTACTTTTTCAGATGGTATTGCAAAACCAATACCTGAGTAAGT
>Ga0066845_10000613_pt1 | contig 11117 bp, 13 predicted proteins | sample ETNtaG_31_FD_65488 | JGI IMG/M metagenome (GOLD analysis project Ga0066845, IMG submission 65488) | Marine microbial and viral communities from oxygen minimum zone, Eastern Pacific Ocean - ETNP201310SV78 | ecosystem: Environmental > Aquatic > Marine > Oceanic | place: Pacific Ocean: Eastern...
CTTCGTGCACAGGTGACGTCCGATGTAGGGAAACGTTTGGATAGATGTTCTCGATACAGGGACGTCGTTGGCCCAGTTAGAACGCTATCAGAGGGTATCTACCCCAGGTGCCTCTCCAAACCCGCAATCACAATCAACACCGCCAATTAGTGCAGACCGTTCATTGGTGTAGTTAGCCGGTGGTGTAGTTAGCCGGTGGTGTAGTTAGCCGGTGGTCTACACGTTGCCGGAACCATCCACCGCCACCCCATGGCCGACATCGTGGCTGGTGCTGCCGAACGTGATCGACCCATAATTCGTGTCACTGCCAGCAGTCGTATCCCACGCCGAAGCAGATGAACCCCACCCCACAAACCACCAACACACAAACAGCAGTCAGCCTCAACAAGGTCCGGAGCACCCTGACAACTTAGAAGCCGGGCCGGGAAGAACAATGGGCCCTAGTTGACAGGTTGTGTTGTTCGGTTTCCTTTGAGGAGAAACGCTGCGAGGAGAAGACTCAACACCGACATCCACACAGTGGGTGTTTGGCTGTCCGATACATCTGCGGTGATTCCAGCGACCACTGGTCCTGCTGCCCCAGCGAAAGCAAACACTGATTGTTGTAGCCCCATTAGCAGACCTAAGTCTTCGGGTTCGAAGGTGTTTTGGGCGTGGATAGCTTGCAGGGGTGTGGTTGCTCCGAGGCTGCTGCCAACTAACGCACCGTAGGCAACGCCGAGCCACATGTTTCCGGCAAGGATGAACAGTGAACCGCTGGCAGCTAATAGGTAGCTGACGCGTAGAGCCACTGCGGCTTCTTGTTTAGCAATAGCGGCGATCACACCGACCCGGCCGAAAAGCTGACAAAAACCTCGGAAGCCAGCGATTCCGGCAGCGGTACTGAGCGCGAGGCCTTGGTCGATCATGATGGGGACCTGATAGACGAGCAGAGTGCTGAACGAGAACCCCGCAAACGCGTACGCCAACAGCATTCTTCGCACTGCGGGACGATGGATGGCGGAACGGAGCGCAGTAACCGCTTTAGGAGAAGGGCCAGATGCTTGATCGGATTTTCCGCCGCCGGCAAAGTAGGCGGCTTGCAAGGCGCCTACGAGTCCTGTCGCCGCGAAGATCTGTATTGCTGCTCGCCACCCCCAGGAGTTGATGAGGACAGCCCCAACCGGCAAATAGATAGGGCTGCAAAATGCGCCGATAGCGGTGAGTACAGCAATCGAGCGACCAGGATCAGAAGGCCCGACGCGGCCCGCTATCGCGGTCGACACATGGTAGAAACCGCTCGCGGCCATAAGCCCCAACCCAGTCGACATCAGAACTGCGAACAGCGCTGCGTTCTGAGACCAGCTCGCAGTGAACAACAACACGGACGCGGCACCCTGAATTTTGAAAACCAGTTGTCCTCCCCAACGGTCAAGTAGTCGGCCCGCTACCGAAGCGCCGAAGGCGCTGATCAGTTGAGCGACAGCGAAGACGCTCCCCAGAAAGGTGAGGGACCATCCGAACTCTGTATGGATGGGGTCAAGGAGTATTCCGTAGGCGTAAAACGCTGCTCCGTAACAAGTGCAGGTCATGACCCCTAGGGAAATGATTGGGCTCCACCCCCTGGTTAACCCCTTCTCAGATGCCACCCACACACCTTATGACCAGGTTCGAAGGATCAAATCCACACATTGGTGCATAAATATTCATCTATGTGAATAATTATGCATTTGGTGTTTGTTCCTGTACCCTGACCGTCATGGCAAGCGACGGAAAACTTCGGGTCGGGATCGTTGGCGCATCGGGCTTCACCGGTGCTGAACTCATGCGTCTCATCGCCGCCCACCCTCATATGGAGCTCGCTGCCGCAAGCGGCGACACCCAAGCTGGAACCAAAGTTCGTTCCCTTTACCCCAGCCTCGCCGCCGATTTTGGGGACATGACATATTCGGAATACCAGCCGACCTTGTTTGAAGGTCTCGACGCAGTGTTCCTTGGCCTTCCCCACATGGCAAGCCAACCAATTGTCGCTGATCTCTACCAAAAAGTCGGTTGCGTCCTCGATCTTGGTTCGGACTTCAGGCTGAAAGACCCTGCGCTGTATCCGCAGTGGTACCAAACAGACCACGTGATGCCAGAACTCCTCGACCAATTCGTCTACGGCCTACCGGAGCTCTATCGCACCGATCTGAAAGGAGCTAGGGGAGTAGCGGTACCAGGCTGTTACCCAACCTCGGCCTCTCTTGCATTAAGTCCCTTCGCTCAACAAGAAAAAATCCACCTCACCGGCGTGATCGTCGACGCAGCTTCAGGAATCAGCGGCGCAGGCCGAACCCCTAAACCTGAAACCACGTTTGCGTCCGTCGATGAGAACTTCAACGCCTACGGATTGCTCAACCATCGTCACACCCCAGAAATTGAACAAGTCACGGGATGCCAAGTGCTGTTCACCCCGCACCTCGCCCCAATGGCCAGGGGAATCCTCGCAACGTGTTACGCCCGGCCAATAGACCCATCGTTCTCCACGCAGAACGCTCTCGAACTACTGGAGCAGTTTTATGCAGATGAGCCATTCATCATTGTCGACGAAACTTCGCCCTCAACGAAGGCAACCCTCGGCGCCAACACAGTGCATATCACTGCTCGGGTTGATGAACGAACAGGATGGCTACTAATTATCAGTGCTCTAGACAATTTGGTGAAAGGCGCTTCTGGTGCCGCTATTCAATGCGCCAACATTGCGTTGGGACTAGATGAAACCTCAGGCCTCCCTACAAGCGGTTTGATGCCCTGATCGGAGCAAACTATGAGTGACAAAATCCCACCACTACGGCTCGTAGGTCCAGGGGAAGCCTCAGCCACAAACAGTGAAAATGAGATCCACGAGCGATCCATCGCAGCTCACATGGAAAACGCCGAACTCCTCGTCGAAATACTTCCGTATATCCAGCGGTGGCGAGGCAAAGTCGTGGTCATCAAATTCGGTGGCAACGCCATGACAGATGCAGCCCTCGCTGAACGTTTCGCAGAAGACGTCGTGCTGATGCACCAAGTTGGCATTTTGCCGTTAGTTGTCCACGGAGGAGGACCTCAAATAGGCGAATTGATGGAACGGCTAGGCAAAGAACCCGAGTTCCGTGATGGGCTCCGGGTCACTGACGCCGAAACACTCGATATCGCACGAATGGTGCTCGTAGGCAAAGTCAACAGAGAAATTGTCAGTTCAATTAACGCCCACGGCCCGTTAGCCGTTGGCGTCAGTGGCGAAGACGGAGGTTTGATCACCGCGGCAGCGCGAAATCCAGATCTGGGTTTCGTTGGTGATGTCACCTCGGTCGACCCGACCCTGCTTGAGAAACTATTCGCTGAGGGACTCATCCCAGTTATGTCCACCATTGGCGCCGACGCGACAGGGCAGGCATACAACATCAACGCAGACACAGTCGCAGGGGCCATAGCCGAGGCCATGGGAGCAGAAAAAGTTCTCTATCTCACCGATGTCGAAGGTCTTTACGAAGACCTCGACGACGAGGGCTCGTTGATCAGAGAGATATCCGCTGATGAACTCCAACGCAAAACTGACAATGGTGACATTACCGGTGGAATGATCCCCAAAATAGAAGCCTGTGTGCGGGCAGTAAAAAACGGTGTCACGAGTGCACATTTAGTGGACGGACGAATCCCCCATGTTGCTCTCTTGGAGCTCTTCACCGACGCCGGCATCGGCACGATGATCACCGACTAGTACCGCTCTTACAACACCCATCCCTTAAGGACCCAACCAATGAATAGTTCAACCGTCGCAAAAGATAGTCCCGAGACCTATCCACTCATGCCGACGTATGGTCAACCGCCGGTGCAGTTCGTTCGAGGGTCAGGAACCGAACTTTATGACAGAGAAGGAAATCGTTATCTCGACTTTCTGTGCGGTTTAGCAGTCACTTCTCTCGGACACGCGCATCCTGCTATAGCCGAAGCCCTAGCAGAACAAGCACGCACTCTTCTCCACGTCTCCAACCTCTATGAGACCGTCCCAGGGCTAGAAGTGGCCGAAACTATCGACAGGTTGCAAGGCGGCGGTGGCCAAGTTTTCTTCTGCAACAGCGGAGCGGAGTCACTTGAAGGGGCCATCAAACTCGCTCGCCGTAACGGTGGGCACGGCAAGCACGTAGTGGTGAGCGCATTGCGGTCCTTCCATGGAAGAACTCTCGCGACGTTGCATGCAACTGGGCAGACAGAAAAACATGAAACCTTCCAACCGTTACCGGAAGGGTTTCGCCACGTCGCCTACAACGACTTCGATGCTTTGGAAGCTGCGATTGATCCTTCATGTGCCGCAGTGCTGCTCGAAGTCGTTCAAGGCGAAGGGGGAGTGAACGTCGCGGATGGCGAATATTTAAGAAAAGTGCGTCAGCTGTGCGACGAGCGGGAGATGCTGTTGATGTTTGACGAAGTGCAAACGGGGTTCGCTCGGACGGGCGAATGGTTCGCTTGGCAACATCATTTCGACTCCACAAGCGATGTGCGGCCAGATGTGGTCACTATGGCTAAAGCCCTCGGTAATGGAGTACCAATCGGAGCTATATGGGCGAAGAAAGAGATAGCTCAAGCATTTCAGCCAGGAGACCATGCAACAACGTATGGCGGGCAGCCTCTCGCTACCTCAGCTGCTCGTGCTGTGCTCCGAGTGATGGAATCCATCAACGCTCCAGCTCTAGCCGCAGCAGCTGGTGAGGAACTTATGGGCAAGCTGCTTGACGTACCTAACGTTATTGACACCAGAGGTCTGGGTCTTCTTGTCGCCGCGGAGATCGACACTGACGCAGTAGGCAAGACAGGACCAGAGATAGCACTCGCCTGTCTGGAAGAAGGACTCGTCGTCAACGGAATCAGTCCAACAGCGATACGACTCGCCCCGCCACTAACGGTGTCGTCTGAGGAAATCGATGAGGCTATGGCCAAGTTGTCGGTAGTTCTAGGGGGTGACTGATGCGACACTTTTTAGAAGTTGACGATCTCACCGTCGAAGAACTCCAGCACGTTTTAGAACTGTCAATCAAACCGGATCTCCCCAAAGTTCTTGATGGTCAGGGAGTAGCGCTGATCTTCGAAAAACCATCGGGTAGAACTAGGAACTCTATGGAAATGGCCACCGTGCAGTTAGGTGGACATCCGATGTACATCAAACCCGAAGAACTGGGCATCGATAGTCGTGAAACGGCGGAAGACGTCGTACGAGTAATGGCTGGCTATCACTCGGTTTTGGCTGCCCGTGTGTTCGACCATGACCGTCTCGAACGCATGGCAGCAGCCAACGCGATGCCGATCGTCAATTTGCTGTCGGACCTAGCTCACCCAATGCAGGCGTTAGCCGATTTGCTAACTATCGAACAAGAAATTGGTCTCTCACGTGTCGGCAAAGTCGCCTACGTGGGTGATGCCAACAATGTCTGGAGATCACTAGCTATTGGTTGTTCGATGCTCGGGATTGAAACGAGTGTCGCGTCGCCAGTCGGACACAAACCTGCAGCGCTTGACCTTGATCGGGTATTGAGCTCCGGTGGTTCTGTTCAAGTGACAGATGATCCTCGCGAAGCCGTTGAAGGAGCCGATGTGGTCTATACCGATGTGTGGACTTCTATGGGCCAAGAAAATGAAAAGTCAGAAAGGCTTGATGCATTTAGTCCGTTCACCGTGGATGCCTCTCTGATGGCAGTTGCGAGTGCAAGCAGCATTTTCATGCACTGTCTTCCCGCGCACAGAGGCGAAGAAGTAACAGATGAGGTGATCGAAAGTCCTCAAAGTAGGGTGTTTCCTCAAGCGCACAACCGGATGCACAGTGCACGCGGTCTGCTGTCATGGCTCATCGAAAAAACGACTAACCATGGCTAGCAAATCTCAGCGCCAACATCTCATTGAGCGGATTCTTGCAGAACGCTCGGTGGGCGACCACGGCGAACTCGTCGAACTGCTGGCAGTTGAAGGCGTTGAAGCTTCCCAGGCGAGCGTCAGCAGAGACTTAGATGAACTGGGCGCTGTGAAACTCCGCGCCGGTGGTCAAACCGTGTACGCGATACCGGAGATCGCCACCCAACGAGCAGTCCCATTAGAAACCCTCCGACGCGTCTGCGGGGACTGGGTAGTCGACGCGCAACACTCACAAAATCTAGTTGTGCTCACCACGCCACCAGGGTCCGCTCATGTGGTCGCGTCAGCTATCGATCGCAGCGACAGCGACGATGTGCTTGGGACCGTCGCAGGCGACGACACCATCTTGGTCGTAGCTGCACCTCACACCACGGGAGAAGCTGTCGCTGAGCATTTCCGTGAACTAGCAGGACTTTAGACAGTCAACCTCACCCCACCCCACCTCAACCCCTAATAGGAACTTCTTATGGCAGACGGAAACACCCTTTGGCACGGACGATTCGAAGGCAACCCCAATCAGGCCTTGCGCGAGTTAAACGACTCACTGCCTTTCGACCAAAGAATGTTTAGAGAAGACATAGCAGGCTCACGCGCGCACGTAGAGATGTTGTGTGAAGTAGGCCTGCTAACCGAAAGTGAACTCTCAGAAATTCTGGATGCTCTGGACGTTGTAGAAATAGAAATGTCGGAGGGCACTTTCCAATGGGCACCAACCGACGAAGATATCCACACTGCTGTCGAGAGGCGGGCAACTGAGATTACCGCTGCAGCCGCAAAAATTCACACCGCCCGAAGCCGTAACGACCAGGTGGCCAATGATGTTCGTCTAGTAGTCCTCGGCGAAATCGACTCTCTAACTCGGATCGTCCGCTCTCTAGTGGAAACACTGTTGCATAGAGCCGAAGAAGCCCATCAAGAGGGGCTGTACTTACCGGGCTACACCCATCTGCAACGAGCCCAACCAGTTGCCCTCGCGCACCACCTAGCCGCGTATTGCTGGATGTTCCTGAGAGACATCGACCGGCTTGTCGAGACGCGTCGGAGAACAGACGTATCAGTGTTAGGCGCCGGTGCTCTTGCAGGCACGTCGCTGCCTATAAACCCGGCTTCGGTCGCTGACAAACTTGGTTTCAGCGACGTGTTCAACAACTCACTCGATGCAGTTTCTGACCGCGATTTCGTCGCAGACCTGCTGTACTCGCTCACTGTGGTGGGCATTCATCTCTCGAAACTTGGCGAAGAGCTATGCCTGTGGGCCTCAAGCGAATTCAACTACGTCGAACTCGATGATGAGTTCGCGACTGGATCATCGATGATGCCTCAGAAGAAAAACCCTGACGTAGCGGAATTAGCAAGAGGAAAGGCGGGTCGGTTACTAGGAAACCTCACCGGGTTCCTGGCGACCCAAAAAGGTCTTCCTCTGACCTACAACAAAGACCTACAGGAGGACAAAGAGCCTCTGTTTGATAGTTGCGACACCATCCGACTCACAACGGTCGCGTTGACAGGCATGATCGAATCTCTGAAGTTCAACGGGCATTCAATGTCCGCTAGCGCCGATTCCCAAGAAATCGCCGCAACTGACCTAGCCGACTTTCTCGTGCAGGGAGGCCTCCCGTTCAGAGAAGCACATTCAGTCATCGCTGGACTCGTCCGAGAATCTTTAGACAGCGACACAGAGTTAACCGGTCTCGTGGAGAGTCACCCTGGCTTAGGGCCCGAAGCAGCGCAGCTGCTACGACCAGGCGTGGGCTGGGCCAGACGGAACAGCCATGGGGGAGGTGGACCGGAAGCGGTCACCGAACAGTTAGCAGCGCTGAAAGCCCACGTGGAATCTATTTCGTGACAAACACCGACGACTGGTACGCGCTCACCAACCCTGAAGAGGTATTCGATGACCGGCTAAGCACAGCGGTAGCAGCCGTCGAGGCCTTCACCCCAGCAGACCAAGCGCAACAAGCTGCTCAAGACACGATCCTGGAATTCGTTGAGCAACATCCAGATGCTCTCCACAGGTCGTGCCTAGATGGGCACTTCACAGGGTCCAGTTGGGTGGTCGACCATGACGCGTCATCCGGTCTGATCCTGCTCCACACAAAAGCCAAACGATGGTTGCAACCTGGAGGCCATGCCGACGGCAACGCCCGGCTGGAAGCGGTAGCACTCCGCGAAGCCCAAGAAGAAAGTGGCATTGAGAACCTTGAGGTGTGGAGCAGGCCCATAGATATTGATGTTCACGTCGTGGAAGACCCATCAGCGTCCCAAAGCTCACACTTACATCTCGACGTGCGCTATTTGATCAAAGCACCCAAAGGGGCGCGAGTTCAAGGCAACCATGAATCTCTCGCCCTCCAATGGATCACAGAAGACCAGCTAGATGATCAAGGGTTGGCATTGGATGACAGCACCAAACGAGTCGCCCGTTACGGATTTGCGTTGGCCGAACTACTGCTGACCTGAACCTCCTGTAGCTTCGGTGCAATGCGGTATCTGGTGACCCAAATGGAGAACCTTCTTCTTCTGGCTATCGGTTTTGTCATCGGATGGTTCATGGTCGCCGCCCTCCCTCAGCAAATCACCATCGGGTCTTTCCCTAATTGGCTCATCGCAACAGCAGCTGCGACGGTGCTATTGGCGTTAGGGGGACGGTTCGTGTTCGATGGAACATTCCAAGCTTTTGGCACCGGCCTCATGGCCTCGAGTTCTCTGTCAGCCTTCATCGTTATATATGACGTCGTTCGGTAACAAGCAAAGATAGGTTTGCATTATGCGTTCAGGTCCAATCGTCTGGGTTTCGTTGATCCTCGCTTTGTTAGTAGTGATTTGGGGAATTCTCGCAGTCCTGGCAATAGCAAAATCGCGATGGGAGCAACAGCAACGCCGACGCACGAACTGGATTCTTATGATGCTGTTGTTTGGTCCCCTAGCGGTGTTGCTGTTTTACGGCACCGTGAGACAACAGCTGCTCCGACCAGAGCGCTACGAAATGGTCGACGGCGTAGCGGAAGTAGACCGGTAACAACGAAAAGTGTTCCACTTTAGGGCCCGCTTCGCGGCACACTGTTTTTGTGGACATTCTCTCCGACCTTGAGGCTCGAGGCCTCATTCATGACACAACAGATCGCGAAGCACTTGCGAGTCGACTCGCCGAAGGGCCTATCACCTTGTACTGCGGGTTCGATCCGACGGCCGATAGTTTGCACGTCGGGAACCTCATTGGGCTCTTAACTCTTAGGCGCTTCCAGCTAGCTGGCCATTTGCCCATAAGTCTTGCTGGGGGAGCGACGGGGATGGTGGGAGACCCAAGCGGCAGAGATGCAGAGCGAAACCTCCTCGATGACGAGGGTCTTGCAAGAAACCTCGAAGGAATCTTGCCTCAGCTCAGAAAGTTCTTGGACTTCGAAGGTGATCGACCAGCGAAGCTATTGGATAACCGCGCTTGGACCGTCGGTATCGGAATTCTAGATTTCCTTCGAGACATTGGTAAGCACGTGACGGTAAACCAGATGATCGCAAAAGACTCGGTCAAAAGCCGAATGTCCGAAGGTGATGGGATCTCCTACACCGAATTCAGTTACATGATGCTGCAAGGATATGACTACCTATGGCTAGCCGATAACGAAAACTGTCAGCTTCAAGTAGGCGGTTCTGATCAGTGGGGAAATATTGTTTTAGGTGTCGATTTGATCAGACGAAAGCTTGGGCAGTCAGCCCATGCTCTCACTTGGCCCTTGCTTACCAAGCCCGACGGCTCGAAATATGGAAAGACAGCTGGGGGCGAGACGATTTGGTTAAGCCCAAACCGAATGAGTCCGTACCGCTTCTATCAGGCGTGGATCAGCGTCGACGATTCAGAAGTCAGAAAGCTCCTTCTTCAGCTGACTTTCTTGTCTGTCGAAGAGGTTGAAGCCTTGGTATTAGAACATGAAGCGAAGCCTCAGCTTCGGCTGGGTCAGCGCACTTTGGCCAGCGAACTTACTAAAATAGTCCACGGCGAATCGGCCGCTGCATCTACCGCCGAAGCATCGGCGGTTCTGTTTGACCCCGACATTGATGTGACGACGGTTTCCGAAGCAGCACTGGAGTTCGTGAGCGGAGAAGTCCCGTCTACAGCGCTACGGGAGCTTGGAAGTGGCATTATCGACCTTTTGGTTGAAAGTGGACTTTGTCAGAGTCGGAAAGATGCCAAACGCTCAATAAATGAGGGCGGGATCTATCTAAATGGTCAACGTGTCGGTGAAGTCGATTTCGTGCCGTCAGCTAGCGAACTTTTGCATGATAGATACATGTTGTTACGGCGCGGTAAGAAGCTTTGGCATCTCTTAATTGTTGGTTGAACCAGAAAAGTCAAAATTTCCCAATCAATCCCGGACGAAAGGTTGGCGCGGCACCCCTGACCCCTGTAGGGTGGCCCTTCGCCTGTAAACGCTGTTAATCCAGCGTTGGCTGGCTTCGACACCTCCGATTGCAATTAACATGCAAACGTGTGTCCACATGCTGCCGCTATAAGTGGCTGCAGCGCTCCTTGACAACAGAACAGAGGACGATAAACGCCAGTGCGGGCGGTCGGCTGTTACTCACGTAACCGCTGGCCGAACCACACAATCGTGTCAGGCCACTTGTGGTCTTGACACACAAAATCGTGTCAGACCACTCATGGTCTTGACACAACCATTTAATCGCAGAGTTATCGAATGGTTCGCCAGACGATAGCTCTGTAACAATTCCAGCCAGCTGCTGTTTCCTAGGGTATTTCCACCCTGTACAAGGAACAGCAGGGGCTCTTCGATCGTGCCGTAAATGCCTTCGGGTACTTGCGGTCAGATCTTGACGGAGAGTTTGATCCTGGCTCAGGACGAACGCTGGCGGCGTGCTTAATACATGCAAGTCGAACGATCCCGGGACTTCGGTCCCAATGGGAGAGTGGCGAACGGGTGCGTAACACGTGAGAAACCTGTCCCGAAGATGGGAATAGCCCAGGGAAACCTGGATTAATACCCAATACCCTGAGAGCGTCGCATGGCGCACTTAGGAAAGGTTCCGGCGCTTTGGGAGGGTCTCGCGGCCTATCAGCTTGTTGGTGAGGTAAAGGCTCACCAAGGCATCGACGGGTAGCTGGTCTGAGAGGACGATCAGCCACACTGGGACTGAGACACGGCCCAGACTCCTACGGGAGGCAGCAGTAGGGAATCTTGCGCAATGGGCGAAAG
>Ga0066845_10000621_pt1 | contig 11041 bp, 15 predicted proteins | sample ETNtaG_31_FD_65488 | JGI IMG/M metagenome (GOLD analysis project Ga0066845, IMG submission 65488) | Marine microbial and viral communities from oxygen minimum zone, Eastern Pacific Ocean - ETNP201310SV78 | ecosystem: Environmental > Aquatic > Marine > Oceanic | place: Pacific Ocean: Eastern...
CATTTTGTGGCCAATAAGCTCAACTGATGTTTTAATTAATGTTAGTCATAACCCACTATTTTTTCTTCATAATTTTATTACATTTGATTTTCTGCATCAAAATGCTTTCCCTTCAATGCATGTTTCAATTACTACAACTATTGCCTTAGCTATTAAAAATGAAAATAAAAAATTAAAATATCAAATGTACCTGAGTATAATACTAATATTTTTTGCTACTTTTTTAATTAAACAACACTACTTGGTTGATTCTATTTCAGGTTTGATAATCGGCTATGTGGGGTTTTTAAGATACCAAAAATTACTTAAAACTTAGTTCCATTTATCGTGGCTATTATTGTTCTTTTAGTTGGAATATTTCTATGTTCACACAAATATATACCCTGCCATGTACCTAAATTTAATTTTCCATCTGTTATCGGTATTGTTATATTATTACCAATTATGGTTGATTTAATATGTGCTGGCATGTCATCTAAACCTTCATAAGTATGAGTGTAATTATCCTTATTTTCAGGAACTAATTTATTAAAAAAAGTTTCTAAATCATCTCTAACTGTTGAATCTGCGTTTTCATTTACTGTTAAAGATGCTGATGTATGTTTAATGTATAGATGCAGTGTTCCTATTTTAACATTTTCTAGTTCAACTAGTCTATTATAAATGTGTTCAGTTATAAGAATAAAACCTCTTTTAGGTGCAATTATATCTATAGTTTTTTGAAACCAAATCATTGAATTTCTTTCGTGTATTCCAAACTACTTGGAACAGGGCTGAATCCCAATGCTATATTAATTTTATACATTGGATTATTTTCTTCGTTATCGGTTCTTATCTCTTTTATTCCTTTTTGGAGAAGACTCTGTATAGCCTTTATCTTAAGAGCAGTCGCAATACCCTTTCGCCTATATTCTTTTAAGACACCTAAGCCCTCTGTGTATGCTTTATGAGGTTCAGATTTTGGAAAAACCTCCAAACTAGTAGAACCGATATATTTATCATCCCTTACCGCAACAATCTCTACTCCATAATAATTTTTTTCAAAATCTTTTTGTATTTCCATAAATCTTTTAAAAGGCAATCTTGTATGCTCTATACCATCTGGAATTGGAAAATCTTTTGTATAAGTCCAATTCAATTCCTCTAATTTCTTATAGTGATTAGGAAAATTAAGCATTTCTTCTTTGGAATCGTAAAATTGTATTCCTTCTGATTCTAATGTTTGAATGAGCGACTTATATTTATCTATATTAATATTTTTAATATCGCATGAATATTCACGATTAGTTTGAGTTAATTTGAAGCCATTATTAACTAAAAAATTTTTATGATTATGATAATTTGGGTGATCATAAATACCTGTAAATAATTTATTAGCATTAAATACTTTGATTTTCTCCAAAAGCTTATTGAACAATAAAGTTCTATAACCTTTATTATTGTAGTTTGGGTCAAGGTTTAAAGTGTAAAAACAAATTCGCTCATTAGGGACTCTACCTTGCGAATAATAAACAACACCTACTAACTTATTATCATTATATAGCATAATCCTATCTCTGATAATACTTTTATCTCGGATATTCCAATCATGCTTATCTTCATCTGGATGGGAAATTGAATCATGATTAACGAGGTTATCTATCCTAGCCAACTCGTTAAACTCATGATCTGAAGCTGTAAAATTTCTGATTTCAATCATAGGGTTAACCTTTCAAATAATTGAAACAAAATACTAGATGTAATATTTTTATATTAATCTAATCTTTATCAGTAGAATCAATTGAATCTTTGATATCATTTTTTGCATCTTTGAACTCCTTGAGTCCTTTGCCAAGTCCTTTAGCAAATTCAGGAATCCTTTTTGCTCCAAATAAAACAAGAACAACCAAAACAATTACGACAACTTCTGTCGTACCAAGCATAGCTAAGTGCATACATACCCCTTACAAAATATAATATAAAAAAATTTTAAACTATTTAGATTTTTCTTAGGGAATTAAAAACTAGGTGTGAAACTAAAATTTATTTAGGAACTACATTCTTAGCGACTGGACCTTTTTCTCCATCGCCAACTTCATACTCTACGTCTTGTCCATCTTTTAAGGTTTTGTAACCTTCCATAATTATACTACTCATGTGCACAAAAAGATCTTTACCATCGCCACCCTCTGCAGGTGAAATGAAACCATAACCTTTTTGATTATTAAACCACTTTACTGTACCTTTAAGTGTATCAGCCATCTGTTGTCTTCCTTTCTATTTCGATTATAACAACTTCTCAATTTACATTTAGATTATAAGTAATCCAAAATAGTTTTTATATTTTAGAACCGCATGGTTTAGCTGTCTCTTTACAACATTTACCTTCAACCATTGCAGAACTACATTTATCTGAACCAGATTTGTCGCATGATTTAGTACAACTATCTGAACAACAAGTTAAGCTAATTACACCATATGTAAATATAGCTAAAAAAGCAAATTTCCATACGAAGTTTAGTTTATCTTTTAAATCCATCTCTTCTCCTTTATCTAACTTAAAATAATATTAATTAAATTTATAACATCTAAAACATTTAAAATATTATCACCATTTATATCCGCTGCATTATCATACTGTTGTGATAATATTAGATTGACTAGTAAAATTACATCTAAAACATTTAACACGTTATCATTGTTTAAATCTCCTTCATTAGAAGTTAATTTATAAATTCTTTGATTACCACAAAAAAAGAGCTCATTATATTCATCAACTCCAAAAGATGTAATATTTATATTTGTTCTTATTATATCTTCATTTAAATATGAATCACCTGTAGATGATAATGCCCATATATCTCCTGTGCACCAATCACCATAAATATACTTTCCTCTTAAGCTCCAAATTGAGTTGCCTCTATATACATAGCCACCTGTAACTGAGCAAACACCATCAACATAAAGCTCATATTCCCATACTGGTAATTCAAAATTATTTGGGTTGCAATCTGATCCTGGTGGATAGCAATGAGATGCTTCCATTTCGTTCCAACCATAATTAAGGCCAGGATAAATAATATCAATTTCTTCCCATGCATTTTGACCAACATCAGCAGCCCATAATAAATCTGTTTCTGGATCAAAGCTAAATCTCCAAACGTTTCTTAAACCATAAGCATAGATTTCAGGTTTTGCATTATTAGTATCTATAAATGGATTATCTTCAGGTATACTGTAGTTTAAACCATTTGAAACATTATCTACATCAATACGAATGATAGTGCTTAGTAGTGTAGATAAATCTTGACCATTACCCAATGGGTCTCCACCTGAACCTCCATCACCAAAGCTTATATATAAATAACCATCACTACCAAATTCCATCTGACCACCATTATGATTATTGTAAGGTTGGTTAACTTCCAAAATAACTTCAGAAGAAAAATAGTCAGCTTCATTTGGATTGTCAGGGTCAACTGAATACCTTGCTATAACATTACGTTTTGGTCCATAGTCAGTATAGTTAACGTAAAAATAACCATTCTCTTCATAGTTAGGATGAAAAGCTAAACCAAGCAAACCCTCCTCTGTATAGCCACCATCTTGATCAACTATTGACCTTATATCTAAAAAAGTTGAAGATGAATTAACATTTGAATCATTATTAAAGACTTTTATTCTTCCTTGTTGTTCAACAACAAATATTCTATTTGAGCCATCTCCAGCATGATGAATACCTACAGGATCAACAAAAGTTAAATTTGGAAATGCATTTTCAAATTGATATTCAGAAAATACAAATGAAAAAAGTATATAGATTATTAAAGTTAGTTTAATTTTATTCTCCATTAAATTAATGTGGATAAAATTAATATTAACTCAACATTAAAAAAATATATATTTCTAACAATATTATAACATAATTTTTTTAAATTTTGTTATTGTAATTCAATTGCAATCAACAAACAAAAGGAGAAAGAATGTATAAATTATTAATATTAATTGTACCATTGATGTTAAACTTTAATTTTGCACAAGATTTTGAATTGCCAGGATTAGGAGTTTATGTTGGTGGAGTTATGGGAACTGCATCAGGTGATGCTGTAGATGATTTAGAAGATTTAGGGTACTCTTTGTCAGGGCCTATGATTGGAGCTACATATGGTACTATGTTGGGTAATTTCCCATTATTTATGGGTGCTGGACTTGGTGCGAGAAGTTATGCATACACTGGTGGTCACGATCATGATCATGGTGATGGTCACGATCATAGCGAAGAAGAAGATGTGTCTGTTTGTTTTCAAACTTTTGACATGTGGGCTACAATGCCTTACCCAATTAATGATAAAATGAGTCTTTATGGTGGAATGTTATTTGGAATGCCATTAAGCGGTAAAGAAACTCATGGTGATGAAGATCCTGAAGATATGGAAGATGATCAGCTACCTGGTATGGATATGGGGTTAGTCTTTGGTTTAGGTTATACATTACCTGTTATGAATGACGCATTAGCTCTTAATATGGGTTACGTACTTGGTTTAAATGAACTTGAAAGCGATGTTCCCGATTCTGATACTTGGTCACATAGTGGGTTTTTTATGACACTAAATTATAATGTTCCAGGAATGTAAAGCTTTGTATTTAAATTAAAAAAGCCCCATATATATGGGGCTTTTTTTAATTATTTTATCATGTTCCAACTAACTATCTAATATTATATTTAATAATAAGCTTATATCAATTATATTAACTCCTCCATCACCATTTATATCAGCTTCATTTTGATTGCTAGCTAAATCTAATACCATATTCACTATCAAAATAAGATCTTCTATTGTTAATCTACCATCATTATTAATATCTCCATTTAAGGTATCAGATTTAACCAAATCTAACACCATTTGTTTTAGAGAATTTTTATGATTTTCAGGATAAATTTCAATTCTAACTTCTGTTTCATCATTAATTTGATTTGATATGAATGATAAAGTTTGACTTTCATAGGGATCAAGTATTATTGTTCCATCAATATCGTCAAACCAATCATTACCAGGGTTTCTAAAACTATATATATATGTATTTTTATAACCACTATGATTAGTCAAATTAAAATCTAAATTTGATCCTGATAGTTCTACAATACTACCAGTGAAGTCTTGCGTAAGACCATTTACTATTAAACTAAAAGCATCTGGATACATTGATGGGATTTTATAAGCTCTATAAATTGAAGAAGTTGGATCAGAAGCTTCAGCAGTCCATACAATCTCATTATTTTGACTTAATTCAAAAATACTGCAATCCTCATAACCTCCTTGAGTATAGATTAAATAATTATCATTATCTAGTAGTTGAACGCTTCCAGTTCCATGGCCATATAAATTTTCAGGTAAATCATATTGCCATGAAATATCACAGGTTAAATCATCATTAACTTTTATTTTCCTTATTCTACTTGTTCTATACTCATCACCTAATAATTCTCTACTTAAGTTTCCATTATCAAAAAACAATAAGTCACCATCCTCCATTAATTGAACGTGATGTTGCCAACTAAATCTTAAATCATTACATATATTATGTTCTGAACCAGTATCAAATTCTTCTGATAAACCAATGCTATATATAATCTCTCCTGATGGATATGCAATCTTTGTTATTTGATTTAAATGTCTAATTGATATATAAATTGCACTTTCAGATTCATCAAAATAGAATGAATTAGAATGTAACCAGTCAAATCTACCTGATATATACGCATCCCACCATAGCTCAGCTTGTTTATCATATTGATTCATATCAATATAATCAAATGCATTCCAACTCCATAGTTCTTGACCAGTATCTTTATCCCATTCAACTATTCTTTGAGCTAACCATGGAAACTCTATTGTTACACCATCAGCTTCATATCCTAAATCTTGAAAAGAATTTGTCCAATCGCCCTGTGCAATTGGTCCAGATTGAAAAATGGGGACAAACGAAATATAATTTCCATTTGGCAACTGTTGAACTTCATGTAAATCAATTGGTGTATTTGGAGGACTTTGCCAAACAATATTTTGATTAAAATCAAAGTGAATACCAGAAGTTGATGATTTGCCAAATAATTGACCAGATTTGCTTACATAATTTAATAGCGTTCCTAATTGGTGATCTTCATCTGGATTTCCAGTGTTCCATAGTTCATTTCCATATTTATCAATTATTCCAACCATAAGATTTGGAGAAAATTGTCCAAAAATTACAAGACCATCTTGTATGGAATCAGGGTCATTTATTGTTATATCAAAATCCTGAAGCTCACTAGATCTTATACCAAATGAAGATTGTCCTATCCAGTTACTATAAGATCCATCTACATAAATTGATCTAACTCTCCAAAAATAATTACTATCCCAATCAATTTCATTTTTTTCAATGTATAATGTTTTTGTTGTTTCTATATCTTTAATAATAGAATCAAAAGACTCATCTTGTGATATTTGAAGATTATATGAAGAAGCATCAGGTTCTTGGTTCCATTCAAACCAAATATGAATTGTTTTTAAAAAATCTCCATCCTCAGGTAAAATTAACTCCGAACGTATAAATGAGCATAAAAGCATAAATAAAATCAAACCATATTTCATAATTAACTGTTTCCTTTTTTAGATTGTATTTTCCATGCACCAAACAAAACTAATAATATCATTATCAAAGTAAAAATATTAGATATAATTAGTGATAAAGAATTAATCATTACGCCATACACTAACCACAATATTAAAGCAGTAGTTATTATAGAAAATGTTGGCAGGCTAATACCATCAGCTCTTTTTTGTATCCAAATTTTATAAATTTGAGGAATCCAAGCAAGTATGCCCAAAAAACCCGCAAGCAATCCTATAGCTTCTATAGCATTAAATTCAGGCATGATTAACCATTAATTTTTAGTTTTACTAGAATGTTTTATGATTTTGAAATTATCTCTATCATACCCAAAATCATCTTCTAAACTGGTCATAATTTTTTCAAAAATTTTAGCTTCCATACTAGCAGATCTTGCCATAATCCAGCCATATGTATTTCCAGGATATCCAACTACCATATAATCATAGCTTATTTCATCTAAAACTATTACTTCATATGGTGAACTAAAAAAGGGTATCCAATAATCAGGGAAAGTAATTTTCCATTTGCTATTATTAACTGTATCAATTATCGTGCCTTTTTGAGAAATTGTAAACGGACTTCCATTTTTATCTGCAAAATATTTTATATCTACTGTCCCATCTTTATTTAATGTATATATATCATATGCATTTTCACAATTTTTTTCAACAAATGTTGGTATAGCAGCTATAACATACCATTTACCCATAAATCGTTCTATGTCAAGATTTTTAACAGTTTCAAATGAATAGCATAATCCGAATATCAATGTAATTAAAAAGGTATATTTAAGTCTCATAATAAAATAATATTTATAAATAAAATTATATCAGCAATATTAATGATATCATCATTGTTTAAATCAACTAAAATATCATAATCATAATTTAATATATTTTCAACAGCAATAATAACATCTAAAACGTCTACATAGCCATCATCATTAATATCACCTTGTTGAGCAGGACAATCACCTCCATCGTTTGCATAACATGAAAGATCGCATCCAAAATTATCAGGTTCCTGACAGTCACCATATCCATCACCAATCCATGAAATTGGACAGCAATCACCATCAAAACAATCATCAACTTGATTTTCTACATTACAACCATTTTCTGTGCAATCAGTGGGACATGAATTAATATTTTCATTTCCTGTACAAAATCCATCTCCACAAAATTCTTGTTCATCATAAGGACAATTACATCCTGTACAATCCCAGCCATATTCATCTTCCATATAACTGCAATCAAAACCCCACTGATCCCAAGCAGCATCACAACATTGTTCACCCCAATATGGGTCCCACCAAGTATTTTCACATGCACTACACACATCATCCATAGAAAAAATAAATGATTTAAATAAAATTAAAATTAATAGAAAATTTTTAAACATATTATATATAAATCAATATTTAATATGCTATAGAATTACAGTTTGGATCTAGTGAATTTTTAACTATACTTAATTGAAATCTAGTATGTTCATTGAAGTTATAATTTAAACCAAAATTAAAATTGACTTGAGGTTTGTTAAATGAGTTTTGCATCTGATTTAAACCAGATGAAGAGGTAATTAAATTGACATTGCCAACAAAACTAAGCTTATCAGAAAAATTATATGAAATCTGATCACCAATACTATATAAAGTAGTAGATCCTAAGCCATTAAAATGCGAAGTTATACTGAAATTAAAATTATGATCTATTTTGTTCATTTGTAATAAATCACTTGCTGATGAATTATGAGAAATAGAAGGTAAATTAATTGAATGTGCAAAAATAGAACACAACAATATTGAATATGAAAATAATAAAGCGCTTTTTCTGTTAGTTAACATATGTAAATATAATAAAAGTAATTTTTTTTAAAAAAGTGTTTGTATATGAGATTGAGTCTCATTTAAATTAAAATGTTGTAAATGAGAATGATTCTCAATCTTATAAAAACTAAAAGGAAGAAATAAAAATGAAAAAAATATTACTTACAGCTCTTTTATTTTGCTTTATTGTAGCAGAAGATGAATTTTTTGAGCCAGCAACTAGTCTTGGTGGTTACGGAGAAATGCATTTTGATATGGAAGCAAATGATGGTGATGGAAAACTAGATTTTCACAGATTTATTTTCTACATCAAACATCAATTTAGCCCACAGTGGTCTATGATGTCTGAAATAGAAATTGAGCATAACATGGTTGGCTCAGAAGCTGCTTTAGGATACAAAGGTGGATATGTTGCTATGGAGCAAGCTCACCTAAATTACTGGAATGGCACCTGGGGTTGGAAAGGTGGTGTATTATTAGTTCCTGCAGGAATTACTAATGAATATCACGAACCTCCAACATTTATGAGTGTTGAAAGACCAGAGTATAATAAATACATCATTCCAACAACATGGTTTGATAACGGTTTTGCATTCTATGGAAAGATGGGTGATTTTAACCTAAATGCAACATTCACGGGTGATCTTGTTGGTGATGATATTGGTAAAGGTATCAGAAGCGCAAGAAAAAAAGGACATTATTCAACAGCTAGTAATTGGACAAAAACATTTCAAGGTTCATGGACAGGCATGGCAGGATTAAAAGTAGGTGGTTCAATAACTATGAATGATGCACCAGTTTCTGATGACCATGTAAATGGCGGAGAGGCTATCGGAGTTAACTTAATGGAGTTTAATGCAACCTATTCAGCTAACAACATGTACGCAAGATTAGAATATGGAACAATTTCTTACACTAATAATATGCATGACTTAGAAGGTGATGATGGTGTAGCTGATTATGAAGTTGAAAGCTCATCAGGTTATTATCTTGATTTAGGTTATGATATTGGCAGCCTAGTTGGATGTGGTGATGAATCAAATCTATATTTATGGATGAGAACAAGTGCATATAACAAAGATGATAATGACGATGCAAAAGAAATTACATTGTATGGTGTTATGTACAAACCTATGAATAACATTTCATTTAAATTTGAAACAGGAACAGCGGGTGATGATGATGTTATGAGAGTTGGCTTAGGATATATGTTCTAAAAATTTCAACATATATATATAAAGATGAAATCGTTCATTAAACATAACACATATTTCTCTCTTTGATTTTGTCTTATTATACTTGTTGGTTGATCAGACCTAAATGAAAATTTAGGTCTGATCTTATTTAACATGAAAAAAATTATCTACATATTATTATTATCTTTTAGTTTCAACAGCGAAATTAAAGATAAAACTATTGAAGTTATAAATCAATATTATGACATCAAAGTTGAGGTATCAGAACATACATTTAAAATACCTAAAAGCATTAAAAAATCAATTCAATCCCAAATAAAACAAAAATTTTATCGAGATCAAATCTTTTACTGGAAAATTAATGTTGGCGAACAAACTCATTACGCACTTATGGATAATACAATTGGAAAATCCATGCCCATAACCTTCTTAGTTATTTTTAATCAAGATAAAGAAGTAATACACTCATCAATAATTAAATACAGGGAAGCCTACGGCGGTGAAATAAGTGGGGTAAATTGGCTTGCTCAGTTCTTAGGTATGAAACAAGACTCCTTGTTTGTCTATGGTAAAGAGATTGCAGGTATTTCTGGAGCGACTCTATCTGTTAAAAGTTTTACTAAAGGAATTAGTAAATTATCATTATTATTACCGTATGTAATGTCAAAATAAATTTAACTCATGACTTTAAAAACTTTAGATAACAATCTCAAAAATTTACTTATATATTATTTAATCACTCTTGGTATTGGATTTAGCCTAGGAGTTTTATACGTTTATCTTAATTCTGAATTTACAAGCACAGGTATGTTAGAACAATACCTCGGAAACGATGATGAATGGAGTCCAAAACTACCAAAAACTCTAATAGATTTAGTCTCTCATACACATGATCACATCACCATGTTTTCTATAATTTTTTTAACATTAGGACTAATCTTTTCATATAATTCTACTATAAACGGTTTTTGGCATAAGTTTTTACTTTTAGAACCTTTTATCTCTATAGTTTTAACTTTTGGAGGTTTTTTTGTAATTAGATTTATTACTCCAAGTTTTAGTTATATCATAATGATATCATCCACACTTATGTATATATGTTTTTATTTGATGTTATTTATTTGCCTTTATGAATTAATATATCTTAACAAAAAATAACTACAAAAAAAACCTCACTAAATACAATGAGGTTTTTTACTTTTATATATTAAATTTTTTACTTTCTTGTTGCCCTACATATATCTCCAAAATAAATGTTTTTATAAGTAAAATCACAGCCTGACATTAAAGAGTCACCATAATTATCAAGCCAATCTTTGTGAAGAGCTAGATCAATTTGACTAGGTGGTAATACGCTAAATTTAACTGAATATAAATCATC
>Ga0066845_10000622_pt1 | contig 11038 bp, 7 predicted proteins | sample ETNtaG_31_FD_65488 | JGI IMG/M metagenome (GOLD analysis project Ga0066845, IMG submission 65488) | Marine microbial and viral communities from oxygen minimum zone, Eastern Pacific Ocean - ETNP201310SV78 | ecosystem: Environmental > Aquatic > Marine > Oceanic | place: Pacific Ocean: Eastern...
CGAGAGCGTCTTACAGAGAAAGTCGCCAAACGTGCTCTCACACGCGCGTAGCTTTACGTCTTCATTCGCGACGTCGTTCGCACCGCACTCCTCGATGTTCAACGGGTGTCGGTTTGAAAGTTCTCGCGCAAAGATCTCCATCCACGCTCGATCTCGGAGGTCAATATCAATATCCGGTGGGTGTCCAAACTCACCCTCCGCCGTGCGACGCGTTATTTCTTCCCCGGCGCGCGCGACTGAAACGGTCATCGCCGCGACGACGGGCGGTGGCGACGGCGAGACGGGCCCGCGTCCTCGAGACACCGGGGACACTAAACCCTAAACCCTAAACCCTCCTGCGCGGGGCGCTCACAACAGACACGCCACGGAGGCGGCGACGGAGGCGCGTCGGGATTCGGAGAGTTCGACTCTGGTACCGGCGACGTTCACCGCGGCGGAGACTGTGGCGTCGGCGTCGACGTCGAGGTCGAGGTCGGCGGAGTCGTCGAGGTCGAGGTGGTCGTCGGCCCGATCGTCGGCGTCGGCGTCGGCGAACGCGTCGTCGCGCGTTCGGTCGTCGTCGCCGCGCGTCGAATCGAACGCCTTCGCGTCGACGTCGACGACGCCCGACGACACGCGAACGCCTCGCGCGCCGAGGGCTAATTTTTCTAAACTCGCGCCGGGCACGACGCCTATGGGGGTCGGCGACCAATTCTTCGCGCGTTCCCACGGCGACTCGCGCGCGCGCTTGCGACCGCTCCGTAAGGTTTCGCGAAGAGATTCCATCTCCGCCTTGGCGCTCGCGAGCGCGTCGCGCGCGCGCGTCGGCTCGACGCGATTGGACGTCTTGATTTCATCCTTCGTGAGACCGGCGATCTTTTGGAGCGTCTTTACGACGCGTTTCGCGCGCGCCGGGTCGTCGCTCCACCGCTCGACGCCGACGTCCTCGCGCGCGCGTTCGAGCGCGACTCGACACGCGCGTCGCGCTTGCGCGGCGAGTTCGCCGCTCGACGCGAGATCGAGCATGACTCTGAACCCGGCGTTGTCGCCGGGCTTGGCGCGCGTCGCGTGGCGCAGGAACAAGGTCTCGAATAAACGCGGCCACTTTTGACACAGTCTCGCCAGCGTCGGTCGCCAATCCTCGGCCGAGACGCGTTCGTCCTCCTCCTCCTCCTCGCCCTCGTACTCCTCGTACCCCTCGTCGCGCACGCGCAACCACGCGTCGTCGTCGTCTTCGAACAAACACTCCGCCATGAAATGCGCCGCGCCCTTCGGACACACGCTGCTCAGACGTCCCATCGCCGCGCGTCGTCGCTCGCGAATACTCTTAAAACTCGACCCGTCCCCGTCCCCGCCGCGCGCGTCCTCTTCCTCCTCATCGCTCGTCTCCGCCCCTCTTCCCGCGCCCTGACGCTCACGAAGCGCTCTCGCGTCCGCCTCACACGCGCACAACTCCCTCGCGCGCTTCCGAACGCCCATCATCGCCTCCTCGAACGCGCGTCTCTGTTCGTCCCAATACCACCGCCGACACCACGCCAACGCGCGTCTCGCCCCTCTTCGCAGCGCCCCCAACCCGGGCATCGCGTCGTGCGTCGCCTCGTGTCGTAAATCCACCAACTCTCTCGCCAATCCAGCCTTTCGCGCGAGCGTCGCGACCGGCGCCGCGTACCGTCCCTTTTGCGCCGGGTCGACGACGCCGTTCACCAACCTCGTCAGCGTCATCGCGTACGCCGCGCGCGTCGTCTCCAGATGTCCTCCCCGCGCGTCCCGATCGCGAGACATCGTCTCCAGCAGCGCCGCCGTGGCCTCGATCGCGAGCGGCGCGCGTCCTCGCGCGCGCCACGCGCGCACGGTGGACAGCGCGCGCGCCACCGCCTCGGAATCTTCTCGCGACGATGACGTCGTCGTCACCGGCGCGAGCGCGTCGCACACCGCGCGCCACTCCGCGACGGACGCCCACGGCGCTAATCGCGCGCTCATCGTCTCGCGCGCGACGCGCAGTGGCGCGCGCGTCGACCGAATGAATGAATGAATGAATGAATGAATGAAAAAGTGACCGCAGAGTCGGGCCCGCCGTGCATGCGACGCGCGCTCGCGCGACACCTCTCGTTCGTCGACGCGACGAGGACGACGATGCACGCGCGCGGCGCGCGCGCGATGTCGTCTCGCGCCGCGAGCGCGTCCGGGGCGCGAAGAGGAGGAAGAGAGACGCCGCGGGCGTTTGAAACGAACGGGCGCCACCGGACGACGACGCGGCGGTACGTGCGCGCGACGGCGCCGCGCGCGGTGAGCGACGCGAATTCGATGGGGGAGGAACGCATCGTGGACGTGGAACTGGCGAGTGAGGCGAAGGAATCGTACCTGTCGTACGCCATGTCGGTGATCGTGGGACGCGCGCTGCCGGACGCGCGCGACGGTTTAAAACCGGTGCATCGAAGGATCCTGTATGGGATGCATGAACTGGGATTGCGAAGCGATAAACCGCATCGAAAGTGCGCGAGAGTCGTCGGGGACGTGTTGGGGAAGTTTCACCCGCACGGGGATGGGTCGGTGTACGAGGCGTTGGTGCGACTGGCGCAGGATTTTTCAATGAGCGCGACGTTGGTCGACGGACACGGGAATTTTGGGTCTCTGGATGATGATCCGCCGGCGGCGATGCGATACACGGAGTGTCGATTGAATAAATTGGCGGAGAAGGCGCTGTTGGCGGACATCGGGAGCGAGTGCGTGAGTTTCGTGGAGACGTTCGACGGGAGTCAGACGGAGCCGGTGGTGCTGCCGGCGCGCGTGCCGAATTTACTCGTTAACGGTTCGAGCGGGATCGCGGTGGCGGTGGCGACGAACATGGCGCCGCATAATCTCGGTGAAGCCTTGGACGCGATGTGCGCGCTCGCGAAGAATCCCGACTGCACGCTGGAGGAGCTCGTCGCGCTCATGCCGTCGCCGGATTTTCCCACCGGCGGCGTCATCATCAACCAGAGCGGGATGAAGGATATTTACAGAACGGGTAAGGGCGCCGTCACCCTGAGAGGACGGGCAAATATCGAGCGCGTGAAGACGTCCAACGGTACGGCCAAGGACGCCATCGTCATCAGCGAGATTCCGTACCAAACGAACAAGGCGCGTCTGGTGGAACAAATCGCCGAACACGTCAATGGGCGAACGCTCGACGGCATCAGCGACATTCGAGACGAGAGCGATCGCGACGGCATGCGCGTCGTCATCGAAGTCAAGCGTGGGCACGACGCGGAAGGGGTGCTCATGGAGTTGTACAAAAAGACACGACTCGAGATCAAGTATTTCGTCAACAACGTCGCGCTGTTGGAGAACAAACCGACGTTGATGTCGCTTCGCGACTTGCTCGGAGAGTTTATCAAATTTCGCGTGGAGACGATTGAACGACGCACGCGTTTTGCGCTCTCCAAGGCTCAAGATCGAAAGCATCTCGTGGAAGGTTTCGTCGCCGTGCTCGCGGACGCGAACGGCGTGGTGAAGATAATTCGTAAATCAAAGGATGGTCCCTCGGCGGCGAAAAAGTTGCGCGAGACGCACGGCTTGTCCGACGTCCAGGCGGACGCCATCCTCGGTATGCCCCTTCGTCGCCTCACCGGACTCGAGGCGAATAAGTTGGACGCCGAACTGAAGGAACTGAATGAGCGAATCACGTATTATCAAGGATTGTTGAGTGATCAATCCAAGGTGATCGACGTCTTGGTGGAGGAGGCTCGCGACGCCAAGGAGGCGTTCGCGAGACCGAGACGCACGTCTCTGGAGAACCTCGGATCGTCCTCGGCCGACATCGACGTCGATGAGGGACCGCCCCAAGATAACATCTTAACCTTGTCCGAGCGCGGGTACGTCAAACGCATCTGTCCAAAGAATTTCGGCGCGCAAAACAGAGGCACGCGCGGCAAACGCATGAGCAAATTGCGCGCCAACGACGAGTTATCCGCCGCCATGCACTGCATGGACACGGACAGCCTGTTGTTCTTCTCCGATCGAGGTCGTCTTCAAAAGATTTCCGCCAAGATCATCCCGCAGGCGGAGCGGAACACGGTGGGCGTTCCGGTGACGAGCGTGCTCGCGACGTTTGCCAAGAGAAACCAAACCGTGTCGGCGGTGTTGTCCACCGACTTGACACTCGACAGCGTCGAAGACGATCAAGTTGTCGTCATGCTCACCAACCAAGGGAAAGTGTCCGTCGCCTCCGCGGCGTCCATGCTCGGAAACAAGGGCAAGATGGTGATCAAGCTCGAAAAGGGTGACAGATTGAAACAGGTGATGTTCGCGCGAACGTCGGATCATCTCTTTATCAGCGGCACGGGCAAGGATGATTCCGCCAAGGTGCTTCACTGCAGAGTGAGCGATTTCCGCATCGTCAAGTCGGCGTGCAGACCGATCGCGGGCATCAAGAGCATTGACGAGAAGAAGAAGACGGAAGACGAAGAAGAAAACGACGAAGACGAAGAAATCGAAGACGAAGACGAAGACGACTCAGAAATCCTCCCCACCAAGACTGCGGGCATGATCATCGTCCCCGAGGAACGCATGCGATCCGCGGACGAGGACACCGGTCCCTTCATCCTCTACACCACCGTCCGAGGCAAGGGTAAAGTCACCCCCGCCAACTCGTACCGCCTCCTCTCTCGCGGCCGCTCGGGCGTGCGCTGCATGAAGTTTAAAAAAGGCGACGACGACTCCCTCGCCACCATCACCCTCATCGACCGCATCGCCGACGACGTCACCGATGAAATCCTCCTCTCCACCACCGGCGGCATCTCTAACCGCATTTCCGTCAAGGATTTACCTCGTCGTTCCGCCAGCGACTCCATCGGCGCCGCCATCATCAAACTCGACGCCGACGACACGCTCAAATCCGCCAACTTTCTCTCCTCGGAAGTCGTCTCCGAGCTCGCGTGAGCGCGTTCACGGCGTTCTATAATACACGCACCGTCACTTTTTTCCCGTCTCCGCCTCCTCTCGACCGCGCGCGCCCTCGTCTCGTCCCCGCGCGTCGCCGAGCTCGCCGACGTTGCCCAAAAAGCGCCGCGCCGCCGCCGCCGCCCATTCGGCGCATCGAACGCGCGTCACACCGCACCGGGACGCGCGCGCGCCACCATGTCGGACGCGGCGATGGAGACGAAGATGGAGATCAAGCGCGCGACGACCAACGCCGGGAAACGCGCGCTCCTCGAACGCGCGCCCAAGAAGATCGAACGCGCGGGCAAGACGCTCCTCTGTCTCCAAGGGAACGCGAGCTCGGAGGTTTTAAAAAACGTGTTGACGGATCTGGCGCGGATCAAGGGGCAGGAAGCGCACAAGATGAGTCGAAAGAACCCGGGGGTGCGCCCGTTCGAGGGCGGTGGGGAGACGTCGTTGGAATTTTTTGCGAAAAAGGCTGACGCGGGCGCGTTCGCGTTGGCGACGCATCAAAAGAAACGACCGCACTGTTTGACGTTGGGACGGTTTTTTGAGTATCATCTGTTCGATTGCGTGGAGATGTTGGTGAGAAATTATAAGGGGATGCGGGAGTTCGGGAACGCCGGGACCGCGGCGGTGGCGGGGAGTAAACCGTGTTTATGTTTTCAGGGTGAGGATTTCGAGACGCACGACGGGTTGCGATTGGCGAAGAACATACTGTGCGACGTGTTTCGAGGGAGGGTCGTGGATAGGATTAATCTCAAAGGGATCGATCGCGCCATCGTGTGCACGGCGCTGAGTAATCCGGGCGGACCGCCGGTAGTGATGTTTCGTCAGTACGCCATCAAGTATAAGAAATCCGGGACGCGGTTGCCCTTGGTGGAGCTCGCCGAGATGGGTCCTAGCTTTGATTTCACGTGCGGTCGACACCGCGAGGCGCCACCTGACGTCAAGCGCGAGGCGTACCAAAAGGCACGCGTCGCTAAGAAGCAAAAGAACGTCTCAGACGACGTGTTAGAGGGCAAGGTGGGTCGGTTATACGTGGAGAAGCAAGTCGGCTTGGAGGCGCTCGGAGCGGCGAAGATGAAGGGCATGAAACGCGAGCGCCGCGAGGCCGCCGCCGACCGCGCCGCCGCGCGACAAGAGGCCGCCACCGCCGCACCGAAACCCGAGCCCACCGCGCGCACCAAGCGCTCGAAAAAGTAAAGAGCTCGCCTCGCGCGTCGGCGCGCCGACGTCTCGGCGCGTCGACGGTTTCGCGTCGGTCCTTCGCGAGTAACGCCACGATAGTCTCTCACCACACGTCTCCTCGCGTCTCCTCTCCCACCCACGATCGTTCGTCTTCGTCCTTTCGTCCTTTCGTCCTTTCGATCACCCTCGTCCCGTCCGCGTCCCGACGCGTCCCCGCGTCGGCCCGCGCGCCCGGGACGCGCGGTGACCAGCCATTCGATCAATTCCGCACTGATCGACGCCTCGCGGCGCCCTTCCACCATGCGCGCGCCCGTGATCATCGCCGCGGTGGCCGGTGCGATCGCCCTCGTGAAACAGGTCGCCTCCAACGGCGACGGTGGCGGCTTCGCGTCGCCCAAACGACGCTCGACGCCGAAGAAGAAACCGTCGGACGTCGAGGCATCCGCGGTGATCCGCACCGACGTGCGCCCGTTCGAGGCGGTCAAGTCGAAGCGAGAGATTGATTTCGATGAGAAGAACCTCATCGATGGATGGTTGTTCGCGAATCGAGACGAGGTGAACATGTTCGGCGACGCGAGAGGGACCAAGTACGAATTCGGGACGCCGCTCAAGGCGACGGACGGTTCGGGACGGACGAACGATAAGTACGAGTACGTTTCGGTGAGAAATCCGAAGAGACCGTGGATCGCGAGGTTCCCGAAACATTGGGGAAAGCAACCCGAGGTGGAGACGAAGGATTACGTGCAGTTGCCGGAAAAGTACGGATACGGAAGCTCGACGCTCAAGGCTTGGATCGAAGAGAAGATCGAAAAGGATGAGAAGACGAAGCAGACGGAGACGGAGGCGGCGCAGTCGCCGATGTCCGTCAAGGCGAGTCCGGCGATCTCTGTGAGCGAGAAGACGGTGGCGAAATTCCGCGCGGCGGCGGTGGCTGCGGCGCCGTCGACGCCGACGGGCGACGCCGCCGAGGAGGAGGGCGACTCCGCCACTTCCAAAGCGACCGCCGCGTGAGACACGCGCGCGTCGCGGTAGTCGCTCGCATCGATTCCTAACGCACGCGAATCGTCGTGGTTTTGTAACGAACGAACGAACGAAAGAAAGACCGAGTTACATCCGGTTTCTTCCCCGAACGCGGGCGCGATTTTTTCTTACAAGCGTACCGTAGCGCCGACTCGGACTCAATCCTCGGAAAAGAAATCGAATAAACTCGCGTCGTCGCTCCCATCCCCGAACCCGTCGTCATCGTAATCAAACTCTCCGCTCTGTCCACCGAAATCCGGCGGCGTCGGCGCCGAGGTATCCCCCCCGACGGGGTACCCGCCGCCCTCGCTCGCGCTCGACGACCCGCCGCCGTACCCGAAAATCCCACCGATCGCTCGGTGTCCCAGCGAGCTCCCCATCCCCCACGCCGCGCCCTGCGCCATCATCCCACCCAATCCACCGACGATGGATCCACCGCCTCGATCGTCGTCGCGCGCGCGTTGCGGCGGCGGCGCGCCTCGCGGCCCGTTCGCCCCCGGCGCCGGCACGGACGGGTCCAGCGCCGAGTACGTCGTCGGTCTCGACGCACCGAGTTCCGTCGTCTGCGAGCGAGAGATGTCAGTCATCGAACGGCCGAGTCCGTCGTCGTCCATCGCGACGCACCTCGTCCGTCTCGACGTTCCAGTAATATTTCCGGCCCGAACGCTCGTCGAGCACCTCTTCCCACACGTGCTCGATGGACGTCAGCGGCGGCGGCGGCGCGCGTCTCGAAAACGCGCGCGATGACATCGTCGTCGTCGTCGTCGTCGTCTCGCGCGCGCGTCTCGCGAGCGCGCGAAGCGGCGTCGTCATGGCGGTGGATGCGTCAGAGAGTGCCGACGGTGGAATGGCGTCTGAATCGGCGCGCGCGCGCGGGAACGACGCGCTCGCGAGGCGGGAGTACGACGAGGCGATTCGATTGTACGTCGAGAGTCACGACGCGGGGACGACCGGGGGCGATCGCGCCAGGGCGAAGGCGAACGAAGCGGCGGTGTGGATGGCGAAAAGAGATTACGGCGCCGCCGTGACGAGCTGTGCGATCGCGTGGGCGAACGATGGGACGTACGCGCGGGCGAAGGAACGGTTGGAGCGTTTACTCGTTCGTCTCGGGTCGTTTGAGGAGGGATTGAAGGCGCTGGGTGCGTTTCCAGAGGCGAAGGCGTCGCTCGAGCGGTTGGCGAACGCGAGACGCGACGGGAACGAAAAGTTCAAGGCTGGAGACTTCGAGGGCGCGATTGCGGCGTATGACGAAGGATTGAGAGAGGGGTCAGATAGTCCTCCGGGGGCGGCGTTGCTCTTCGCGAATCGCGCGGCGAGTAGAGCGAAATTGGGGAACCACGCGGGCGCGCTCGAGGACGCCGACGCGGCGTTGGCGAGAGACCCGGGGTATCAAAAGGCCGCACTTCGCAAGGGGACGGCGCTCGTGGAGTTGAACAGACTGGAGGAAGCGGATGGGGTGTTCACGGGTTTGTTTGATGATTTGCCGGGCGACGCGTCGTTGGCGGAGAGCGTGAACGCGGTTCGGGCGAAACTGCGGAAGCCGGCGGTCAAGGCGGGCGTCGTCGAGATTCACGATCACGCGATGTACCAAAAGATCACCGGAACGAAACCGCTCGTGTTTGTCGATTTTACGGCGACGTGGTGCGGGCCGTGTAAGATGATCGGTCCCGTGTTCACGGGCATGGCGACGAAGTTTCCTCGGGCATACTTTCTCAAGGTGGACGTCGACGAAAATCAAGACATTTCGGGATACGAGCGCGTCTCGAGCATGCCCACGTTCGCGGTGTACGTCGACGGGAAAAAGGTTGAAACATTTAGCGGTGCGGACTCGAATCGATTGTCGCAGATGGTGTCGCGATATTACGCGAATTTGTGATTACACGCGATGATTAGTATCTCTTGCCGAGCAGCGACGCGTCCACGTATTTGAATCTGTACAAATCTCGATCGAGCTCGACGACGACTCGATACTGTCGCTCGGTCTCGCCCAAGCTCTTCGGTATCGGCATGCGAATGAGCGCGCGGAACACCTTGCCGACGGTGATTTGATTCGCCTCTTCGATTTGTTTTGCCGCCTCCTCGGCGGGTAAATCTCGCATAGGCCACGCGCACGTCGCCGCCTCGGACTCGATGCTGTCTCCTAATACGCTATCACGAGACGCTTCCACGCCGTTCAACTCTTCCCCGTGCTCGCTTTCGCCCGAATCCGTCATTTCTATGACTCCCCACGTGTACGTATTGTTACTGCGCTTCACCGCTACGTATTCTCCCACCTCGAACGTGTTTTCCCTGGAAAAGAAAAATCGGTGCATCGTGCTGCCGATCCAGCCGTTCCCTAATCTTCTACCCGTGATCTCCTTCCCCAACACGATGTCCCGTCGCGCCACCTCTTCGACGGATTCTCCCTCGCGAGACGCGAGTACGCTCCTCGGCGGAGGGGGCTCTGTGGCGTCCCCGAGCGCGCCGATCAGCGCGTTCGGAAGCTCCGTCACCCGTCGCTGCAACAGCCCAGCCTCCGTCAAGATGTTATTCGTCGTCATCCCGATCGTGCTCGCCTGGACGAGGAAATCATCGATCCCCGAACACGTCTCATCGATGTTCGTCGTGCACCGGTCGACGCTCGAGCACGACCCGTCGATGGAGTTGGCACAATTTCGCACCGCCCTCGACGCGAGCGTCGCCTCTCGACACGCTCGCACAACCTCTCGGAGCGTTACCAGACACCCGATCATGAATCCCATCGCGGTGAGCGCGAACGCGCTCAGCGCCGCCGCGGCCGCGCTCGGCGGCACAAAATCAGCCATTCTGCTCACGTACGCGTCCACGCCGTCTATGCGCGTCTGCTGCGGCGCTAAGCGCGACGCCGACGCGCGCGCGATCACCACACGCGCCCGCGCGCGCGCCACCACCGCCGCGCGCGATCCATCGACGCGACGCGCGACGCGCGAGTCGACGAGCGTATCCACACCTCGAGCGCAGACGCGCGGGCACGACGCGCGGCGCGCGCGCGAGACGCGCGCGACCGCCGACGGCGCAACGAACAGCGACCCACGCGTCGTCGTCATCGGGTTCTCGCGCGCGCGACCGCGACGGAGCGCGAGAGAGAGCGTCAGAGTGAGGGGCGCGAAGATGTGCCCACACCAACTGTCGCGTGCGCTCGAGCGCGCGCTCGAAACCGAACGGGAACGACGAGCGACTAGATCGGTCTGCTACAACTAAGGTATGAATCTATGAGCGCGTGCGAGCGGAATGTCGCTCACGACTCGGTCTCGGAGGCGTCCGGGGGTGGTTTGCCGAAGCGTCGCTCGTATCTCTGCCGACGCTTTCGCTCGCCGGCGTCGGAAGAGCGGACGAGCGCGCGCATGCGCTCGATTAAATCTGGTTTGTCGCTCGCGGCGCGCGCGGCGGCGGCGCGCGCGCGCGCCTCGTTGGCGGCGTCGGCGTCGTACGGGGCGATTTTCTCGTAGGTGACGAGACGGCGACCCCAGGCTTCGTTGAAGGTTTCGAGCGAGTGCCATCGAAGACGAAGCGCCGGATGCGACGGGACGAGCTCTCGGACCTCTTCCTCGGTGTCCGCGAGGACGCCGGGGAGGAAAAACGTGAGACGGCCGCCTATGGGAAGGAATCTTGCGGCGAGTTCCATGAGGTCGTCGTTCATCTCGCCGAACAGGTACGGCGCCGTGCTCGGGATGTGCCCGTCTCGCAACTCATCCGGGATGATGTAATCCTCCGTCACGGGCTTTCGACCGCCGCTCTTTCGTCCACCGGCGCGAACGCCGTACGGAGGGTCGGCAACAATGCCCTGAATCATCCCCTCCAATCCAAACTTCCGAGTCGGAAGCGCGTGTAAATCACCGTGAATCAACGCCAGCGGCGGCGGCAAGCCGTATTGCTCGAAATTCGACCACACGTTGACGCTCGGTGCGTC
>Ga0066845_10000637_pt1 | contig 10963 bp, 4 predicted proteins | sample ETNtaG_31_FD_65488 | JGI IMG/M metagenome (GOLD analysis project Ga0066845, IMG submission 65488) | Marine microbial and viral communities from oxygen minimum zone, Eastern Pacific Ocean - ETNP201310SV78 | ecosystem: Environmental > Aquatic > Marine > Oceanic | place: Pacific Ocean: Eastern...
CGGAACCGATGCAAGTGACGAGCACGGAGGCGACGGACCCGTCCACGGCTCCGAAGGAGGTGAAACACATGCACGCCGTTCAAGATCGATTACCCGGCGTGCGGGAGTTGGTGGATGCTATGTTCGCCTATTACCGCATCAACGCCGAGAAGGGAGCGACCTTTTTACTGAAATTGGTGGAGAATCACGAGTTGAGTACACTGTCTCGTCGTGAATACATCGATAAGCTCATCACTGAAGTGGTCCGCAGTCGCAAGAGGGACGTCGCCGCCGACGTCGTGAACGAGTGCAAGCTCTACGCGTTCATGGACGCGCTCTCGAGACAAGGCGATGAGGTCGTGCGCGAAGTCGTGTGGAAGCGTGCGTCCATGATTGAGTCACTCGTGAAAGAATTTTGCCAAGCGATCAAAAGTGCATGCCAATCCAAGATGGAAAATATTCCCATGTTTCTTGCGACGATGACGACGTGTATCCACACCGCCTCGTGCGTGCAAAAGGTTGGCGACGGTACGTACTCCAAGTTTGGATACCTGTCAAAGAATCAGATATTTGCGGTCGCGGATGCATGTATCGCGTGTTTATCTGCTTTTGCAGACGATCTGCAAAGGAGTACGGCTGTTGAAAATGTTGATGCGGAGAGCATGCGAAACAAGCCGAACAATAGTGGCGGTGAACTCGATGTGGAATCAATGAAGAGGCGAGACATGGCGTTTCATTTCGACGCCTCGTCGATTCAGGCAGCCATCCTCGATCTGCTCGCGAATCTTTCACGTGATTCTGGTGTGGCCGATCGCGTCATCGCGGCCAAGAACCCAGTCGCGGGCACGAAGAATTTCACGGATACTCTTTTCACGTACTTTTGGAATTACGACCACGACAGCGTTTGTGTCATTCTTCGACACCTTTTGGATGACAAAAAATCGCTTCAGTCGGCGATGGAGCTCGAAATTGTGAAGAGTATCACAAAGCCACCGCTCGGTCGAGACTTCAAAGTCACGTTGAAGACATTCTGTACGGCGATGAAACACACCGTTGAACGAGATTTTGAAACCTTTCAGAAGGCTTTCGCGAATGTGGCAGAGATCAAGTCTTTGGGCGAACATCCTGATGGCGAACGTCGATACGTCGTACCGAAGAGGAGCGAAATCAAAGAAATGCCAGCGTTGCCTGACGTTAAAAATTCAAAGAGTTTGAAAGTAGTCTTAGAGGTTCTTCTGGCCACGGCGATCGATGGGATCAGGGACAAGTCGACGGCGCAGCTTGAGCGTCAAGCCGCGGCTTTCCGATTGCTCACCGAGATCGTCGAGGTGCATCCAGGGAGTGTAAAGTTGATGATGAAGATTGACGGTACGAGCGGCATGTTTCGTACCATCTTACGAGATCATTTACCTCGAAGGAGAAAACCCGCAGCGAAAGGGTCGGAAGATCTGACTGGAGTTTGGTGCGGGAACGAAAATGCCGTCTTCTTTTTGGCGACGGTTTGCGTGAACAACGCCAAGGCGAGATCAAAAATTATCGAGCAACTTCTCTCTTTGCTCGAGGTTGAAGATCACGAGTGCGCCGATAAGGTTCCACCCAAACACGCGTTGATCGACTTTTTGCATGCGCTGATGGATTACGGCTTGGCGCGCGGCTATCAGAGCGGAGAGCGCATACGGAATCGGGCGATTTTCAATCTACAGCAAGGTGTCGTGAAAACCATGTACGCTCTGAAAGTACCGAAGCGTATCATCGAGCTGATTGCAGTCTTGCGGCGATCGAGCGATCAAACGAACCCAGGTTTCATGCGAGTCATCCTCGCCGTGCTCGAAGCGCTCGTGACGCGGTCGGCAAAGACGAAACGAGAAAATCGTCTCGCGCGCATCACTCACGCCGTTCGCCAGGCGACCGCCGCGGCGGAACGCAGCGCCGATCAAAACGCTGCAAGCACCGACGAAATGCTAGAAAACTTACTGGCTCACGCCGCTGGGGGTCAAATTCAAGTCGCTCGCATCGAAGACTACGACGGCGAAGTTCCCGCCATGATGGGCGACGGAGCCGCCTTTGAAGTCGATGACGACATGCAAGAAGACGATTTCGAGCGCATGGACGGTGCGGGGGACGTTGAAATGCACGACGACGCGGATGAAGAGGAACATCTCGACGACGAAAATGGAGAGGGGGCATACCATGAAGTGATGGTTGATGAATTGGAAGAAATAGAAGCCGATAGCGAGATGGAAGAGGATCACTCGGGCAGCGAAGATTTCGACGACGCGCAAGTCGACGACGAAGAAATCGACGACGATTCCGATGCCTCTGAAGACGAAGACGACTCTGAAGACGAAGAGGAGGAAGAGGAGGAAGAGGAGGAAGAGGAAGTCGACTTTTACTCTAGCGACGTCGATCACGTGAACGAGGACGGTGACCGAGAAGTCGTGCTCGGACATCCCGGGGGGGTGGACGACATGTCCGACGACGGCTTGTACGACGAAGACGCGGATGACTACGACGCCTACGGTGTTGGTTCAGAAGAGGATGAAGATGACGAAGAAGAGGAGGGTGACTTCGAAGAGCCGCGCTCATCGTCCTCAATTGTATCTTCCCATTCAGACTTTCGCATCCTTCCGCGGGCGATGATGAACGAACAAGAAACGAACGTGTCGACTCGAGAGCTCGAGCGATGGCTCGCCAATGATTACGCGAGCGCTATGGCTGGGATCGATCCAAGAGTCGAGGCACAATCGATACGTGAAGTCGAGATCGCGGGAGGTCGCAGAGTGTCTGTGGATGAGACGCTCACTGGTCCTTCGCCCGACTCGGAGTTTGGCTCGATGAACAATCAGCGCGACCACTTCTTCCGAAGCAGCGCGCGCGAAAACTCCGTGACTCAAACGAATTCATGGCACACGTGGGGTTTGGGAGAAGACGAAACCGCCACGTTCAGTCAAGACGGCGTGAATGTGCAGCGCGTCGGATCAAACTTGAACATCACGCTCTCTACGCCATTGGACTTTAGTTCCAGGTCGCGATCGCTTCACAATGTTCTCACTTCAATCAGCGGAGAGATGGCTCGATTGGCGGTCAGGCCGACGAGGTTGGAATTCTTTGATCCACTTTCATCCGCCAAAGCAATTTTGTGGTTGGGTGACGGAACGTACCAAGCGCAATCGCCGCAAGATTTTAAAGTGCGAGATCAAACTTGCTGGAGTTTGGACGGACGTCACGCCCGATCGAGTTTCTGGTGTAGCACAGTACACATGTCCGTCGGTGAATCCGTGGCGTTGGATGAAACTTTATTAATGAAAACAGATGTGAACGATGCGGCGGCGGAGGCTTCGCCCGGTTCGGCGAGCAAGGGAAAGGAACCCGCCGTCAAAGAGGACGAGCGTCCCAAGGCGTCTGACGAGTCTCCGGAGGAGCGCACCGCGCGCCAACGCGAGATTGCGACGCAACTCAATATCACGTCCAATCAGCTCACCTTGGTATCAGAAGACTTACGAGATGGGTTTCTGGAAGCGAATAGGCTCGTCACTCGCGCTCGCGAGCAAGCCGGCGATACGACAAGAGCCAACGCGCTTACTACAATTGAAGCGGAGTTTTTGACGGCCATGCCGCGTGACATTCAGCAAGAGTTGATTCGATCGACGACTGCACAGGCGAACAGAATACTGAGCCCATCCGCCCGCCCGCGCCCTGGTCCAGGAACCGGCGCATCGAATCGCGAGACGATTGCGAATTCACTTCGTGCATTCATGGCGCGTGTACCGGAAATGCCAGGAATGCCTCCGCAGGCCGTCCAAGGCGTTGACATAGACCGCATCGACACGCTTTTCAGGCATCCGACGCCGACTCGCGAAGAGAATTCAGAGGGATTCAAGCCTTTCAAAGCGAACGTCGAGTTGGACGTCGCGCACGTGAACACGTTGTTGGCCATGTACCGCAGTAATCGTATCGAGTCAAAGGACGCGGTGAACAAAATTTGTGTCAACCTATGCGTCGTCGACATGAATCGCAACTTGATGTTAAAGAAAATTTTCGAAGAGGTGTTCGACGTCAAAGGTAGGAATGCAGACAACGTGCGAGACGATTTCTCCAACACGGTGATTCGAAGATACCTCATCCTCCTGTCACAGCTGCTGAGTCGCAGCAAGCACGTACAGGCAATGTCGACGGTTCCAAAATTATCCAGAAAGTGGTTTTACGATTTGCTCGAGAACGCTGATTCCATGAAAGAAACGACGACGATGAGCGCAGACGCCATCGATTCCATGATTGACGACGCGGCGGAGACCACGCATCTGTCGAGCGACGGAGTGGCGACGATTGACATGTCACTACTCGTTATCCTGTTGCGGTTGCTCATATGGGAGCCGAAGCGGTACGATGTGCGAGGTGTTGAACTGTGCGCGACGTGTCTTGACAATTACTTGTCCAAGCACGCGACGTTGAAGGGCTCGCTGAAGGAGTCCGCCGTGTTCAGCGAGGTGTTGCCCAAGTATCCGCACTTGGTGTCTGATATCATAAGTATTTTGGAAAAGCCTCACCTCTCTTCGCAGACGTACGACAAAGTTCACAGCGTTCTGAAAAAGCTTTGTCAATCCTGTCCGTCAAACGTTCAAGATGAAGTCTTGGCGAGATTGCACAGAACGGCAATCGCCTGTTCCGAAACCGCTCTTCAGAACATCTCCGTCGCTTCGTTCGATGCGGGCAAGCTCGTGGACTTTACCGACGTCAAGGTCAACAATAGGATCATCGACGCGAGAAAGGAAATCAGCAAATGCATGCCGCTGTTGCTTCGCTTGACTCGATGCTTCACGTTCGTGCTGTCCTTCGTCGAAAACTCGACTGACGAGGTGCAGAATCAACTCGTAAGTTACGGTAAAAACCTTCGCCCTCTGTGGAAAATGTTGCACACATACGTCGAGCAAATGGAAGGGAAAGATCAGCATGATCATAACGAGCACTCTCAAGCTGTCGCCGTGCTGACGGATGGTATAAAGGCTTACATGATGATTGGTAGCAAGATTATGCCATTCATAGAGAGCGAGATCACGAGGCAGCGCCGCGATTCGGGTGCTTTCCTCCCTTCACACTCTCTGCGCGTACCGTCACCGGCGATCGGTATCAGACCGCCATCGTCGACCGGGATTTTGCAACGAACATCGAGCCACATGCTCGAAACTTTGCACGCGCTGCAGCGAGGATCGACTCACGTGCTCGAATCGTTGTCTGAACAAAACGCAACGACGAAGCAAGGCTCCGAGATTTACGCGCTGATGGCAGACATATGGGCGTTCGTCGAAGCACACAAAGAACTGCTCAACAAGCAGTTGAAGCGTTCTCCGCAATTACTCTCTGAGGAAATGAAGTTGTTGTTGCACAATCCGAGGTTGCTCGACTTTTCAGTCAAGCGCGCGGAAGTGCGCTCTCGCATAAAGAAACTTCGCGATCGTCAAGGACGAGAACGTCCCGAAAATCGTCAGCTTCACATCAGGAGAGCTCACGTGCTTGAGGATTCTTTCAGACATCTCAGCAACAGAAGTGTGGAGGAGATACGCGGCAAGTTGAGCATCGTGTTTGTCGGGGAAGAGGGACTTGACGGCGGAGGATTGATCAAGGAATGGTTCAGCATTTTGGCCAGAGAAATTTTCAAACCAGACATCGCCCTCTTCGAGTTATCTCACGATGGATGTTACAAACCGAACGCCGATAGCAAAGTTCATCCAGAATTTTCGCGTTATTTCCGATTCGTTGGAAGGCTCGTCGGCAAGGTTCTCTTGGACGACATTCTTCTGAATGCGTATTTCACGCGTCCAATTTACAAGCATTTGCTCGGGCAGGTGCTCACATACGAAGACATGGAAGGCGTAGATCCAGATTACTTCAAGAGTCTAAAGTGGATATTGGAAAACTCCATCGAAGGCGTCATGGAGTATACGTTTAGCGAATCGACGGAGTACTTTGGTAAGACGGAGGTACACGATTTGATTGAAAACGGGAGAAATATACCCGTCACGGATGAAAACAAAGCGGAATACGTCAACCTCGTCAGCGCGTACAGAATGACAAACGCCGTCAAGGAACAGTTGGCGGCCATGGTGCAGGGGTTCGAGGAGGTCATTCCGAAGGAAACCATCTCCATTCTGAACGCGGCAGAGCTCGAGTTGATGATAAGTGGCACGCCAGACATAGACATAGAAGATTGGCGCGCGAATACCGAATACACCGGCTTTACCGTTGGTTCGAAACAGATTCAATGGTTTTGGGACGTCGTGCGCGAATTATCAAAGGATGATTTGGCGCGGTTATTGATGTTTTGCACCGGGACTTCGAAAGTTCCGCTCGAGGGATTCAGCGCCCTGCAAGGGATGCAAGGACCTCAAAGATTCTCCATTCATAGACAGCACGCAGACGACGCGAAATTGCCGTCCGCACACACGTGCTTCAATCAGTTAGATTTACACGAATATAGCTCGAAAGAAATTCTTCGCGAACGCCTTCTACTCGCCATTACGGAGGGATGCGAAGGTTTCGGATTTGTTTAGATGAGTCCATTGTAACTGTACATTTCTACAACAACAAATTACTTAAGAGGGTCGAATGAGAGAGATTTCCCACCCGTCCTATCTTTCGTCGGTGTCGGAACGACGCCGAGCTTTTCCGGCTTTACGCCCAGCGCGCGAGCGACTTTCTTAGTCTGCTGACGAATAAATTGATTCCCCTTCCTGCTTGCGTCCATCTGTAACGGGCTAAATGTCATGTTCGTGGGCGTGGCGTCTCGTTTTGTGAGTGAAGTTGTCGTCGAAGCCGCAGCGGAACTTGCGTCTTCACCGTTTTGCGTGTGAAGTTTTACCGGAGAGACGCCGCCGACAAAGTCGCTCCACGTCCCGTCTGAGTGTACGCGGAGCGTGCGCGAGTGGTGCTTGGGCAACGACACTTCGTCGCCTAAACTCAAGATTCCACCCACGTGCTTTTTCAGCACACCGTACGCGGCGACTCTGTCCTTGGGATCCATGGAGCACGTCGCATCATCGAGAATGCACAACTCGGCGCGGTTCACGACGGCGCGACAGACGGCGAATCGCTGTTGCTCACTCTGACTCAAATTATCATCCCACGCGGCGATGACGTCCAAGTACTCCATGAATCGCTCCAAACCGAGCGCTATCATCACTTCTCGGAGCAAAGCCACCGTCTCCGCGCCTATTTCGGCGGAAGATGTGGGATATAAACACACGTCCAGCAACGTCCCTCTCGGCAAGTACGGCTTTCTCGAAAGCACGCACACGCGAGCGCGATCGATGACTCGAGCGCTGCCCGACCCTTGAGTCCATAACCCGACGAGTGTTTTCACGAGCAGCGTCTTCCCACATCCCGATGGACCGACGACGGCGACAGAATCTCCGCGGCAGAGGACGAAATCGAGCCCGCGAATGACGTCGAGACCGTCGTACCCGCGCACGGTGAGGGCTTCAACCTCCACGAGAGACATGTCGTCTTCAGGAGTCTCCGCGTGCACGCTCGAACCGATCGCCGCGCCATTCTTGTCGACTGCCATAGACGCTCGAGTGGACGACGCATCGAGCGCGTCGTACAAGTTGGACACGTTTGTGGCGTGCGTTTCCGCCGTACGCAACATCGTCATGTTTTGCACGAGCACGGCCAACGCGGCGCGAACGCCGTTGAATGACGTCATGGCCACCTGCACGTCCCACGCGTTTACGCTCATCCCTCGAGCGAGACGAGGAATGATGGAAAGGACGGGCAAGAGATTCGCCGCGGATTCGTACACGTCTGACGGGAAACTCGTCCTGGAGTTCAAAACTTCTCGTCTGTACACAAACTCTTGTCCCGCCTCCAGCGTCGCCATCGCCTCTTCCACTTCGACCGCGCTCCCATTCGCGAGCGCGATTGCTTCACCGTTCGTGCGCGCATGCTTGAGAAGCTCGCGTAGCCTCTCGGTGGCTGTCTCTGCTCGATGCGCTTCTTTTTTCGCCTCATAACCGTCAAACGACCGCGCTGTCTGCATCGCTTGTCCCACGATGGCGCACCCGATCAACACCGGCGCGCTCCAAAAGTTACTTGAGAACAAACTCTGCGAGTGATACAATAGCGCGACGCACGACTCGATGCCATCCGCCGCCGCATCCAACGCCGCTCTCGCGAACGCCGGCGCGCCCACAGCCGCCGTCCCCGCCGCATCCGTCGACGCGCCCCGCGTCCCCACCGCCCCATCGCTCACCAGCGCGTCGTCCGACAGCATCTTTTGCACCGCATCGTTTCCGAACCTCGTCGCCATCTCCCGGCGCAGTAACGCCCTGTACGTGCGTCTCGACAGTCGCAACGGTTCGGCGACGACGGCAAACGTGGCGAAGGCCCAAAAGATCGACGAAAACGTCCCCTTCGCGTCCCCTCTCGCGATGCACGACCACGCCCGCGCGCTCGATCGCCACGCTCGAAAACTCGCCATGTGCTGCGCGTACTGCAATACCGCCAGCGCGAGCAATCTCGACGCGAGTTCGGCGCGATCGTGCGACTCGGGAGGAAACGAGGCGTCGATGAGTCGACGCGCGCGAGGGCACAGCGCGTCTCGGGCGACGCCCACGGCGTCCAGAGCCGCGCGTCCGGCGTCTGACGTGTGTTTCATCGCCACCCGCGCCGCGTCCATGGTCGTCCGAACGCGCGCGTGTGTGACGATGTGGATTAATCATCCACAAATCTTGTTTTTCAATTTTCAATTTTCAATTTTCGGCTCACGACTCTTACGACTTACGCCTTACTAGTAACGGTGTGTACGTTTCATTCAAAGGCGGAGAATATACTAATTAATGATGATGGTTCACGACGACGACGGACGCTCTTCTACTCGTCGTCATCGCCTGCGCCTGCGTTAACACCTGTCCCGGTGCCTGCTGCATCATCGTTCTTCTTGGACAATCCGGAGACGATGTCGTCGATGCGCAAGAGCATGGTGGCGCTCTCCACCGCCGTCTTGATGGATTGCACCTTGACGGCGTACGGATCCCACACGCCGAGCGCCTTCATGTCCACGATGGTGCCCTTCTCGCCGTCGATGCCGAACGTGCGCGCGTCTTCGCCCTCGGCGTGCTTGGCGCGAAGCTTGGTGAGGGTACGAATGACGTTGGCGCCACAATTCTGCGCCAGCGTGCGCGGAATGACTTCAAGCGCCGACCCGATGGCGCGGAACGGCCACTGTTCCACGCCTTCAATCTTGGACGCTTCTTCCGTGATGGCTCTCGACACCGCCATCTCCACCGCGCCGCCTCCCGGTAGTAAACGCGGATCTTGCACGACGTTTCTCGCCACCCCCATGGCGTCGAGTAGATTGCGTTCGATTTCGTTCAAAATGTCCTTGCTCGCACCTCGAAGGACGATGGTGCACGCCTTGGGTTCGTTGCAATCGACGATGAATGTGAAGTATTCGTCGCCAATCTTTTCGACGTTGAATAAACCGGCGCCCGTACCGATATCCGACTCGCGAATCTCCTCCACTCTGGACACGATGGTCGCCCCCGCGGCGCGCGCGATGCGATTGTTATCCGTCTTGCGCACGCGACGCAACGCGGTGATGCCAGCCTTGGCGAGGTAATGACACGCGAGATCGCTGCACCCTTTCTCCGTGACGACGACGTCGGGCTTGAACGCCGCAATCTTCTCGCACGTCTCCTTGATCCAATCCTCCTCAATCTTCAACAGCGTCGCCCAATCCTCCTCCTTCGTGATCTCCACGTTGGTTTGGTTTTCACCCTTCTTGTACTCGAGCGAGCAATCCAACAGCAAGATTCGCGGTCTCTCGATGCGTCGCTTCATGCGACTCGGAGCGACGACGTCCTTGTTCATCATCACCCCTCGCAACACGGCGCAATCGTCGATGGAACCGCCGGCAATCTTTTCCACCTTTGCGTACTTTTTAATGTCGATATCGTTCGTCCCGTCTTCATTTTTTCTCGCCACGCACATCACGGCGTCGAGCGCCAAATTCGGAATCAATTCCCCCATGCGCGCGGTAAACTTGGTACCAATGGAACTCTTGACAATTTTCAACATTTCGTCGCGATCGGCGACGTCGATGGGAAAACTAATGGCGTCGATCACCCCGAGCGCCGCGTCCAACGCCTTCATGTACGCGCGCACGATCACCGTCGGGTGAATATCCTTCTCCAAAAACGGTTGCGAGAGGTGTAAAATCTCCCCCGCGAGAATGATGACGGAGGTCGTCCCGTCCCCGGTTTCTTCGTCTTGCGTTCGCGACAACTCAATCATGCTCTTCGCCGCCGGGTGCGTGACGTCGATCTCTCTCAAGATGGCGTTTCCATCGTTCGTCAACACGATACCTACGACCGACGCGACGCGCGCACGAACGAACGGTCAGATGGTCAGTCGCGGTCCTCCTCGGCGGTTTCGCGTCTCGCGTCGTCTCCCCGCCGACCCTTTGACCATCCTCCTCCTCTCTTCCGTCCTCCGTCCTCCGTCCTCCGTCCCTCCTCCTCCTCGCGCGTCCCCGTCCCCATCCTCCACTCCGCTCGAACGACGCATCACGCATCACACGCACCTCCCGACGCGTCCAGAATCATCTTCAACATCGATCTCGGTCCCAGCGTCGTGCGCACGACGTCGCTCACCGCCTTGGCCGCCGCGATGTTATTCGCGCGCGCGATCGATCCCGTCTCGCGCGAGGCGTTTTGATTCACCACCACCGTCGGCGCCTGCATGACGATGTGTGTGTGTGTCTCGAGCGAACGCGCGCGTCGTCTAAAAGGTCGTCGTCGTCGTCTGACGCGCGAGATCATCGCATGCATCGCATGCGTCTCAGACATCTCGCGCGTTGACTTTTTGGATGGAGACGACGGGTGGGACGTACTGATGGGGTGTCATTATAAAAAGAAAGAAAGAAAGAAGAACGAACGAACGAACGAACGAACGAACGAACGATGGGTGTGCTAGCGATCGACGACGACGG
>Ga0066845_10000646_pt1 | contig 10829 bp, 6 predicted proteins | sample ETNtaG_31_FD_65488 | JGI IMG/M metagenome (GOLD analysis project Ga0066845, IMG submission 65488) | Marine microbial and viral communities from oxygen minimum zone, Eastern Pacific Ocean - ETNP201310SV78 | ecosystem: Environmental > Aquatic > Marine > Oceanic | place: Pacific Ocean: Eastern...
AATGCGACGAGCATCGAGCACATGAGCGCCAGAATAGCCGTTGTCCGAAAGGTGCATGCCTTCGATGGCAACGGTGGCACGGTCGACGATGATGCCCTGTTTGGTGTTGTTGTGAAGGAACCAGTCGCTGCCTTGCATGGCACCTCCGGAGGTGGAATGAACGCCAGGGCCAACCGAACCAGAGACTTCCAAACCCTCGAAGGTCGGGGCAAAGAACGACGAACGTATGGACACACCAGCCTCGTGTTGACCTTGGCCGGGGTCGCCGGAATCGCGAACCGTCAAATTACGGAAGGTGGTGGTGGAATCCACGAAATAAAGGCGGACACCCACGGTGGTCGAATCTTCGATGAGCGTGTCGTCAAACCACGCCCCGGTCGCATTCACCTCAAGGGCTGCATAACCGATGTTGGGTGTTTTTGAATCCGGCCCTCCTGTTCCGGAGATGGTCAAATTGGTGAAATCCGCCGTTTCGTAATTGGTGTAATTCGTGTGGTTGTTTTTGTCCACATACACCCCTCTGTACATTGAATCGCTGATGTGAGCATGCCGCACCACGGCGTGGGTGTAACCGCCATCGTCAATGTGGCGGACCACCATCCCGGTATCGGATTTGGTGATGCTGATGTTGGTCAGCAGCGGTTGACTGTCCTCCACCCAAATACCGGCGACCATGGCCCAAGAAGAGCCGGTGCAGTTGTCGATGGTGATGCCTTGAATCAGTCCCCCTGAGCCACCCCAGATGTTCACGGCCCGCGTCAAAATATCTGAAAACACGGCCCGTTGAACGATGGGCGTCGAGCCCGCACCGATGGAGAGTCCCAAACCGTAGCGCCAGTCGCCTTGGAAGCCAAGGTCCCGACCTGCACGGTCAACGTAAAGATCGGTGATGCGCGGGGCGGCGCTGTTGAACATGTCAACGGCGACGCGGTCCGGATTGACCACGGTCAGATTTTCAATGACGGGATTGGACCCGTAAATGGTGATGCCGTAGATGGCGTCCTCGATCGTTAAGTTTTGAATCAATGAACCGCGTCCCGAAGAAGAGGTGTTGAACTGGATGCCTTCGTGGTCACCCAACCCAGCGGCTTCGAAGATGACCGGGCAAGATTGCGTACCAAGAACCGTCAAGCGGCCGTCCACGATGATACGCTCATTGGAAGGCAGTCGGACCACCGTACAGGGTTGAATGATGACTTCATCCGCCACGCCGATGGTGTAGGTTCCCGACAGGGTCTGGGTTCCTGACCACGTGGTTTGCGCCCGACCTTCAGCCAATTGCGGGGACGTCGTTGTGTCATCGAGCGGTGCTGCGGGACCTGCAGGAGCAAGGTGCAACATCATGGGAAGAAGGAACAAAAGCACGAGGCTGAAAGCAAGACCTCTCCCCGAAGAATTGTGCTCCATAGCCTCAAGGGATACGCTGTCCCTCTTCAAAGGTCGCCTGTTCTGTGAATTCTCTGACGGGAGGAATCCCTAAGTCCCGATTTCCAATCCAAGAAACCATGCCCGAAGCGTTTGTGCTGTTCAAAACCGAACCAACCCACGAGCGCGAAGTCTACCTCTCGTTGACAGAACACGAGGACGTCGCTGAAGTACACGCCCTCTACGGTGAATTTGATTTGCTGGTTCGAATCAGTTCGCCAACCTCAAAGGAACTCTCCAAACTGCTGATGCAATCGTTCAGGAAGATCGAAGGCGTCAAAGAAACACAGACCTTGATTGCGGTGGAGGCCTGAACATGGCGATTGGCTTTGTATTGATGACGACCTTACCGGGAGAAGAAGACAGCGTCCGTCAAGCCCTCAGCAAGGTGGATTTGGTCACCGACCACTGGATGTTATTCGGCGAATACGACCTGATTGCTCGCGTGCAAGCGGACGAAGAATACGCCCTGACCCGTTGCATCGTTGAGGAAATTCGTCAACTTCCGGGTATCAAAGATACGAAGACACTCATCGGCGCAGAATTGTGATTTCACAAGACACGGTGCAGGCGCTCGGTCACGGCCCGAGCGGCGTTGGTGCAACCCGCCTGCCTGAAACATCGAGCAGCTTCTCGAAGCGCTGCGGCGGAGGCTGAGGGGTCCAGGTGGCCTTTGAGGTACCACCATCTGGCGGCGTAACGGTGACCGGGTGAACCCGCTTCAGCCCAAACGCTCGGGTTCGGCAAAGAAGCGTGAACGGAACGGGCGGATTCATGGCCTTGCCCCACCAAATGCTCGGCAAACGTGAGACCGACAACGGCGGCATGAAACGGGGTTGTTTGAGCACCAGCGGCCCGTTCATAGGCTTCGTGGTGAGCGTCATGCGTCTCTTTTCCAAAGGCAAGACTCGCCTTGAATTTGGCATGGAGGACAATGGGGTCGTGCATGTGACTCAGGGCTTCAAGACCTTCGACCAGGGCCAGAACTCGGGCTTCATCTCCCTGTAACAAGGCGACTGTAAGTTGAATGAGGGTGATGCTGACGGTGATGCTTCCCCTGGTGTTGAGGTCGTCGGGCAGTCGCACTTGGTTGAGCAGGGATTGCACCTTATGTTCATCCACGGCAGAGGTTTGGTCAAACACACGGTCTTCAATCCGTTGCACGGCTGCACGCAAAAGCCAGCGCACACCTTCAAGGTCGGAAACAGCGCTGAGTTGGGCTTGCAACAAACGCTCTGCTTCCTCTTCATCGCCTTCAATACGGGCCAATTCGTAGGCCAGTTCGGCCCGTAGGGAATCCGACTGGACCCCTGCCAAATGGTGGCGAGCACGTTCCGCCTCCTGACGATGAACGGCGATCCTTCCGGCCCAATAATGCAGGTTCTCTTGGTCGGGCCGTTGAACCGTCGCTCGGTCAAAAATCACGGCCATTGCACCGCTCTGCTCCAGCATCAACGCATCAAAGCGCTCGACCATCTCCTCCACGAATCGGTCATCGTCCAGAGCCATGGTGTGGTAGAGGTGGAGCACCGCGTACGCCGGTTCGTCGAGATGATTGGCCCAGTGGTCGGCGGCCGCCTGGTGCAACTTCGTCAATCGGTTTTCATCGAGCATGGTGCGTCGAACGTTCCGAATGAGATGCTGGATTTCCAGTGAAACATCCTCTTCAGTCCACCTCAACAAGGCTCGCTCGTCAAGTTCATCGATGGAGGAAGCACCTGGCACCATCGCTGCGGGAAGCGGACGTGGAAACAACACCATGCCGTCCAAGGCTTCGAGCGCACCCTCATCCAACCCGTCAAGCATGGTCTGCTCAACGAAGGCTTGGATGTCCTCTCCAGCCTCTGGCAACCGGTCACCTTCTCGGTAGAGATTCAGGGCCATGGGGTGGCCATCCAGTGCTTTGGCCACTTCCAAGCGAAGGGCTTCATCCAAGTGGTCACCCAAAACCTCCTTTGCATCGTGAGGAGAAAGTGTGCCGAGTTTGAGCAACGGCCAATCAAACCCTTCGGGAAGCGGCAGGCGACCGGCAAGCACAACGGTATGCTCCTTGGCATGAAGGCCATGAAGCAGATGTTGAACGGCCTTGAGGTGTCGTGGTTCCACCAAGTGGAGGTCGTCAACAACGAGGACTTGTTTTCCACTTTGGCCGATGTGTTCGATCATGGCCTCGGGGTCAACGGGGAGCGGCGTGGTCTCGGGGAACCAAGCTTGCATCAAAGCATAGGCATCGCTCAACGGGTCCATGGTGGCCCATCGAACAAGATGCTGGGTGGACTGCGCAGCCCAGGCCTTCAACAGCGTGGTTTTTCCGACGCCGGAAAGGCCACCGACCACCGCACGACGTTCTTCAAGCAACAACTGAATCAAGGTCTCCAGTTCTCGCTCACGGCCAATGATGCTGAACTTCGATGCGTCGTTGCTGGTCAACTCCGAAGTTGAAAGGGTGTCTTCCGAAGGGTGTTCAGCCAACCAACCACGCCCTTTTTCGGTGATGTGATAGACTTGCCGTCGCCGAGAGCCACCTCCCAAAACATGGGCAACCCGTACCACGATGAAGCCCTCATCGAGCAGCACGTTGAGCGGTTGATTGAGACCCGAACGCACCACGCCCATGGCCTCCGAAAGACCCGGCAAGGAAACCGACCGAGGCACGTCCCAAGCGTTGGAAAGCGCATCGGGAAAGGTCCCGAGATAGCGCAGCAACTTCTCTTGAGAACGGCTCAACATGGGAACGACAAAACAGGCTCGTGCGTCTCCTTCATCAAACATCCCCACCCTTGTTTAGGCTGCATGCAGGGTTGCCCTTTTGAGTTAGGGCAGGTGTGGGAGGACCATGCCCGTGGACTTGGCTTCGGCTGACCTTCCACATGAGCCGGGCGTCTATTTGTTCAAAACGAAACAGGGCAGGGTGCTCTATGTTGGCAAAGCGACGCGCCTGAACGAGCGCATACGGTCATACTTTGCATCCAATCCTGACCGCCATATGATTCCTGAACTCGTCGCTCGGGCAGACGATATCGAATGCATCGTGACCCAAACGCCGCAAGCCGCTTTGGTCCTTGAGCGCCAGTTGATTCGGGAACACATGCCGAGGTTCAATTCGATGTTGAAGGACGACAAGTCCTTCCCGTACCTCGCCATGACCAACGATGAATTTCCGCGAATCATGTACACGAGGCGCCCACCAAAAACCGCCCAGCAATGGGGGCCGTTTCCCAACGCTGGTGCAGCAAAACAGGTGATGCAATTGCTTCGACGCCAGTTCGGCATACGAGACTGCAAGGAATTGCTTCCTCAGGGTTGTCTCTCAATGCACATCGGTCTTTGCGCCGGACCGTGCATTGACGGTACCGGCTACGACGACCGTGTGAAAGCCGTGCGGCGCATCTTGAACGGTGACGCTGCACCGTTGCTCGAAGAACTCGTGACCCAAATGGATGCGGCCTCGCAGGCTCAAGCCTTCGAAGAAGCGGCTCAGCACCGCGACATGATTCGTGCGGTGCGAGCGACTACGGGTCAACACATCGTCTCAAGTAAGGTCTATCGCGACTGCGATGCCATCGGCATCACGTCCGAAGGCGACCTCGCCGCTATCGTGGTCTTGCACGCTGACGAAGGCATCGTCCAGGGCCAAGAAGCGTGGCCTGCCGTGCACCGGGGCGACATCGGCGAAACCGTGTCGATGTTCATCTCCGAGCACTATGCTCATCGGACACCACCTCGCTTGCTTCTCTCTCCCGTTCCCATCTTTGACGGTCTCCAGTCCTGGCTGAATGAGCGGCGGGGCTCCTTGGTAGAAGTTCGCATACCGCAACGCGGTGATTTGGAAAACCTCGCCACCCTGGCTCGGCAAAACGCTGAGATTCAACTTCAACGAATGGCAGCAAAATCCAGCGGCTCTCTCGAACAACGGGCGGCCGATGAAGGTGCGAAAACCCTCGGTATGCAACAGCTTGACCACATCGTCTGTTTTGACATGGCGCAGTTGCAAGGGGACGAACGCGTCGGAGCCAGCGTCGTCATGCGCAAAGGGCGCCCGGCCAAAAAAGAGTACAGAAAATACATCGTCAAGGGTGAGGCGCTCGATGATCTTCGAATGATGAAGGAAGTGGTGGTCCGTTGGGCGAAACGCCAGGAAGAATGGCCGGACCTGTTGCTCATCGACGGTGGTGAGACGCACCTCAGCACGATTCACCAAGCCCTCGAAGAACACGGTTGGGCCGACCGCTTTCCCCTCGCTGCGCTCGCCAAGCGAGAAGAAACCATCTTCCGAAACGGAATGGAGCCCCTGGTGCTCGACCGCTCAGGACGGGTGCTGGTTCACGCTCGAGACGAGGCGCATCGTTTCGTCAACACCTTCCATCGCAAACGACGAAGTCGAAGTCGGCTCGCCGATCCGCTTGAGGGCGTTGAGGGCTTAGGCGCAAAAAAACTCCAAACGCTGTTGCGCCATTTCGGTGGACGAAAAGGCATCGAGCACGCAACGGCTTCCGAACTTGAGACCGTCCCTGGCATCGGACCTGCGCTGGCCGAGCGAATTTACGAAGCCCTGCGCTAACGGGACAACTCGTCGATGTTGGCCATGTCCTCGATGCTCTCGCCGTGCCGGAGGGCCGGACTCGAGAAGCCGGCCAAGTCGGCGAATTCATGATCGCCAAGTTGAGCTTTGTTCACCGCCGCTTGCCGGTTGGCCAAGGCGTTCTTTTTCCGCTTCTTCTTCGCTCGTCGTCGCCGAATGTACATCACCAGCAACACCAGGACAATGGTGGGATAGACCCAGAATTGAATCAGGAAGTAAACCCAACCAATTTGAATCCGGAACGTCAAGTCGTCTGAAAATTCTCCCGGAGGGACGATGTAAGTGATCGTTTGGCGACCACCGTCCTCGGTGATGATGACGTTGCCAGCCGAAGAGGAAACGTCCACAACATGAATGCCTCGAGGCAGGGTGAAGGTGATCGGCCCGGAGTAAGCAGCCCCGTCAATGGGTGATTCCCTAACGCCACCGCCGACTTCACTCGTATCGAATTCGGTGGGAAGTTCGGTGTTGATGAGGCCGGTGGAGATGGTGACCGTTTCTTCATTCGTGGGCGGGTAGGTGACGCCATCTGAACCGAAAACAGAGCCTCTCAAGCCTTGTGTGAACACATCCGCAACCATTTGCATCGGGCGGTGGAAGACGGATTGGATGCCGCTGGTGACAATACTCACTTTGAGATCTTCAGGGGCCGTTTCGCTCAATTCACCCCAACCGGTCCCCGAACCGATGGTAAACTCAACTTCAGGGATGGAAATTGAAAGGGTGATCGGTTCGTCATCACTCACAACTTCATCCGGAGCCTCGATGCCCGAGATTGAGGTGCGGATTTCAAAGGCTGAAAGGTCGACTTCTCCAAAGGGGTTGCTTTCGTTTTCTGCGAGGAGAGCCCCGCCACCGTGAATGGCGTCGGTGATGACCTCACCCAAGCGTTTTGCGAGGTCTTTCATGCCCTGCCGAGTGGCTTCCAATTCAAGGTCGTCGTCGCAGTCATTGAAGTAATCTGAAGCATCTACAAGTTCGCACCAAGGGAGTCCCACGCTTGTTCCGAGGGGGTTCTCCATTCGGCTTGAGAGGTCGATGATGAGACGGAGTAAATCCGAGGGCAGAGCCTCCATCTGGCCGCAGGCCTCAATGTCATCGCCCTCGACGCAACGCTGACCTTCAACGAAGCCAATGCGGTAGATGCTCAAATCCGCTTCGAGCGCCATGGACACGCTGAAAGAAGCGCTCCATTCGTTGAAATTCACCTTGGAAAGGTCAAACTTAACATCCGACTCGACACAGGTGCTTTGATTGGCAAAACAGAGGACGCGCCCGTCTTCATTGGTGATTTCATGCTCCCAATCGTAGGGGTCAATACCCGTCAATGAGAGGTTCAGCGAGGTCGACTCATCGACCGTTTTGGTCAAGGTGATGCTGGAGGTCCCGTCCACGGTGGTCACCCAATTGGGCAAGATGATCTCCACGGTCAAATCAGCAGGCGGCAAGCCACTCAAATCAATGGCGTTGAGGAAGGATTCCCCGATGAGTGCTTCTATAGAAAAACCAGCGTTCATGAGGCGCTCGAGGTCGCTGCTTTGGACGTTCTCGAGGAAGTCAATTCCCTCTGAATGGTTCTTTTCGTCCATTTGAGCGATGATGATGTCGATGAATCGCATAGAAAACGGCTGACTGGTCGTTTGGAGGTAGATGGGGTAGGTCTCGTCCATCGCGTTTGGCCCTTGCAAACAATAGTGGAGCACCTGACCGGCAGCGACGGGTTCACTGCATCCCGCAGTATGGCTGTAGTTCAACCCGCCTACGCTATCGTAAATTCCCGTTCCATCGGCAACGGAAACCCATTGCAAGTCACTCATGGTGATGTCGCCAACGCCCGCAATGGTGTTGCCAAGCCCCTCAACGATTTCACCAACAGGAAACTGATTGGTGAACTGGGTCAAATCCACGATATCGTTGTGGTACGCCAGTCGAATACCGTCGGAGGTGATGACCGGAATGGAGGCGGAAGAAGAGACATCGAACATGTTGATGCCCCAATTGTTGAGGGTCTCGGTGTCGAGGTAGGACAGCCCCGCTGCGAAATCAATGGTTGCCGCGTACTCATCTGACAAGTCAAGAACGAGGTTGAGGTCCACGGCCTTGGTTCCCGGTTCAATGTACACGGTGGGCGTTTCCGAGGAATTCCGATGCGCGAGCTCCAGGTCAACCTTCTGAACCAAATCCGAATCGCCCTCCACTGCGTTGAGATGGTCTAACGTCCATTTTGCCGCGTTGTAGTTGGGCGTGCCTGCCCGAAACACCAGGCTGCCGTTTGCGTCGACGTCTTTCACGGTGGAGTAGGCCGAGGGATTGATGACGAAATCGGCCTTGTGGCCTGGCTTGGTCGTCAAATCAAAACTGGTGTTGATTTCAGCCCCCATCGTGAGCAGGCCACGGTAGGTCCGCTCCAAATCGAGATTCTCCGAACCCACCAGGTTGAAGTTGCTGGCCAAGAGGTCAACCGAGGCGGTGGCTTGGAAACAGAGGGGCGGCTCAAACACGTTGTTCTCAGTTGCACCCTCGGCTTGTGAATCCCCGGCAGGGTCAGAGGAACAGGTGGTGGTTAGGCCGCTGCTGGTAAAGGAATTCACGTAAGCAGTTGAGAGGCTCGTCACCGTACCAAAACCAGATTCAAGAGCATCCTCGATGGCCTGATGGACTTCGGTTTGCAATTTTTGCCCGACCGTGGTCGCCCCGTCTGAGGTGTCAAAATAATGGCGAATGAGGTCTGCGGGTGCACCGTCGTTGGCGTCCAGATCATCTCCGTTCGGGTCTTCCAGCGTATCCCCGACGACCGTCCCTGAACCAAACCCAAGCGAGTCACGCTCAAACTCACGCACAGCCCAATTCAATTCCAACTCAATGGAGGAGGTCGAAATGAGGTTGAATTCGTACGTACCCTCCACCCAATCCTGTTGTTGAGGGGTCATGTCGTCGGCGTGGTCGTAGGTGTCACAGCCGGTCCCGTCGCCCAAGCAGGCATCCATCCCGCTTGCGCTGACGATCGGCGCAAGAAGTTGAAGCGTGAACAAGGACACCAACAGCAACGACAGTCCATGGCGAGATGCCTGCTTCCTTGGATGTTGGGAGGTCATGGTTCAGGGCTAAGGTCGGGAACTTGAAAGCAGTTACCCTCCTGCCCTCGCCATGGAGACCACCGATTTGACGATGTTTCTCGTCGTGAAATCAGAGCACGGTGAACACGTTCACGGACTTCTCAAAAACGAAGGTTGGCTTGAGGCGGAGGTTGAAACCCGACGGAGCGATGACGGCACCGTTGGCTTTCCATTGGCCTCGCTGTGTCCTGTTGAAGGGGTCATCAATTGGTTAAACTCCACATCGTCCCTCAAGGGCGTTGTTGAGATGCACCAAGGTGTGCGTCGCCCGACGGTTGACCCGCATCGTCGACTCCACAAGGCGATTCAAACTTGGCTGGATGAAAACGGACTCGCTCTTGAGGCCATCACGTTGGCACCTGCCAAATGGGAGAAACTCGGAGACTTGGCCCTCTTGCCTCGCCAAGTCTCCACGACAGAGGCGTGGAAGACGGCCCGGAGTCATGAACATGCTGAGAGCTTATGGGGGGTGATGGCGGCTGCCCTGAACGTCCGTGCCATTGGGGTTCAAGCCCCCATCGCTGACGATACATTTCGCTCATCGCAGGTCGAAATGCTCCTCGGTTCGTCAGAGGTTTGTTTTACCGACCACGGCATGACCTACACCTTCGACGCCGCCAAGGTGATGTTCTCTTCGGGCAACATCACGGAACGACGACGAATAGGCCACCTCGACATGAGCGGCGAGGTGGTGGTGGACGCTTACGCGGGGGTGGGCTACTACACCTTCCCGATGCTCGTGCATGCTGGTGCGGCTCACGTGCACGCTTGCGAAATCAATCCAGCATCGCTGGCTGGATTGAAGGCCGGTGCGGAAGCCAACGGGATTCGCCATCAGATGACCGTACACGAAGGCGACAACACCGTTTCACTTGCTTCGCTTCAAGGTATTGCTGACCGTTGTCACCTTGGGTTGTTACCTTCGAGTGAAGCCGTTTGGGAGGCCTCGTTGTTGGCCCTCAAACCGACAGGGGGAATCCTCCATATTCACATGAACGTCGAAGAGGAAAACATCGATGATTGGGTCAAGGACACCGTCGTTCGCTTTGAACAGATGAGCCATAACCATCAGCGTGGATTCAAGGCTGAAGTGATTCATCTTGAGCGAGTGAAGTGGTTTGCACCACGGGTTCGCCATGTGGTCCTGGACCTCAGCCTTCGTCCTTGACCTCGGTGGAGGGGTCAACCAATTCCGCCACCATCACCATCTCGGCTTGGAGGACGGTTGATTCCTCATCGTTTCGCACCAGAGGATTGTTGGTCTGCTGGCTGTAAACAGCGTAGGTGATGCCAACACCGATCAACACCACCAAGAGGGGGACGCCCACGATGAGAACGGCGTCTTGAAGCCAAGTGTTGTCACTTTGGGCCATGGAAACCGGGTTGCGGATGGTTCCGTCGGGGTCGGCCACACCGATCATCTCCATGGAAACAATTCGGACTTCGATAAGGGGACGCCCACCGGAGGCAAGTGGATTGTCAAGGTCGGTACCCGTGGGTTCATCGCTCGTTGGTACGTCCGCAATGGCCCGAATATGTGTCATGCCGTGGCGGACGATACCAAAGGTGGCATAACCTTCGTCGTCTCGATTCTCGGGGTCAAGTCCGTGCGCTTCGGTTTCGGCGATGTACCACTGCGAATCGGCAGAATCCGGGTCAGCACTTCGCGCCATCCCGATGGCGCCGTCCACATGGGACAGGTTCTC
>Ga0066845_10000648_pt1 | contig 10818 bp, 15 predicted proteins | sample ETNtaG_31_FD_65488 | JGI IMG/M metagenome (GOLD analysis project Ga0066845, IMG submission 65488) | Marine microbial and viral communities from oxygen minimum zone, Eastern Pacific Ocean - ETNP201310SV78 | ecosystem: Environmental > Aquatic > Marine > Oceanic | place: Pacific Ocean: Eastern...
ACGGAATAATTGAATCCATTAAGGCTGGCTTTTTAGGGGATAGAACAATACTTGATTTGATATATGTTGATGATTTTATGAAAAATATCGATGAAATAATAAAAAAAAGTGTAAGAGTGAAAAATAGTATATTACACAATGATATTGAAGAAAGTAATGAAAGAATGTTTCTAAATTTAGGACATACAATAGGACACCTTATTGAAAAAGATTCGGATTACAGTGTTTCCCATGGACAGGCTGTAGCTATTGGTATTCTTAAAGGCCTTGAAATAGCTGAGACAAAGTACCATCTTGATAATAAAGTGAAATATCAGTTTGAAGATTTTTTGAATAAAAAATCACTAAAAACAGATTATGAATTTTCAAATGACAACAATTATCTAAAAGAGATAATTTCAAATGATAAGAAAGTATCAAATGACATTATTAAATTTGTATTAATACAGGATATTGAGAAACCTATTTTGATTGATTTGCACATAAACGATCTTTTGGAGATTTTAATCAATGAGTAAAATTGTAATCATCAATGGTCCAAATTTAAATTTTCTGGGGCAAAGAGAAATTGATAAATATGGAACAACTACTTACAAGGAATTAATTTCTGAACTTGAAGATTACACGAAGAATCAGGATGAATTAATTTTTTATCAATCCAATCATGAGGGAGAAATTTGTGATTTTATTCAAAACATTTTCAATGATAAAACGATTAACGGTTTGATAATTAATCCTGGTGGATATACTCACACTAGTGTGGCAATAAGAGATTCATTACTACTTCTAAATTTACCTATTGTGGAAGTTCATATGACAGATATTAGAAAAAGGGAAAACTTTAGAAAAACAAATTTAATTAACGATGTATGTGAAGAATCATTTTTAGGTTTAGGTATTGATGGTTACAAAAAAGGAATTGATTATATAAATGAAAAATGAAAAAATTTTTTACCAGGGATCAAAAGGCTCATACTCTGAATCTGTATTATTAGAATTATTTCCAGATTATGAATTAGTTTCCTGTAAAACCTTTCAGGATGTCTCTAAAAATACAACTAAAGAAGGATTTGGGCTTTTGCCAGTTGAAAATTCTCTTGTAGGAACTGTTATAGAAGCTTATGAAAGTTTAATTGAACACAATTTAGAAATATATTTAGAGATTAAAAAGAAGATAAACCATGCCCTGATTGGTATTAAAGGAACAAAAAAAGAAGATATAAGAAAAGTTATATCTCATCCACAAGCACTTCAACAATGCAGTAAATATTTAAATGATTTAGATGTTGAACTACAACCTGTGTTTGATACTGCAGGAAGTGTAATTAGTTTATTAGAGACTAAATCAATTGATATTGGTGCTATCGCAGGTGATCATTTTGATAATGATGAAAGATTTACAATAATTGAGAAAAATATATCTAATCACGAAGAAAATTACACAAGGTTTTTTTTAACAGGAAAAAAACCACTTGAAATTTCTGAAGAAAAAAATATTCGCTCTGCAATTCTTGTAGCAGCAGATGAGCCTGGCTCCTTACTTAAGGCTTTAACTGTATTCGATGTTCTAAAATTAAATCTTATAAAATTAGAATCAAGACCAATTCTGGGGTCTCCTTGGGAATATAAGTTTTATGTAGATTATCAGAATACTGACAAAAAAATTGATCAACTTTTAATGGATAATCTTAGCCAAGTAGCCAAAGAATTTAAAATTTTGGGTGAATACGGCTCAATTAATCTTTGAACTTCCAGCTAGAAGAATTCTTATCATCCTCAATTTCTATATTTGATTCTGTAAGAAAATCTCTAACGATATCTGATTCTTCATATTTTTGAGATGATCTAAGTTCTATACGGTAATTAATTAATTTATTGATTAAATTATTTATATTTTCTGAATTTTTATTATTCTTTTCAATTTCCAATCTTAATTCAGCTATTTCTTTTCTTAAAATATCTTCAATTTGTTCATCTTGAGAATTTTGATCATTTTCAGCATTTGCTTTAATTGATTTTGTTTCAGTATTTTCTAATAACTTCCTAAGATCATCTAAATTATATTTCTCACCATTCTTAAAGTTTTGAGTTTCATTTTGATTAATGACAGTGACTTGTCCTAACCCTTCAACTTCAAAAAGGTTTTCTTTTGCATCAATTATAAGAGCTGTATGCTCATCAATACCTAATATATTAGTTGGTTGAATCTCTTGGAGAATTTCCATTCTTTTAGCACCAAGATAACTTATGCTCGTGTCATGGTTTCCACCCTCTTTGTTATTAAAGTGTGGAACAACTACACAATCAATATCAAAAACTTCAAGAAGATTAATACCTTTCTCCCAGTAGGGGTCAATCCCAACTTTGTATATTTCATAGACTGGAATTGTTCTAATACCTAAAGTTGATGCTGCTGCACTAGCAAAAATTAAGCTACTTCCAGAGCAAAGTCTCTCTTTAAAAATTTTTGGTATATCTGTATCTATCCAATTTTTTGTTGCGTAACTTGGACTACCTGGTCCTGAAAATATAAAATTTGAACTTTGAATTTTTTTTATAAACTCAAAGTATTCAACTGATTTAAAATACTTTTTATTTCTAAAGCTAGCCAAGTTTATTTCTAAATTTAGACTTACATCATAAAATTCAATCAATTTATCAACTAACTGGTCAGCATTTTCTTGAAATCCAAAAGGCGTATCTATTAAGGAAGCAATAACTTCCCCATCAATTTTATTTATCAAATTTCTATGCACAGATACTAAATTAGGACTTGTTTCTCCAGAACCAAGTATTGCAATTGAACCATTTACTTCTTGCATAGAAACTATTATAGGTATTTATTCATTCTTGAAAAATTGTATAATTGATATGTGATAAATATATTATTGAAAATATTGGAAAAGTTTACGCTTGATTATATTCCAAGTCTTCCTATTGGATTAAGAACACAACTTTATAAAAATATTCTTCCAATCAGAAAATTAAAAGATAAAGTTCTACTAAACAAACCAAAAAGTCAACAGACGTTTCAGGACAGAATTGATTTTGCTAGGACTGCGAGAATAGGTTATGACTATACAGGTTCAAGATTAAATAAATTTAATGACAATGTTCAGCTCGAAAAAATTACTACCAGTGAGATGGATATTTATAAATTTACTCCTAACAATCCTCAGGAGGATACTTATGGGATTTACTTTCATGGAGGTGGATATTACAACGGAAGCATTACTGCATACAAAAATATTGTTTCTCAATTTACTTATGAGCTTCAAATTCCAATGTATTACTTTGAATACTCATTAACTCCAGAGTTTATATTTCCTGCAGCACACGAAGATGCAAAAAAAGTAGTTGAAATCATAAGTAATCTTGAAACTAGTAATCAAACAATTTGGATGGGAGACTCGGCAGGAGGGGGACTAGCAACCGGTATATTGGTTGATAAAACATTTGACATTAGCCCTGATAAATTAATTCTAATGTCACCCTGGTTAGATTTATCAGATGAAAATAAAGATAGAAAATATCTTAAGAACAAAGATATCTTATTGGCTATAGATGGTGTTAAAAATGTTGGGGAATATTATGCTGGAGAATATGGAGTTACAAATCCGATTTTGTCTCCAGTTTTTGCAGAGATTAAAACATTTCCAAATACACTTATCCAAGTTTGTTCTGATGAACTTCTATACAATGACGCAATTGAGTTTTGTAAAAAGTTAGAAAAAAATAATATTCCTCATGAGTTACAAACATGGGAAAATTTATGGCATGGATGGCAGTTTTTTCCAATTCAAGAAGCCCAAGAGGCTAGAGAAAAGATTGTTTCTTTTGTAAAGGATAATTCTTATTCTTCACCTAAATGATGAAATGCAAATCCATATGGAAGCTCTAATCTATTATTTTTCATAAAAGTTTCATCCTTTAAAATATTTAATGTATTGTCATCGCGAGTTATTTTTCCATCATTTAAAACAATACTTCTTTCACAGATTTCTAATGCCATAGGTAAGTCATGGGTCACAAGAATTTTTGAAACTTCTAAATTATTGAGTATTTCAATTAATTCCCTACGAGATGACGGATCAAGATTTGATCCTGGCTCATCAAGAACTAATAATTTTGGTTTTGATGCTAAAACGCTTGCAATAGCAACTTTACGTTTTTGTCCATAACTTAAGTGATGTGGAGGTCTGTTCAAGAAGTCACTCATGTTAACTTGTTTTAGTGCGTCTACAGCAAGTTCCTCAGATTCTGACTCACTATATCCAAAATTTTTTGGTCCAAACATAACATCTTCGATAACTGTTGGCATAAATAATTGATCATCAGGATCTTGAAAAACCACACCCACAGTCTTTCTAATATCTGCAATATTTTCATCGGTATATTCAAAATCACTAACTTTTATTTCTTTATTTAAGTTTCCTAAAATTCCATTTAAGTGAAGAATTAATGTAGTTTTTCCTGCACCATTAGGACCTAAGATTGCTAATGACTCTTTCTTATCGAGATTAAAGCTTATATTTTTCAATGCTTCATGACCATCTGGATAAGAATAACTTAATTTATTAACTTCTAAATATTTTGTCATAGTATCTTGTCCAACATTAAAGTTATGATTGATAAAATCACGCACAAATTAAATTTATTAGAAACTTCGTAACTACGAGATTTAAAATCTATATTTCCACTGAATCCTCTTGATATCATAGATAAATAAACTCTTTCACCCCTCTCATATCCTCGAATTAATAGGGCTCCAGATGCAAAAGCAATGGGTACTAACGTTTTTAATCCTTTTTCAACATAACCTCTTGATGCCATTGAAATTTTAACTCTTTTAAATTCATCAATAAATACATCAATGTATCGAATCGTAAAGGACATAATCGCAATGATGATATTTGGAATTTTCAATTTTTGGAGACCATAAATTATCTCCATGCTTGAAGTCACTCCAGTAAGAATTATTCCAACGGTGAGACCTAAAGTTGCTTTAAATAAAATTGTAAACATATCGTTTACACCTGTTTGGTAGACGCTAAAAGAAAAAATTTCAAAAATTTTGTCATTATTTTCACTACTAAGGAACGGAAGGAATAATGCAAATAAAATAAATGGAATGTCTAAGGTCAATCTCTTCAGGTAAGTTTTAATAGGAATTTTCGTTAAAAACAATATATACAAAACTAAAACTATGTGTGAAAAAATTTGAAATAGATTTCTTACATCCGAGAAGGCAATAGATAGAACAATTAAAAAGCAACCCAACACTTTTTGTTGAGGTTTTATATTCTTTAATTCAGAATTTTCGTGAATTGATAAATGATGCTCATGACTAGTAGGGTACATGACAATATTTTAATGCAAAACATTTGCAATAAAAATAATTATTTACATTTCTTACATAGTCCTGTGTATACAAAATGATTATCAATTAATTTAAAGTTTGCTTCATTTTCAATAATTTTTTCAACAGAGTCAATGATATCAATTGGAATATCCTCAATCTTATTGCAACTATTACAAACTATGTGAGCACTTCTTTCTTGGTTCTTTAGATAATAAATACCTGAGCCGTGCTGCTGGTGCTGGTGTTCTACAAGATCTAATGATTCAAGAATTTCTAGTGTTCTATATACTGTCGCTAAATCAATATCTTCGACTCTTTTTAAAGCAAGTTGATATAATTCATCCGCTGTAAAGTGATCATGACCCGATTCCTCTAGAATTTTACAAATCGTACTTCTTGACTCAGTAATACGATTACCATTATTTTTGAGTTTATTAATCAGATCCATAATTAAAGTATAATTTGTGAAAACGTTGTAAATATATGAAAAAAATTCTTTTAAAGTTTATCAATAGATATAGCCTAATTTATTTACCCCTGGGGTGGATATTTGGCTTAGTAATATTTTTTATTGCATTTGAGCCATCTTTTGTGCTTTACATATTAAGTTTTTTTGTAATAGGTTCTTTTTTTGGACTATATTTATTTAATTCAAAGCGAGGTTTAATTGTTGATAATCACAATTTTTCAAACTTTGAATATACAATCATCGAGTTTTACTCTGACTACTGACTAGGTTGTACAGCTTCAAAATTCATAGTTAATGAATTCAAGAAAAAGCATGAAGACATACCAATTGTGTCGGTAAATGCTTCAAAAAAAGATTATCTTGAGACTATTGAAAAATATAATCTCAAATATACACCAACATATGTCCTTGTAGATAATCATGGAGAGAAAATTTATAAAAGGGTTGGCACTTTTAATGTTGAGAAGTTTGACTCTTTAGTTAGTTAAGAAACTTTGTCACCTAAATCTGCTTCTGGACTTGGTTTAAGCAGTAAAACATCCCCATTATCGTTTATAGATCCAAGAATTAAACATTGACTAATTATTGGACCAATTTGTTTGTCACCAAGATTAATTACTCCTATACATCTAATTCCAATTAGTTCATCTAAGTCATAATTTGTAATTTGAGCACTCGTTTTTCTAATACCTATATCTTGCCCAAAATCAATTTTTAAAATATATGCGGGTTTTTTTGCCTCAACAAAAACTTCAGCCGATAAAATCTGGCCAACTCTTATGTCTAGGTTTGCAAAATTTTCAACATTACTATCCATATAAAAAGTATCTTATAACATAATTAACCTATGTCAAAAATTTTGCTTTTATCGGCTGGAACAAGATCAGAATCAAAAAATAATAAAGCAGCAGGTATCGTTAACAGCTACATTGATGCATTTGATATGACGTGTAATTTATACGATGATTTTTATGAAAACGTGCCTTTCCTTCGAGATTACAACGATGAACAACCTGAATATGTCAAAAAAGTTAGAGATGATTTAATTGAAACTTCTAAAATAATAATATTTAGCCCAGTTTTTAATGGTGGTTATGTATCTCATTTAAAAAACTTACTTGATTGGCTTTCAATAAGTTTTGATAACTATTCATACAATGAATTATTTAAGGATAAGGATGTTGCAGTTGTTAGCTCCGTAGATGGCAAAGGAAATAATGCAAAGAATGCATTTCAGTTACTCAGTGCCCAACTAAGCAATTATGGACTTAACGTACATGAAAATTTTTATTTATTTAATGAGGAAAATAAAGTTGATGACTTACTAACAAATGATGTGAAAAATAACGAGTTTTACAGTTTTATAGAATCATTCCTTCGAAATTAAAACCTTATTAATCTTTTCAAAAAATTGATTTGTTAATTCATCAACGTCATAACTATCTACATTATTTATGGGCTCCAAAACATCTAAATGGATATCACCAGATAAAAACCAAACCTTACCTTTTATCATTAATCTGTGTGCATTGTGAGTTACAACTGGTAAAACAGGTAAATCAAATTTTTTTGCTATATGTGCTGCTCCTTTTTTAAATTCCAAAAGATTTTTCTGATTACTTCTTTTGCCCTCTGGAAAGATCATTATTGAATTACCATCATCGAGAACACTTTGTATTGAACTATTAATTTTATTAAGATCTAATGACGAACTACCTCTATCGATTCTTGGAAGACCCAGAATCTTTAATACTCTACTGAAGAAAGGAATTCGGAAAAGTTCAGTTTTAGTTAGGAATCTAACAGATATTGGTAACCCATAAATGTGGGTAAAAATATCTAAAGTCGATGGATGATTAGAAACTACAACATAGCTTTTATTTATATCAATATTTTCTAAACCAGAGACGGTTAAATTGATACCAACCATTCTTAATCCCAACCATCCAAAAAATTTGTAATATTTTGTAGCTAATAACTTTCCGTTTGGAATAAAGACAGTAAGTATTATAAGTATTATCAAAAATCCAAATATGATTAGGAATAACGGGAACATAATTATTGTTTTTAACTTTGTTCCAAAAGTTACGGGATTCATAAGCTCAGTTTATAATATTGAAATTTAGAAATGAATTTATATTATTTATTTCTCAAATCAAAAAATGGAATAAAATACTGAACCACTCTCCCAACTGAAAACACAATAATTATTGAGGCAATTCCTATTTTTCCTCCCAGTAAAAAGCCGCACGAAAAAGCAACAGCTTCAATTATCGTTCTTGCAGTACCTATCTTTAGACCTTTTTGCTCTAAACCAACCATTACACCATCTCTAGGACCGGCACCGAGATCTCCGCCTACATATATGGCTGTTCCTAACCCGATTAGTGTAATTCCAAAAAAAAGTGTTAAATATTGGACAAATACTTGATTTGGAGAATTTATTAAATTTATTACAAAATCCGCAGTTAAGCCTATCCAAAAAGCATCAAAGATTGTAGCGATTCCTGGTTTTTGTTTTAAAGGAATCCACAACAAAAGTGTTATGAGAGAAGTTAAGATTCCAGCCTGGCCATAAGTTACATCGATAGTTTTCGAGATACCATCATGGAAAACACCCCAAGGACCAAGGCCTAAATTTGCTGTATAGTTACAAGCAACACCAATACCAATAAGAGTAATTCCAAGGATTGCTTGTAAATATTTTCTTGCAACCAACGGCATAGTTTAATGTAACATTTTGTAGAAGTTAGTATGGTTATATATGATTCAAAAAACAAAATTTTTAACCTTAGCTATTTTTATTTCGTTCTGTTCACAACAAACAGATACAGTTAATGAAGAAAATCAAACATCCGTAGAGGAAGTAACCACCACGCAAGTAGAAAATGAAGGGAGCGAGAATACCTCCAGCACTATAGAAGTTGAGCAGATTGAAAAATTTAGTGATAATTTATATACAATAAACCAGGAAAAAAGCACTGCAAGTTATCTTGCACCAAAAGACTTTCTAAATTCAAGTTTAGAAATCGTTAGGGGTACTACCAATCAAATTGTTGGTGGATTCGAATTGACTTTAGATGATTGTGAGCAAGCTGATTCATGTTTATTCATCTCAAATTTGCTAGTTTCAGTTGATTTATCCACTTTAAAAAGTGGTAACTCTATAAGGGATGGTGCAATTAAAAACCAATGGTTAGAATCAAAATTATTTCCTAGTGCAATATACAAAATCGAGGAACTAGTTTTACCTAACAATAATTTTGATTCAAAAATAGATGAGACAGTTGTTGGTGTTTTAACAATTAGAAATATTGAAGTTAATATACCGTTTTCGATTACGGCATATATGCAAGATGATAATATTTTTATTTCTGGGATAACTGAAGTTGATACGACTTGGTTTGGTTTCGACGCTCCAACTAAATTCAATGCATGGGAGGTATTGAACCCAATCGGAATCGAGATAGACTTTGTTGCTGAAAAATCTTCCGGTTAAGTTTGAAATTTGATAAATTAATTAAACCATATCCCTCTTTTTCAGAGGATTATGCATCTGTTGCAATTCTTATAATTGACGATAAGGAGATCTTATTTATTAAAAGATCAGAAAATTTACCAACTCACAAAGGCCACATTGCTTTTCCAGGTGGTAAAAAAGAGAATTCAGATAAAAATATTGTTGAAACAGCACTGAGAGAGGCTGAAGAGGAACTTTTTATCGAACAGTCGTCAATTAAACCACTTGGAAGTTTAAATCATGTTGACACTGTTGAGTATGCTTTTAAAGTCTTTCCAATCATATGTGAAACCTCTTACAGACCAGATAACTTTAATGAGAATGAAGTTCAAGACATTTATTTCCTTAAAATTGAAGACTTAGAGAATTCTGGCAATTGGATCTATCGTGGAAATTATGAGAATGATTGGATTTTTAATTTTCAAGATCAAATCCTTTGGGGTGCAACAGCCTACATGACAAGAGCGTTACTTGGAGTAAGCTTAGGATAAGTTATTTGTCTCATCTTTGACGGCTAAGTACAAAGACACAAAAATTAAAAGCAGTGTAGGGTAAAAAACATTATTTACGATCTCATCTAAAAATATATAACCAAGTGTTATTCCAGTGATTGGTACGACATAATCTACCATTGTTGTAAAAGTTGCCGAGAGTCTTTTTATCGTATAGAAAAAGAGTGAATAATTGAATATATCAATGAATACAAGACCCATAAGTCTAAGGTATGCTGAGGAATTCAGTGGTTCAATTACTCCACCAAGAACAAAAAATAAAATCACTGAAATTACACTTCCAAATAGCCATTGAGTAAAAAGATATGTTCTAGCTGGAATATATTGTGAGTCTTTTTTATTTGTTATGTTACTGAGTGCTAATCCTTGAACTCCTACTAAAGCTAAGATTCCTCCTGCCAATAAATCTCCCTCACCTGACAATCCAGTAGCACCAGACATGAATAAGACTATTAATCCAACAAGTCCTATCAGAACTGAAATAATTTTTAATCTAGTTATTTTTTCTTCTTTAAAAAGTAATAAAACCCAGAAAACTGTAAATAATGGAATTGTTGAAATGAATATACTTTGTAAACCGGAAGATATATTTTTTAATGCATAAATAAAGGTCCAACCAGGAATAAATATTGCAAGTGTTCCGGTTAGACTACCTTTCAAAAAAAAAGTTAAATTAATCTCTTTTAAAAACTCTTTTCCACAATACATTCCTAATAAAAGAGTTACGATTGTAATTCTTGCAGTAACAATAAAAGTTTCACTTACATTGTCGATAAGTAAACTTCTATTTAATAACCCATGAAACCCAAATAAGAAACCAATTAGAACTATGTTTCTAAGACCTGCGTAAGGAGACATTGTGTACTTGGATTTTATAAAATTACTCCATTTCGATTTAGTTTATTAGAATAGCAGATATGAAAACTGTTTTTTCAGGAATTCAACCCACTGGTAA
>Ga0066845_10000649_pt1 | contig 10804 bp, 8 predicted proteins | sample ETNtaG_31_FD_65488 | JGI IMG/M metagenome (GOLD analysis project Ga0066845, IMG submission 65488) | Marine microbial and viral communities from oxygen minimum zone, Eastern Pacific Ocean - ETNP201310SV78 | ecosystem: Environmental > Aquatic > Marine > Oceanic | place: Pacific Ocean: Eastern...
CACGTCAAAGAAATTCGTCATGGGCGCGTCGTTCGAGGAATCTGTCATCGCGCTCAAGAGCATGTTCCCGGACGTGTCCGAGGTCGTCGTGCGCACCACGCTCGAGGCGCGCGACGGACACATGGAGAGCGCGGTGGAGAAATTGCTCGCGATGTCGCGTCGCGGGGGCGGTGGACACGGTGGGAAAGATTACGGACAGTCTGGACTCGGCGCGCCGGGGGCGATGGGGATGTCGCCGGGCGCGTACGACGGGCGAAACGGGTGCGTGCGGTGATAACTCTGTGTGTGGGCGCGAAAACCGCGTCTTCCGGGACGCGCGTCCGTGCGCGCGCGACGCGCGCGAGGATGCGCGGGCGCGTGATGTCGATGCGAACGTTTTCCTCGCGTCGAAAACGCGCGGCTTCGCGGACGCGCGCGACGACGCGAGGCGCGAGGGCGCGGTCGAACGCTCGGGGGGATCGTGAGCGCTCGGCCATCGGGGACGTGGGAACTGGGTGTTGGGGAAGAGGAGACTGACGAGCGTCGCGGCGTTTTTTCATCGCGCGCGTAGTGGATTCGGAGGACACGGATCGGGAATGGGTTCGTCGGATTATTACTCGAACGTTCCGCCGCCGCGCGAGGAGGAGGACTCTCTGTGGGGCTGGCTCACGGGCGAGGAGGGCGGCGAGTCGAACGACGAGACGTGGAATTGGATCTCGAATCAGATGTCTTACCTCGCGCTCGAGGCGTCTAGACAGATCAAAGGCGTGACGGACGCCATCGCGGAGGAGATTTTGGGTCCGCCTGAAGAGGAGTTAGGGGAAGAAGTAGAAGAAATCACAGAGGAAGAGCGCGAGAGAGCGGACGTCGTCTCGGGCGGCATGGGAGTGCAGGCGAACCGAAGAACGAATCAACCGAAGAATGACACGTCCAAACCGAAACCGAAGAAACCGGTCCGCTCGCAAGAGTACGACGACGAAGACGAAGAAGACGACGTCCTCGGAGGTGTGCTTAACCTCCTCGGTTTGGAGGATGAAGAGTACGACGACGAGCCTTACGTCCGCCGCGACTCGAAAAAGGATAAGTGAGCGGCACACGTTTGCGAACATGTAAAGTAGATTTGTTATTCATCTTCTCCAAAACCATCAATCAAGTGTTTTAGTGGCTAGCAACACAGCGAGACGCCGCGCTCGATGAATTCCTCGAGGGAGAGCTCCGACATGTCCGCGCAAGCGTCGTCCACGGCAGATTGAAACGATGACGAACTGGCGATGCTCGCGCGCGGTGTGCGTTTGGGTACCAACGTCGTTTCGGACGACGTCGACTGCTCTCGTCGCTTCATCGCGTCTTCTTCAATGCGTCGCCATCGACGATGTTTTCTCTGTATAGCTCTCAACTTTTCTCGAGCTTCTTCAGCCTCCTTGGCGACGACGAGCCTATGTAGACGATCAAAGTACTCGTCGTCCGTTTTCTTTCGCGGCTCGGCGTTCACGTCGATGGAATCGTTCCAGTCGGGCTTCTCGATCGCTCGACGCGGCGTCGGCGAAGTCGTGCGTCTGTTGATAATCTTTGACTTTGTCGCCCGTCTCTCGCGACTCCGCTTCGCCAACACCGCCGTTCGCGCCGCGTGACGTCTTCTCTGACGTGCATCCATCGGCCACGCGACGTCGACCTCCCTCTCCCCATCGTCCCTCCTCGACGTCTCGCGGTTGACTTTCGTTGACTCTGGCGCCGCGACGACGACGTTCCGCGTCAACTCCACCGTCTCCTTCCCGACCACTGGACGCGCTCGCACGCCGTAGACGACGCCCGATTTATTCTTCTTCGTCCGCAACGCCTGTCGACACTCTCGAAGCGCCCTCTTCGAGTCTCTCAACTCGCGTTCCCGTCGCCGACACCCCTCGCACGCCGACTCCGCCTGCGCGCCCGCGTTCCTCGTCTCCACCCGCTCCGTCCCCGTCCTCGCGTCCGACCTCTCGACCGTCACCGGGGCCATCGACGTCGTCTCTCGCATCGCCGCCCTCGCGTCCACCGCCGCCATCTCTCGCACGGCGTCCATGAACGTCGTCGTCGCGCGCGTCTCGATTCCTCCGACCGGCAGACGAATCGCCACGTCCTCGCCCTCGACCGCGCGATCGAACCACGCGCTCGGACTCGGCGCGAGCGCGGACGGCATCTCGTCTCGAGCGATGATTCGCGCTCGCGAGGGCGACTCGCGCCGATCGTCGCGTTGTGACGCGCGCGGCGATGGGATTGGTTTTTGACCCACGACGCGGGACGGGACGGCATTCGCGCGCGCGAGGGCGACATGCTTCGTCACGCGCTTCGACGATGCGCGCGAGCGACGACGCGCGGTGCGATGACGTCGTCCGCGGCGCGCACGCGCGGCATCGCGTCGTCGTCGGCCGTCGGGGACGAATTCAGGTACGAACCGCTGTTCGACGTGCGCGCGCCCAAAGACGTCGAGTGGCGGCTCGTGACGACGGAGGGAGTGTCGGAGACGCGCGGACCGGACGGTGAGGCGTACGTTAAGGTGGAGCCGAGCGCGCTGCGCGCGCTGGCGGCGCGCGCGGTGCGAGATGTGAGTCATCTCTTGCGACCGGGACATTTGCAACAGCTTCGGAAAATTTTAGACGACCCGGAGGCGTCGAAGAACGATCGATTCGTCGCGTTGGAGCTGTTGAAGAACGCGTGCGTGGCGGCCGGGATGATTTTACCGGGATGTCAAGACACGGGCACGGCGATCGTGATGGGGAAGCGAGGCGGGAGGGTGCTCACGGATGGCGAGGACGAAGCCGCGTTGAGTCGAGGCGTGTACGACACGTACACGACGACCAATCTGCGATATTCCCAAGTCGCGCCGCTGAGCATGTTCGAGGAGAAGAATACCGGTAGCAACTTACCGGCGCAGATCGATCTGTACGCGACCAAGGGTGATGAGTATCACTTTCAGTTTATGACGAAGGGCGGCGGGAGCGCGAATAAAACGTTCTTGTTCCAACAGACCAAGGCAGTCTTGAACGAGGCCAGTTTGATGTCCTTCTTAGAGGACAACATCAAAACCATCGGCACGAGCGCGTGTCCGCCGTACCACCTGGCGATCGTCATAGGAGGCCTGAGCGCGGAACAAAACTTGAAGACTGTCAAGATGGCGAGTGCCAGGTATTACGACAATTTGCACACCTCTGGAAACGAACTCGGTCGCGCGTTCAGAGATTTGGAGTGGGAGGAGAAGATTCACAAGTTGTCGCAAAAGATGGGCATCGGCGCGCAGTTCGGTGGCAAGTACTTTTGTCACGACGTGCGCGTGATTCGTTTGCCGCGACACGGCGCCTCGTGTCCGATCGGCATGGGAGTCTCGTGTTCGGCCGATCGTCAAGCGCTCGGTAAGATCACGAAAGACGGCGTCTTCATCGAGGCGCTCGAAAAGGATCCGAGCAAATATTTGCCCGACGTCCAAGAGGGCGATCTCTCGAACGACGTGGTGCACATCGATTTGAACAAACCGATGTCTGAAATCCTCGCCACGCTGAGCGCGTGCGAGGTGACCACTCGACTCACGCTCACCGGTCCCCTCGTCGTCGCTCGCGACATAGCGCACGCCAAGTTAAAGGAACGCCTCGACCGCGGTGAAGACTTACCGCAATACATGAAGGACCACGCGGTGTACTACGCCGGTCCCGCCAAGACCCCCGAGGGCATGGCGAGCGGTTCCTTCGGTCCCACCACCGCCGGTCGAATGGACTCCTACGTCGATCAATTTCAAGCCGCCGGCGGCTCAATGGTCATGCTCGCCAAGGGTAATCGATCCAGCGCCGTCACTCGCGCGTGCAAGACTCACGGCGGTTTTTACCTCGGTTCCATCGGCGGTCCCGCCGCCATTCTCGCCCAAAACAACATTAAAAAAGTCGACGTCCTCGAGTTCCCAGAGCTCGGCATGGAGGCCGTGTGGAAGATTCACGTCGAGAATTTCCCCGCATTCGTCGTCGTCGACGACAAGGGTCACAATTTCTTTTTGAAATGGACGGGATGAACCCCTCGCGTCGTCTCGCCCGTACAATCCGTTGCAACGTCTCCGCGAATCCTCTGACGAGATCTCATTCACTCGCGTCCCTCCCGCGTCCCCACACGACGCCTCGCGCCTCGCCATGACGCACGACGCATCGACGGCGTTACAAAACGTCGACGTCAACGTCACCGCGTCCGACACCGAGCGCGAGGACGCCGAGACGACGTCCACCAAGCGCGAGCAGATTCAAACGACGACGGCGACAGGTGCCGGTGACGGTGCTCCCGCGCCCGACGAGGAGAAACGCGCGCGCGCCGACGGCGACGACGACGCCGGTGACGCCGCCGATGTCGTCGCTCCCAAGAGACAGAAACCCGCGAGCGCGAAGGAACGCGCGCCGAGACCGATGGACGTCGACGCCCTTCCCGAGGCGCTCGGGGATTGGAAGCGAGACGCCGAGCGCGGGTTGAAGAATCTATGGGCGCAAGAGCGCCTGCGATTGTTGGATTGGTTCGAGACCAAAGCGATGATTAATACGTGCATCGTGTCGTGTCCGGCGGCGGCGCTGCGGGAGAAGATGCGCGAGTTGAGAGACAACGGGGTGTACGGAAGCTCGATGACGCCGTATTTGCTCCTGTTGCGAGACGTCTTCGACGAGACGGATGCGTACGTGGATGATTTGGACGAGGAATTGGATTTTAACGACTTTTTTGACGATGAGGAGAGCGAGAGCGAGGAGGAGAGCGAGAGCGAGGAGGAGAGCGAGAGCGAGGAGGAGAGCGAGGAGGAGAACGTTCCCGTCGTGGCGCGATCGAGAGGCGCGGCGGCGGAACCGGAGGAGACGCCGCAGCAAAGGGTCGGCGCGTCTCGATCGGCGCCGAGCGTCGAGGAGATGGGCGAGATCAAGGCCAAGTTTAGTCGATTCGGGCAGTTCCTCGGACAGTACTTCACCGAGAAACGTCTCGAGGTTGAAAAGATTGAAGCCATCGTCGCCGCCGCCGCCGCGGAGGACTTCGACGACCCGCAAGAAGTCAACAAATTCTTAGAGATCATGCAGCGACAGAACAAGATCATGTACGACCAAAACGAATGGACGGTCTACATCATTTAGGTAGGTTTCCCTTCGCAGCCGTGTAACGCAGACCAAACGCCGGAACGCGCGCGCGCGCGCGCGGCGTCCTTCCCTCATCCACCGATCACGACTCCCCACGAGTCCCTCGATCGACCGACCCCGTGGAAACTCGGCACCCCACCGTCATGCATTCATCATTCATCGACGCGCGTCGCCGTCTCGCGCGCGATGCCCGCGGTGGACGACGAGACGAGCGACGAGGAGCGCGAGGAGGAGCGCGGGGCGGAGGAGAGAGCGGCCGTCGCGTGTTTGCTCGCGTTACGCGCGGCGACGACGCGTACATCGCTGGATCGCGTCGATGACACCGTCGAGGCGGCCGCGCGCGCGGCGCGGGAGCGCCATCCGACGCACAGATTCGACCGGTGTTTGACGCGCGCGAAGACGCGGGAGATCGTCCGAGCGAATGGGGAGTTTTTTCCGATTCCGGAGAGACGTCGACGGGGGGTCGTCGAGCGAATCCTCGCGCGCGTCCGCGGCGCGCGCCGACGGGCGGCGCGCGAGGGAGAGAAGGACACCGCGGCGCGGACTCCGGCGCGGATGACTCCGCCGATGGGGAGCGAGAGGACGGCGCCGGTGGACGAGACGGTGGATGTCGGCGTGCACGCATCGGTGATCGAACGCGTGCGTACCGGTGTTGACGCAACGACGATCGAGTCTCCGAACTCGGACGACGCGAAGAGCGATACCACGCGAGGACCGACGAACGAATTGTTGGATGAAGAAGAAGAGGAAGAAGAGGAGGAAGAAGAGATTCAGTGCACGCAGACGCAAGACCCCGACACGTGTTTGCCCGAGGAGATTCAGTGCACGCAGACGTACACCGATTCGCGCGTTCTAGTACAGTCTTCCGCGCAGGATTTGATCATCATAGACGGTTCCGACGACGAACGCGACGAACACGCGGAGAGAGAGAACGCCGCCGACGACGACGAGGACGGCTCCGCGAGAAAAAAGCCGAAACTCTCGCACGAAAACTATACCATGGCTCAAATCACGTCGATGGTGTGTTCCTACGCCGCAGAGGAAGGCAAGGACTTGGAAGAAATATTTTCGAAGATCAGGAGCGCCGCCGCGGAAAGTGCCCGCGAGCACATCCAACGCGACCGCCGCCGTCTCGAGATGCACGCGTCTCGCTTGGATAAAAATATCTAAATCAGCCATTTTGTGTCATCTCTGTAGTGCGCGCACGCGCGCGTCCGTCTCTCTCGACCGCTCGACGCAACGCTCGTCGCCGACCGACTCGAGTTTAAAAATCTCCGAGCTGTCGGATCTTCATTCAAACCTCCGCACACGCGGACGCACCGGGCGACGCGCGCGCCGGAGACATGTCCGACGATCAGCGCGCCGAACTCGCGAACCTCCGCGACACGGTGACGCGCAAGATCGGCGATGCGGCAGCCGTGCGTCGCGTCATCGGCGACGATTGGCGCGTGGAAATCCGCGCGCGCAAGAGCGGCCCGAAAGCCGGAGAGACGTATCGCGAGTGGTTCTCGGGGACCGGGGAGAAGCTGCGGAGCGTGCGCGAGGTGTGCGCGGTCGTCGAGCGGGCGATGGCGGCGCGGAGGGGTGGGAACACGACGACGAGTAAGAGCGCCAAGACGAAGAGCAAAGGAAAAGCAAAGGGCGCCGCCTCGACGACGGATGGGCGAAAGAGAAAGGCGAGTGAGACGACGAAAGGGAGCGATGAGGCGCTCGAGTTGGAGAAACTGTGCGTAGACGTCGCGAGGGCGATCGGGCGGGATATTCGAGGCGATGGGTGGGCGGTGGAGGTGGTGACGCGAAAGGGCGGCAAGTTACAGGGACAGACGTATAAGGAGTTCATCGCGCCGTGCGGGAATAAACTGCGATCGATGAAGGAGGTGATGACGTATTTGGCGTCGTTCGAGGCGCCGGTGGGGAAAAAGGCGCGCGAGAGCGAGCGAGGGGCGCCAGAGAGAGACGCGCTGAGCCAAGACGAACTCGTGGCGTTGGAGCGAAAGAACGCGGCGGCGCACGCGGCGTTGATCACCAGAGCCGTGCCGGCGGTGCCGGAGCGCGCGCAAACCGTGAACGTCACGGGATTAGAGTTAGACGAAGATATGGACGAAGATCGGTTGGTGGTGGAATTTACGAACATCACCGGGTTTGAACCGGTGTACGTCTCTGTCGAGGAGCTTCGCGGAATGGTGAACAAGGAGCGAGCTCGAGCGGCGGTGAAAACGATCCGCACGTCTCCGACGTTCAAGTTCAATCCGTCAACGCGTAATCCGCCGCGACTTTCGCTCGGTGAACTCCCGAACGGTGCGGGGCTTACCAGGGAAGAGGAAGAGAGCAAACGCGCCGATCAACAGGCGTTGATTCAAAAAATGAAGGCGGCGGCGAGCGGGTATGACGATGCCCTCGCGCTCGGCGACGTTTCCAACGCGGATTGGCGAGGAGGTGGGCGTGTGCCTAAATTTTTAGGCAATACATCGGTCCCAGACGTCGTCCGTGGAGGCACGCGCGCGGGCGCGGCTCCGAAGATTGCCGGCACCGAGGCTGAAATCAAACTTTTGCCGAGCACTGCGACGCAACTAGTTGAATCGAAAGACAAACCGCCGTTCGATCCTTCGGATACGAAAGACGTCACGATGTTGAAGGCTGCCATGCACACTGGCGCGGTCCCAGAGCAGACGCGTTGCCGGGACGATGAACGCGCCAAGGTGATCGACCTCATTCAGGGCTGTCTGCGCGATCACAAACCGGGGAGCTTGTATCTCGCGGGTTTGCCAGGTACGGGGAAAACGTTAACGTTGAAGGATGTGCAGCGCACGACTGAAAGGTGGGGAATCTCTGGGAAGACCAGGCCTCGAGTTGTTTTCATAAATTGCATGTCCTTGCGAGATCCCAAGTCCATCTTTGGTGTGATTTTAGAGGAGCTCGGCGACAAAGTCACCGCTTCCGATCGTAAGCCCACGAGTGAGGCAATCGAATTCAGCGATGTTCCGGAAGTCATCGCGCTTCGTCGAGCCGTGACGGAGCTCAACGGTGGGATGTGTATCATTTTACTCGATGAGATGGATCAACTCGTGACAAAGGCTCAAGACGTGTTGTACGAACTATTCGCGCTTCCCGCGCTCAAAGAATCACGATGCGTTCTCGCGGGCGTATCCAACGCCATCAACCTCACGGATCGAGTGTTGCCCAGACTTCGCGCGCGTGGGTGCGAACCCGCGCTCGTGACGTTCTCGGCGTACGATGGTAAACAACTCAAGGTGCTTCTCAAACAGCGTCTCGCGAAACTGCCGTTTCGGGCGTTTGAGGACAGCGCGCTCGAACTTTGCTCGAGAAAGGTCGGCGCGGCGACGGGTGACATGCGAAAGGCGCTCAACGTGTGCGCGACCGCTATCGACATGTACGTTCGAGAAGCGACGCAACCGCCAGAAGATGATCACAGCGAGCCGGGACCGGTGGAGAAGGGTGTCGTGAAAATCGCTCACATGGCGCGCGCGCTATCGAAAACATACGCATCGCCGATGGTTGATTCCATTCGCGCGCTCCCACAGATGCAACAGATGGTGTTGTGCTCTGCCGTCAAACTTTTGAGCAACTCACCGACGATGGAAACAACCATCGGTGCCCTGCACGATCGATACGTGTTCGTGTGCAAGTCGGCGGGCGTGAAGGATCTACCGGCTGGTGAATTTTACCACATGTGTTCGGCGCTCGCTGATCACAGTTTGCTCAAGGTGGCGAACGCGAACAACGACCGTCTGCGTAAAGTGCGGTTATTAGCGACGAAAGATGACGTCGTCTTCTCCCTGCAGGGCGTCAATTTCTTCAGAAATTTACTTCAGTAGGCGTTTGATGTACATCGAGACGAGACGACGCGTTGAATCCCTCACTTTTCGACGCACGACATCCAAAGTTTAGAACTCTTCAACTCGCGATAAAACAACTTGATGTCTCACGTTCGATCAATCTTTCGACCCGTGGCGCGACTCGGCGCGGTGCGACGCGCGCGATTCGGCGTGAAAACGAGTCGGTCCATCATTCGCGCCGAGAGCGCGAGCGAGCAGCCTCCCTCGGGAGCCTTTGTTCGAGGTCAAGCGCAGTTTTCAAGGTTTTACCCGCAAGAGGCACGTGATTTCACGTATTCTCGTCACATCATGCTCGCCGTCGACGGCACGCACGCTTCGGAGGATGCAGCGCGATGGTGCATGCAGAACGTTACGCGTTCCGGAGACTTGCTGCATTTGATCCACGTGGCGACTCCCGAGACGCTCAATCTGTTCAGTATCTCCGGTCCTCCCGGTACTGAATTCGTGATGGACGTCGACTGGGAGCGACGAGATCAGTTCTGGGAGAGCGTTGTGCGCAGAACGGAAAGATTGCTCGACGGTACAATCACGAATATCATCGGCAAAGACGCGAGCGAATCGAATGAAAATTTCATCCGACCTCCCATCGAGCTCGACGCCATCCTTGATCAAACATGGGCGCCCGTGGGGGAAGTGTTGCTCGAAAAAGCGAACGAGTGCGGGGCCGAGATGATCGTCGTCATCAAGCATCACAAAACTTGGCTCGAACGAACGCTCACGGGATCCGTGAGCGAATTCGTCATCGATCAGGCGAAACAGGCTGTGGTGGTCTACCACGCCGAGATGCCAACGTCCGACGATGTGATTTCTGATGAAGAGAGCAGCCAATCAGACGCAGAAGCGCGCAACGAACCTCGTTGACCGCGCGACGAGAGAAAATCAAGAAGATTGAAGACGACGATACGAGAAGAGAAGAGAGACGACGATACGAGGGAGAGAGACGACGACGATGTCTTCTTTTTTCTCAGTTTACATCGCGAGTGTGCTCAGTGCGCGAGAATTTCGCGAACGTACTTGTAAGAATTGCTCCAGACCGCCTTACAGAGATCGATCGGAAGGCTTTCTTCTTTATTCTTGATGTTCTTATCCGCGCCGCTTTGAAGGAGAAGATTGACGATTTCCACGTGACCGCGCATCGCCGCCCAGTGCAACGCCGTGTTATCACCTCCATCGAGCGCGTCCACGTCCGCGCCCTGTTCGATGAGACATTTAACCGTGTGATAATGTCCATTGTGCGCCGCTCGCTGCAACGCGGTGTCCTTCATCAACCCGCTCTGTTGAATATCCGCGCCCTCGCTCAGCAACAGCTCCACCACCTTGGTGTGACCGTTACCCGCCGCGAGAACCAACGGCGGATCACCGCAGTGATCGCACTCATTGATCGGCGCGCCCTCGTGAATGTGTTCCTTCACCCAATCGTAGTACCCATCGACGCAATCGCGCCAGATGTTTGATTTCTCGGGAATGAACCTTCCCGTCTGCGAGGAGTCGAGCGGTCGCGCGGTCGTCAGTCGAGGCGTCGTCGAGGCGTCGCGCGTCGCGTGCGCACCACGAGATCGAAAGGCATGCTTTCGTCGTCTCTTCGCGCCGCGTTCGAGCGGAATCGCTCGGCGTCGTCGAGTGTCGCGCGACGCGCGCGTCTCGAAAATGGCGAGCGTTTTTCGCCTCGAGCGTTTTTTTTTCTCGTCGTCTCGAAACGAAAACGAAACGCGACGCGACGACGCCTACGCTTTCGGGTGTAACATTGCAATGTGAGATGCGCGAGGCGCGACTACCGAGGGCATAAGAGAGGAACGCGGCGCGTGCGCTCTATTTCTTCGGGTCGATGAGCACCTTGGGCGGACG
>Ga0066845_10000655_pt1 | contig 10761 bp, 10 predicted proteins | sample ETNtaG_31_FD_65488 | JGI IMG/M metagenome (GOLD analysis project Ga0066845, IMG submission 65488) | Marine microbial and viral communities from oxygen minimum zone, Eastern Pacific Ocean - ETNP201310SV78 | ecosystem: Environmental > Aquatic > Marine > Oceanic | place: Pacific Ocean: Eastern...
GCCCGCCCGCGCGATGACGTGAATGGAATGGAATGAGATGGGATGAAATGTGATTGTCGCGTTCGAGCGAGGACGGGAGTGAGCGACGGGCGCGACGCGAACGGAGGCATCGAGACGCGATCGATCGATCGATCGACGACGCGCGCGAGAGAGAGGGACGCGTGGACGCGCGACCGGACTCGGGTTTCATTCGCGCCACCGCGCGCATCGTCATCTTCGATTCGTGGTGTGCGATTACGATTCGAGCGACGGTGGAGGACGGACGCGGAGGATGATTCCGGGACAGAGACCGGCGATGGGCGAAGGGGGTGATGGTGTGGGATATCCCGGAGCGATGGTGCCGCCGCCGATGGCGCCGGGAGCGCCGGGACCGCCGATGGGAGGCGCGGGCGCGCCGGCGACGAGACCGGGACCGGGACAACAGAGGGCGTATCCGCACGTGCCGATGCCTCAGCAGCAGTATCAACCGCCGATGGGACAGGCGGCGCCTCAGATGATGCCTGGGATGATGCAACAACCCGTTGGAGGTGGGGCGGTGGGGATGGGGGTGGTGCCGCCGGTGTCCGCGCCCGCGCCCGCGCCGCAGCCGTCGCATCCGCATCGACCGATGCCGAGCGCGGCGGCGCCGAGAGCGGGAGGTTCGACGTCGAGAATAGACCCTTCGCAGATTCCTCGACCGCAATACGTGAGTCATGAAGATAAGGTGACGTATAACACGAGAAGTGAGATGGATCAGGCGACGAATCCTCCATCCGCGTGCTTGGAATACGTCGGGTGCGATTTGGGATCCGCCAATCCACGATACTTGAGGTCCACGATGAGCAGCGTGCCGAACTCGGGAGACTTGCTCTCGACGAGCGGCATGCCGCTGAGCATCATGACTCGTCCACTCGCGCTACCGCATCCGGAGGAAGCGCCGATTCCCGTCATCGATAACGGCAAGACGGGTCCAATTCGTTGCGGACGTTGCAAGGCGTACATGAATCCGTACATGCGTTTCGTCGACCATCTGAGATTTGAGTGCAATTTTTGTTACTTCGTCAACGAAGCTCCTCATGAATACATGTGCAATCTAGGAGCCGACGGTAAGCGCACCGATTGGACCGAGCGCCAGGAGTTGTGTCGAGGATCGGTCGAATACGTCGCTCCGTCAGAGTACATGGTGCGGCCACCGATGACGCCGGCGTACTTGTTCTTGATCGAGGTCACCGCTCAAGCCATCCAGAGCGGGGTCACGACGAGCGCGTGCGAAGTCATCGCGCGCACGTTGGATAACTTACCCCAGGATGCGGAGGTCGGGATCGCGACCGTGGACAGTCAGGTGCACTTTTATCAGCTCAGGGAGGGAATGGAAAAGCCGGCGATGCTCATCATTCCCGACGTGGATGATTCGTACGCACCCCTGAAGAGTGGACTTCTCGTCAGCCTATCGAAACATCGCGAGTCGTTTGAAAATTTACTCAAGATGATCCCCGAGACGTTCTCCACGTCTCCTCCGGGTGCGTGCGCAATGACGGCTGGCATTAAAGCCAGCATTGAATATCTGAAACCAGTCGGCGGGAAAGTGATGGCGTTCGTCGCAACCATACCGAACGCGGGACTCGGCAAGCTCGAAGCTCGCACGGGCACTAGCGGTCAGCGCACTGGAAACATCGAGAAGGAGCCATTGAAGTGCATGGCGCCGGCGGATCGAACGTATCACGCCATGGCGACGCACGCGGCTGAGCATCAAGTCTGCATCGATCTCTTCTTGTGTGTGTCTTCCGCCGTGGACATCGCCACGCTCGGCGTGTTGCCGCGAATAACCGGTGGCAGTCTGTATAGATATCCAGGTTTTGACGTGCAGAAGGATTTCGCTCAACTGCACAACGACTTGAGATGGAACTTCATTCGTCCGCAAGGTCTCGAAGCCGTCATGCGAGTCAGAGCGAGCGCGGGTCTCGGCGTTCAAGATTACAATGGATACTTCTCCAAGCGAACGATGACGGACGTAGACTTACCGGCCTTGGACAGCGATAAGACAATCGCTGTGACCCTTCGATACGAAGACAAACTCGTGGACGGGAGAGAAGCGTACGTCCAGTGCGCTCTCCTGTACACGACCCTGACAAAGGAGCGTCGAATTCGGGTTCATACCATGGCGCTCCCGATCACATCTGTCCTCGGATCGCTCTTTCGATCCGCCGACTTGGATGCACAGACGAGTTGGGCCGTTCGAAAAGCGGCAAACACGTTGTTGTCTGGAAATGGCACTCTCGCCGCCGCGAAGGATGCGTCTTTGCAGCAGTGCATTTCGACGCTCTACGCGTACCGTCGGTTCTGTGCGAGCAACAATAGCAGTGGGCAACTCATTCTGCCGGAAGGGTTGAAGACATTACCGCTCTATACGTTGGGCTTACACAAATCTTACGGATTGCGATCGGATGCGTCGCCTGACGATCGAGCCGCGTGGTTGTATCGCACGTTGTGCGCTCCACCGGAGCTCTCGACGCCAGCGGTGTATCCTCGTCTATTCTCGATCCATGATTTGCCGCAAGACGGTACATTTCCGCCGATTCCGCCCTGTGTGTGGCTCAGCTCGGAAAAGCTCAATCAAGACGCCGCGTACTTGTTGGAGGATGGGCAAGAAATTCTCATCTGGATCGGCAGACAACTGCCGGTTGACAAGCTGCGAGACATGTTCGGAACTGAAAACGTGGACGACATCGTCTCGTCACGATCCACTCTACCATGTCTCGACAACCCGTTGTCGAAAGCGTTGAATGATTTTATCAACTTTATTCGTAAGCAGCGAGGTGCTTTCATGCGAACTCGCGTGCTCAAGCGCGGCGACAGTCTCGAGGCGTTGTTTTATAACCGTCTCCTGGAGGACCGAAGTCCGGCAGGCATGAGCTACGTCGAGTTCTTGTGCCACTGTCATCGATTGATCATGAATAAATCCAACTAGGCTGAGTCCAACTAGAATAGCAAATGATCCATAGACTAGGCCATGCAATCGCTACACTCTAGGAACCACTGTATGTGTTCCGTGTTCCCGCGGCGTCTCCACTGAGTGAAGAACGCACCTCACCGACCGCTCGCGTCACTCGCGCGCGCGTCGTCGCGCTCGAATCTCAAACCAACCTAGCGGGGGGGTCGAAAAGATGAAGATCGCCATCGAGGGGTGCTGTCACGGGGAGCTCGATGCGATATACGCCGCGATCGCGCACCTGGAGACGGTGGAGGGCGTGAAGATTGACTTGTTGATTTGTTGCGGCGATTTCCAAGCCGTGCGCAACTTGGACGATCTCGAGTGCATGTCGGTGCCGGATAAATACAAAGAACTCGGAACGTTCTACAAGTATTACAGCGGTGAGAAGACGGCGCCGATCCCGACGCTCTTCATCGGTGGCAATCACGAGGCATCGAACTACTTGTGGGAACTGTATTACGGCGGCTACGTGGCGCCGAACATCTACTACGTCGGCCATTCGGGAGTCGTCAACTTTGGAGATTTGCGCATCGGGGGCTTGTCGGGAATTTACAAGTTTCACGATTACAAGAAAGGTCACCACGAGCGACCACCGTACACTGGACACGCCGTGAAGACAGCGTACCACGTGAGAGAGTTTGACGTCTTCAAGCTGAAACAAGTACAGGGCGACATTGACGTGTTTCTCAGTCACGACTGGCCGCGGGGAATCGCTCAATTCGGAAACAAGCACGAGTTGTTTCGAAAGAAGAAGTTCTTAAAGGAAGAGATCGAGAGTAATACGCTTGGATCGCCACCCGCAGAGGAGCTTTTGAAAAAGTTAAAGCCGAAATACTGGTTCTCCGCTCACCTGCACGTGAAGTTCGCGGCGCTGGTGAAGCACGAGAACGAGAGGACGACAAAGTTTTTAGCGTTAGATAAGTGTTTGCCTCACAGAGACTTTTTGCAAGTCATCGATTTACCAGGAAAAAGCGCGGAGGGCGGGTTCTCGCTCGACGAGGAATGGCTCTCGATTTTAAAAGCAAATCACGAGTACCACTCCGTGACGCATAGTCCGGCACAGTTACCGGCATATGGTACTCCAGAAGCGGTCGAAATCGAATCACATAGGCAATGGGTCAGGGATAGATTAGAGGCTGTGGGATCATCTTCGAGAACACCTCCAGACTTTGTGGCGACGCGTCCGGCGTACGATCCGTCGACGGAGACCCGAAGACGCGGTCGCGCTCCATCAAACGTCGATACCAATCCTCAAACACAAGCTCTGATGGATTTACTTGAACTCGATCTCAAAATTACGGCGAACAGCGGAGATGGAGGCGATATACAATATCACAGGGTTCCTCGCCGCGGTCCATTCGGCGCCGCGCTTCCGCAACGAGCGCCTCCACCTCCACCCAAAGTCGCTGATCCGGACGAGATTGAACTTTAGATATCAGTACTGTAGATAAACATTGAAACGCATTGTAAACAGATAATAATAATTTTGTGATTTCTAGACAACTAACTGGAAGAGTTTGCGGCGGGAGGAGTACTACGACTAGCAGGAGGAGCCGTGCGCATCGATTCCTCCTTCTCCCCATCCACCTTTTTGGCCTCATCCGCCGTATTCATGGCCTTTTTAGCGAGTTCATAACCAGCAAAGTTCATAGCACCGAGAGGAGCGATCCACGCCATGCGAGGAATCGCACCCTTCATCAGCGCCAAAGGTCCCTCTGTCTTGACGATGTGCGCCATGGCAACCCAGAGCGGCTGGCCGAGAGGCACTGAGCCCGTCATTGTACGCGTTTTCATCACGTCGAACGGATTGACCATGACAGATCCAAGCGCACCAGCGCACGCTCCGACCATGATGACTTGATAGTTCTCAAGCTCACGTCCACCCTTCAGTGCGACGGCGCCCTTTTTCAAATTTTCGTAAATCATCAAACCGGTGACGTAAAATGGAATCTCACGAGTCAATGTAGCGGCAGTACCAGCGTACAGAGCACGTGGATTCGTCTTCACGATCCCTTTGAGTGCAGCCGGCACGTTCGGGTATTGATCGGTTTGTAAGCGCTGCTTGAGAACTTCGCACGGAATCCGCACGCACGTACCGAGAAGCGTTCCGAGACCAGACCCGAGCCCCTGAATGGTGGTCTCCGTGACCATCGGCAGAGCCATGGCGGGCGCGAGGGCGATGCACACGACTTCATACGTCGCCGTGCGTAAACCGTGGCCGGCAAAATTACCCGTGACGGACGGAATGATGCCTTGGTACATCTTCCGCGGGCCGAGCTTGGGAACGCTCTTGATGAGCTCCAGGAGCGAAGGACCCTTCCCGACAGCAGCTTGGAGACGCGTCTTCAGAGTGTCTAAGGGATGCATCATACTCGTGGTAGATGCCGACGCTAATCCTCCCGCAAACGCGGCGCGAGCGGCCATGGCGAAGCTCCCAGATCTCGGGGGCGCGCTGAACTGCACAATCGTCGCCGCCTCAAACCACAGCCTCGATGGGTCGGTTTCTCGCGCCACCTCGTGCGGCATGAGCATCAAAAAGTTACGAAACTGCCCGTACGTGACGTACCCTTGTCGCGAGTATTCCGAACTCCCTCTCAAGTAATGCACCATGGCTTTTGCGTTCTCATCCGTCGCGGCTAATCCTAAACGCTCGAGCACTTGCTTGACGTCGGACGTCTTCAGTAACCCGTTTCTCGACATGGACATGGAGTTGAACATTCGCAGTATGGTGGACTCGCGTTCGTTCATCACGCTCTGAAAATCATCCCAATTGATGTTACGCGCGAAAATCTTCGGCCCCTTCGCCTTCTCCATGAACGCCTTGGCGTAAGTGGGCGGTAAATTTCTCTTCTTCATCGCGTGCTTCAAGTCGTCCAGACTCAATTTACCCTTCTTCGATCGATCGATCTCGTCGAAAAACTTCCGTCCCTCCTCCTCGGTGTACGAGAAAAAATCAGCCACGCTCTCCAAACGCCGCTTATCCGGATGATACTTCGCCTCGCTCTGTTCCTGTCGTATGTCCTCGATGAGATTGCGCAAATCCTCAACCTTGGGCACCTTGATCTCCTTGAGCGCCTCCTGCGCCTGGTCTCTCGCCTGCGTCAATCGCTCTCGAAGGGCGTCGGCGTCCATCTTGCTGGATTCAACTTTGGCCAAGAAGGCTCCCATTTTCTTCGTTCGTCGTCCGCGCGTCGTCGTCGTCCCCGCCCTCGCCCTCGCCCTCGCCCTCGCCTCGGCTCGCGCGACGTCCGCCTCGCTCGCCCTCGCCACGCGCACACCGACGCGCGCGTCCCCGTCCCCATCCCCGCTCGTCGTCGTCTCTCGCACCCGTCGTCTCGGTCGACGAAGCATGATCACACGCACGACCTCCTCCCCGCGCCGACGTCCTCTCGCGTCGACTTATTCATTCATTCATTCATTCATTCATTCATTCATTCGCCCACGAGCCGGGGCGATCGATGTCCTCGATCGATCGATCGCGAGACATCGATCGAGACATCGATCGAGACATCGATCGAGACATCGATCGGTCGGTCGGTCAACGACGGTTGGGGACGTCTGGATGCCGCGACGCGATGGATGTCGTCGAAGGGGGACGCGCGAGGAGGAGGATGACGGAGGAGACGGCGAAGGTCGAGCGCGGCGCGTGGACGCTTCGAGAGGCGTCGGTGCAGGCGACGAGAGGGGGACGCGACCGAGGGGCGCAGACGACGAGACGAGCGATGGTGCACGCGAGCGAGCGGTGCGCGGACGAGACGTTCGGGAGAGCGGAGACGGAGACGGAGGGAGAGGGGAGGGAGACGTTCGCGAGGGAACTCGAGGAGGCGCTGCGAGGATGCGAGGAGGCGTTGTCGGCGAAGAACGCGGGGGGAAGGCGGGGCGGTGAAACGTAGCGCGAGTGGAGTAAGTAAATGCGGCTTTTTTACCTTTCGTATCATCGTCGTCGTCGCACTAATCTGATGGTTCGCGACGCGTTCGTGTCGTCTCTCCCTCACGTTTCCATGGCGTCCTCGTCCTCTTTCTTGGACTCGTCCACCTCGGATTGGATGGCTTTGAGAAAGTTTTCCAAATCAGCGACGCCGCTCTGCTTGAGACCAAACTGCGCCAGGTCCATCTCACCGCTCTGAAGTGCTTGACTAAACGATTCTAACTGACTTCGGAATTGCGGCGTACGCACGAGCTCTTGCAAATCTTGCGTTTCGCGATGCTCTTCGGGGAGGTACTCGAGCAAACGCCCTCGGATGGTTTCATCCCTGAGCAGAGGACCGACGAGCTCGGGGGTCAAGATGTCGGGCAAACCGACCGGCGGCGTGCGGGGGGTCGAGCCGTCCAAACTAGCGAAAACACCTTTCAACGCATCGCTGCTCACGATCGGGGTGAAGTTCGCCGCGCTGGCGGGGGTTCGCATGCCCTCCGACACCTTGGCGGGCGCCGCGGGAGTCGCCGCGGGAAGCGTCGTCGCCGCCGGCGTCGGCTCGACGGGAGAAGGAACCACGTTTGGCGGCGGCGGCATCATCGTAGACGCTGCGGGAGTTTCCGATGGCTTCGCGTCACTCGTCGTTTCCGGCGCCGCTTCTTCCATCTGAGCCTCCGCGGGAGCCTCCTCATGAGCGCCCGTGTTGGCTTCGAACGCCGCCATCACGTTCGTATTGATGGTACGGTTGAACTTGGTCAGGATCGCCTCCTTGTCGGTATCCTTCGACTCTTGGAACCAGAAATACATGTCTCGATCGCGCTGTTCGATGAAGGCGAGCATGAAACATCCCGGTTGCTTGATCGTCTTCAAAACAGCCTCATCCGGAAGGATGATGAAGTCTTCCTCAGCCTCGAATCCCGTCTGAGGATCTCTCGGTCCCCATTGAATCTGTTTCAGCGAGTCGTCGATCGCAGCCTGTATCACGCGCAGCGTCCCTTTCCTCGCGTCCGCGCTCATCTTCGTCCCGTCCCTCCGCAAAAGTCCGCACTTAAACTCACACAAGATGACTTCTCCGTTCGTTCCCGTGTTCGTTCCCGCGCCTCCATCGAACCCACCGGCGCCCGCGCGATCGCTCCCGAATAAGTTGGGCACGGAATCCATCTTTCCCTCGATCGGTCCGTCGTCTCGCTCTGCGGTCGCCCGCGCGCGCGCGGTGTTCGCGCGAAACTTTTCTCAACGAACCCGAGGTGGGCCGAGGTGAAAAAACCGAGGTTCCCGACTCAAGACGACCCCCCCCGGCTCGCTCGAGAACAAAATGAAAGTCGCCGACCAACGTGAAATTGCAGAACCAGGGGCGCGCGCGACTAAACCCTTCCAACGTCGACGACGGCGAGAGGTGACGCGCGAGTGCGAGACGTCCGCGAGGATGAACGCGAAAAACTGAATGTGAGATGGTGGGACGATTCGCGAAGCTTCGATGCGGGAGGAAGTGAGCGACGAATTGCGGTTAAGTTTGTGTCTCGACACTACATTCGCGAAACATTACTAAGCCCAACAACACGACAATCTCTTTCGTGCGCTACACCTCCAAGACTCTAAGATTCGTCGCCCCTTACTTCTTGGCAACCTTGTTGCCTCTCTTGGAGTACTTCTGGTTGCGAAGGAACTTCGGATCCATCTGCGCGGGTGACGTAAAAAGAAACGGCGAGGTCAGTACGTGATCAGAGTCGTCGAGTGCTGGGGGAAAACGAGTGGAACGGCGAAAAATCGCGCGCGTGAGCGCGTACGTACCCCCTTGGTGGACGGCTTGCCAACGCGCTTCGGCTTCTTGATGCCTGTGAATGATAAAACCGCGCGCACCCGGTCAGTAAAACGACTCTATCTCGATCCCAGGAGATGTGAAAGAGGGCTTGACGCGGCGACTCATCTGGAGGCCATGCGCACGCACGCGAGCATCTCTCTCTCGCGTCGATCGAACACAGAGGTAGATCATATTATGTCGCTCTCTTTTCCTCCCCGTTCCCCGCCGAGGCCTCGATCCCGTTGCGCGCTCGCGCGGAAGGAATCCCGCTCGCCCTCAGCGCTTCGCCCTCTTCGAGTCGTGAGATTGCACGCACTACGTACCGTTGCGGTGGTTCTTGTACGACTGGTTGTGAGCCGTGTGGTTGGTAGACTTAGCCATACTTCCGTTCTCGACGCTCTAGGCTAGTTTGCGTGCTCGAAAAGGCGTCACCCGACGCGAGCGCGCGCGTTCTCGATGCCGCAGAGGCGACCGCCGTCGGCCGAAGCCCTAAATGAGATGGAGTCCATGATCTGAGTTTCGCGATGAAAAGTGGTCGCAACACCCCATATTCAATCACAAATGTAAGTATGTGATTATTAGTTCTTGAAATTCAAGACGAACGAGAGTCGATGCGGTCGAGGCGCGCGTCCTCCGCCTTTTCGCGACGTGCGTGGAGGAGACGTAACCATGTCCACCAAGAACGCACCGAGAACGGTCAAGGATGTCCCGGCGCAAGAGTTCGTCATCGCTCTTGCGCAGTACTTCCGATCCACGGGCAAGGTACGTTTCAGATGTGTGCTCAGCCTCGATGACGAGGTTGCGATCGCGTTGCGATGGTCTCGCACCGTCCCCGCGCGCGATGTGACGGACGATGGAGGCGCGACGACGGGGGGATGAATGGATGGGTTTCCATCACATCGTTTCCCCCGCACGCACTCGTCGATCGCATCGTCTACGTCGTCACGTCGGCCGACATTCACACCGACGGCGCACTAGCTCTAGGGCTACGGGCGTCGGGCGAGTGGGCTCGGTGGACGACGACACGAGCGTGATCGGCGCGTGCGCGCGGGGAATCGTCTGTGATTATTTCCAATCCTTCATTCGCTCATCTGATGGCGCCATCAAGGACGCGATCGAGGGATGGGCGACGCGCGGTCGCCTGATCCAAGCTCGCGGAGTCTCCAGAACCCCACTAGTCCTCCGACGCGCCGACCCGACCTCTCTTATTCTGATCACTGAATGAATGCGAGACTGACGATGATGTAACTTTCGAACAAACAGATGGAAGTCCCGATGTGGGTCGACTCTGTGAAGACGGCGACGTACAAGGAGCTTGCGCCGTACGATCCGGACTGGTTCTACATTCGCGCCGCCTCCGTTGCTCGCAAGCTCTACACGAAGGGTAACATGGGTGTTGGTGCGTTGCGCAAGTCTTACTCTGGTGCGGGTAACAGAGGTGTCTGCCGCCACCACCACCAAATTGGCTCCGGCAGCGTCGCGCGTGCGGTGCTCAAGCAGCTTGAAGCCATCGGCGTCGTGGAGAAGGACGCGAAGGGTGGGCGCCGCATCACGCCGTCTGGTCAACGGGATCTCGATCGCATCGCCGGTCGTGTCAGCGTCCCGTCTTACTAGACGACTACGATTTCTTGATGCGTGATAGTACATAGGAGGTTAGCTCTGAAATATCATGTGGAGACTTAAAAAAAACTCGCTTCCGCTGCACAAATTTAGGCACCCGAGAGACTTGAACACGCATCCTCGTCACTTCGTCGCGCGCGGGCCTCGCGCGCGGCTTCGCGCGAGCGGGCGACTGGAAACGAACCGTCCTTGGTGTGACCCGCGCGCCATGTTGACCGATAGCGACTGCAGCGACGACTACGAGGCGCATGACGCGCTCGTGACAGACGAGGGACTCTCGGATTCTGTGTTTGAGGGAACGCGCGGGAAGGGTTACGCGATCGTGGAGGCGAAGAACGTGCTGCCGATTCGGAACGCGCTGATCGATCGCGCGGCGGAGCTCTTAGGCGTGACCGTAGAAGAAGCGCAGGCTGTCCTAAGTCATTACTCTTGGAATCTAGAAAATGCCGCAAC
>Ga0066845_10000656_pt1 | contig 10760 bp, 8 predicted proteins | sample ETNtaG_31_FD_65488 | JGI IMG/M metagenome (GOLD analysis project Ga0066845, IMG submission 65488) | Marine microbial and viral communities from oxygen minimum zone, Eastern Pacific Ocean - ETNP201310SV78 | ecosystem: Environmental > Aquatic > Marine > Oceanic | place: Pacific Ocean: Eastern...
TGTGGAGCAGAGGCTGTTTACGAAAGCTAAATTCCCCAGTACCGATTACTACCATCATCTTCGGTTTCAGCTGTAACTGAATCGATTGCAGTCTTCAGTAGATAGTAGAATAAAATTGCAATGATTGGAAGGAACCAGGTGTCTGAAACGTTCCCTGCTGTGATATCATAATCTCCACCGCCTAATTCAGCCAATGTCACCTCAATTACTGCTTTCGTTATCGAATACACGACTGCCCCCAGTCCTAACAATAGCATACTCTGTCCAGTGAATGATCCCTCTTTCCAGCGGAGAACACCGAGTGAGAGAACGAAAGAGAAAGCCGCAACTAAAATCCAGGTCAATGCTTGATCAATTGCGATTACCCAGACTGCAAAATCGCGATTGACTGCGTCCAAGTCGAAGGAATCAATACGACCGAATGTATCCAAAACATAGGCATTCAATTCTGTAGGGTCTCCGTAGAAAACCGAATAGAAAGTCAAGATAGAGAATAGTACCGAAACAATCGATAAACCCCACAATAAAGAAGACCAAATTCCTCCCGTAGCGCTTTCTCTCATGTCTATCATCAAGCGCTCTAATTGGTGCTCCCAACCTAATCCCTTGGCAAGAATCCATATCCCAATAATCAGAGGCATAGCTCCGATTAGAATTGCTCCGTTTGGAAGAATCAAACCTAGTCCAAAGATAATCAAGAATAGAGCAACTGGTACTAACAAACGTGCTCTCCAACGTGGATCTTCGATAGCTTTGGCAACGTAGTAATAGGTACTCTCAATTCCTCTTGATTGTCTGACAATAATTTTCTCAACATGGTCAACTCTAACTCTGGAAGTAAGGATTGGCAACGATGCTTCATCTTCTGCTCCATCGGTGACTAAAACGGCCGTATCTGGTTGAAACTCTTGGATTACTTCATCGAGTTGACTAGCTATTGCTCGGTCCGACCTCGGACCAACTCGAACATCACCAGTGAGAATTGCAATCTCGATCTCATCTTCCCCCTCATTCCTTTCATTCAATCTATCATGATGATGAAGAGCGCCTAGAATGGCGTTTGTATCGGATTCTTCTGGATCAGCAATTCCGAGTTTCAGAGCTGCTGTCAAGGTCGCTTTACGCCCGATTACAGGCCCTCTAATTCCAGCTTTAACACCGAGATCGTTGTCTCTGTCAATGGTGATTACGAGTGTCCGCACCATACAGGAAGCCTCCGTTGCGAGGGGCAATGGGGCCTTCCCCATTATGAAGAATCGTCCGGATTGCTTGCTGAAACCGCACCTTCGGTGCGTTCTGGAGATTCTTCACGATTTGATTCACGACTTTCGTCCTGATATCTTCGTCGTTGTTTTGCTCTCAGATATTTCAATGGATGATTCATCCATTCTTGGTCACATAATCGGTCCTCTCCCGGACTGACTGGACACCGAGCACCAGTTTTCAGAGCCGAGCAACCGTGAGGGGTGTATTGATGCTCGTAAATGTGGCCGACTTGGTATGATGTGGTCTCGGCATTATAGTCCGGCGCATTCTCAAAAAATGAGATAGTGAGTTCTGGTGTATGCCCCATTGCTCTCGACATCGCCGCTAGAAACACTCTACCGGTATGGTTGACGTTGATGCCTTGGCTCAGTTCAGCTACTGCTGACTCAAAGCAAGGCGGCCAGTCCTCTCGGACTGCCGCCGACATTGGCATCTCAGCACTAACTCGTTCCGATAGTAAGCCTAGGATTCTGTCAACGGGGTCTGCAAATAGGCCAGCAAATGCATCGTCCATCTTATCCATTCGGTCAGTGCAATCATCGGTCAATGATTGCCTTACTCTTTCCTTGATTAGACGAGCAGTACGCTGTTGGCTATTTTCTCCACTGGCTGGATCCATTCTGACCCATCCTTGTTTTACAGGCCTATTCACTAGTCGCCAATATCCGCCGGTTATCTTAGGACATAATTCTAGGAAATCTACCATAGGAACATGGTAGATGATTTCTGTAGTTCCGGCAATCGACTCGGTACGTATGTCAGAGAGGTAGGTCCGAGCAATAATTTCGAAGTGATTTACATCCATGCCAAAAAGTTGGTCAGCCCTGCTTGATTCACCTTCGACCCACCGATTTAGCAAGCGTTCTTCGAATGAAGCACAGACCACAAGCATCGCGTGCAGAAAGGACAGAGCTTCGGTCATACGACCAACATCTGAAGAGATATCGACGGTTGTGGTAGAGTCAACTCCTTCTTTGTGAACTACGGACTCGACCAAGCGTAAACTACCACGTCGTCGAATGTCTTCCAACCAAGGTTCTTCGATGAGCCCTTCAACCGAAATACCATTTTCGTCCAGTTGCTTACGGATGAATTCTCGACTCTGTGGAAGGAAGGGGTAACGCGCTAGTACAGACTCATCTTCGATGGCCGGCGGAGTCAGCGGCATTGGCATTGTAAGCCCCAATATGTCGAGAGGGTATTTCAAGACTCACCGAATCCTTCCACTGGAGAGTGACCTCATGCAGGCAAAACCCACAGACCTCAATCCGGTCGATGAGCGCCTGCTGGAACTGCAAAATGAGGTCAGAGAACACTTTGGTTGGGGATTACAAGCAGATATTGAAAGTGCCCTTGATTTAGTTGCGAAAGTAGATGACTCCGAAATTGAGGCATGGTCTAAACCATGGCGGGCGAAAACAGTCGCTTCTTTGCACAGAAGGCTGGTACTTCGAGACACAAAAGTTGCTATTTTAGGAGCGGCAATAACAACGGAAGAAGTTGAGCAGATTCTGGAAAGTAACACATTACTGATTGCCGCTGATGGCTCATGTGGAGTGCTGGATACTCTGCCTAATTCAGTTGCCGAGCGCGCTTGGTCACGCTTAGTTTGTATTGTCAGTGATGCAGATGGTGGAGATGGAACCATTGCGGCTGTCAAGAGAGGTGTGCCAGTAATACTGCACGCTCACGGAGACAATACTCAATCTTGGGCGGAGCTACTGCAATTAGCCAGTAGCCAACGCTCACCACCACCTCTTGTATTGACACATCAAACACCTGAATCAATCGAAGGCATGCATAATCCTGGAGGCTTTACCGACGGAGATAGAGCAGTTTGTTTCGCAAGAGCATTGGGAGTAGAAAGGGATGATATATTGCTTCTAGGGACTCGAACAGACGTTGTTGGCGATTGGTCAGGAGCGACAGTTCCGGAACGAAAAATTGTCAAACTTCAATGGATGGCTGAAGTTCTACAACATCTAGGATTTCTTGTTTGAGAATTCACAAGAAATCCCCTAAGGTCATTACAGTAACCGTATCGTCATTGAATAAGGAATCGACGCTATCCGATAACCAATCAACACGCTGTCTTGTGTATAGGTCGACACCATAATTCTCCATAACGTGTTGTGTAACTTTGATGTATTTTCTAACCGAACCCTCTGAAACCGTCAGAACAATATTTCCACCGCACATAGAAGAGGAATCATCTCGGCCATTAGACAAACCTCCTTCATTCCTCTTACGTTGAATACAACGACCTGCAAGAGGCATTCTTCGGTATGACTGGCCACACCTAACACATCGTACTTTTTGTTTGGTGAATGCAACAAGATTACCCCTCAAATCAGGAAGGAAATGTGACTCAATAACTTGACTTGCAACTTTAGAAACATCAACTGGTCGTAACCTTGCTCCAAGTTCTAATTGAGCAGTCATTTTGTCGACCATGGTTTCCAATGTCTTGTATGAGGAATTTGCCGGACCTGCGTCCAAAGCGCCAGAATCATGCGTCCATCCATAACCTCTCAAATCTCCTGTAGTCCCTAACCGATGCTCTACAATCTCAATTTGAGATTTTAGTTCAGACGGATGAGGTTGGCCTTGAGAGGCCTCGTAAAATGCTCTTGGATACTGCCATGAACAATCTACATTCAATGCCTCTTTGTCAATTTCCGAGGGATTTAATCTCGTTGTCAATACCAGAGGAGCATCCATTCTGCCTCCTCTATTGGCTGGGAGAATTGATCTTGAGAAATTCAGCAGACCATCCATTAACATCATGATACTATCTTCATCTCCATCGCAGTTTCGCCTCTTTGCAGCATGGAATAGTGGATGGGCATAGCCTGCGGAGGCATCAGTCCACCCAATAATCCGACAAAGAACGCCTCCAGAGGTGTGAGGAGCTAGACCTATAGCCAAATGACCTACTAAATCATCAGCAGAATTTACTTTGTAAAATGGCTCCATGCCATAGAATCGAGTAAGTAATTCATCTACGAAATTACATGTTGACGTTAAATGATCTATCGCCAACGATGAAGGGATGAAATCCTGAGGAAATAATTCTAGAATTTGATTGTCTCCTTCTAGTGGATTACCATCGATATCATGAGTGTACCCAAGACCATACAGTATCTCCCAAGAGGTGTGGATTTCAGAAGGCCTAAAATGAGTCACTGGAACATCAATCATATCGTATCTTGCGGTTCCATCCCTGAACACAGAGAGTTCATGACGTGCTCGCAGTATGCCTTTTTCAAGAGGTTCTGGAGTTTGCTCATAGGACATCAATCCCTTTACTGATTTGATTTTTTCAGGTAATCTATCAAGCCCGAGAGAGCGACGTTTTACCTCCAACATTCCTGCAACTGGAATACTGGTTCTCTGACCTAATCTTCGCGGTTGTCTGTTTCCTCTAATTGGCCTAGGTCGAGTTTTCCCACCACATTCTTCAGGGACTTCCGGATTTGGTCTGTTATGACATCTTAGCATTGGAGATTCCATACCACAACTTACACAAATTCGAGGACCGGTTTCAACCCTAACTCGACCGCGTTTCGCAGCTTCTCCGAGCAAACGTTGAGGTCCACCATGATCTCCAATTGGAAATAGAGAATGGACTAATGGCTTCATTTCTCGTCTACTGGCTTTCTCGGGTCTTCCCATCCTAGAGCCAACTCTACTGGGTACCGCATCTTCCCATCTTAATTTGGATAATTTTCTAACAAGCCAGAGGGATCTATCTACCTCGTGGTCGTCAAGTAGATGACGAGCCGCCATTAATTCCTTCTGATTCGGCGGCCCCGGATCTTCAATCGCTTCAGCTGCTTCATTTCCTTCTTTCTCAGTTTCAGCGATACTCATTCCTCTTTGCCGAGCAGCAGTTTGTGCTCTTACTCTCTCAACGTCGCGCTGAGCATCAATTTCTGCTCGTCGTAATTCTTCTTCTCTCAACGTCTGAGTCGCCTTCTTTATTCTATCAATCCTGTCTGCTACATGAGGGGCGGCATCAGATTGAATTCTTAGTTTTGAAACATCAATATCAAGGCCTAATCCCTCCACTAGTGCCTCCCAATTAGAAGGAATTACAATGTCTCCACGGCGATGATGATGTTGGATTCCTAAAACCAATAGAGACGATTTCACCACCCCATGTTTCTCGACTTCAGTCCATCGAGGCCATGTTCCGGTAGAAGGTGTATCAAGCCCGATATCTTCGATTTTTTGATTAGGAGACCAATCCTTGACAACATCTGGAATAGTTAATCCTCTACTCTTGATTTTTGAATTCAATAAAGCCTCAATTAGAACAGTCGTGAACGATAAAGGAAGGTCTGACCACCATGGATTGAATGGAGGCGGGGGTGCAGTCCCAAACTGATTACATATTTCCTTAACTTGATTCCAATCCATCTCTAATCGTCGGAGATATCGATTCCAATCACGCTTTCGCTTAACTCGTTCCAAAGCAGATTCTCCTCCTCGACTAATAGCGCCATTAAATGGCAATCCTGGAGGCAATAGCTCCCTATTGACTCCAATAATCGCAGCCAATTGTTCCACCTTTTTTGGCTGGTCAAGATTCTCTGCTAAATCCGCAGCCCACCAGTCCTTATTGTATGGTGAAGGAGCCAAATCCTTGTTATTCTCAAGGAATTCTCCAAACCCAACCAGCATTTCGCCTGAGTCCCAAAGGCTAACCACGTTTTCTTTGATACTGTTCCACTCATCTAAGGAATCTATTCTGTGAAAACCTCCATCTTCGAGCAATACCATTGGTCCTTCTATGTCTACAGTTGGAGTCACGGCAGCAGCTTTTCCTGGGCGTTCGACTTTCATTTGGGTTCCAACTGCGAGGAATCCTTGCATTGCTTCCATTGACACCGGATTAATTCCGGCTGCAGCAAGACCGGAGGCCCTACTCCTTCCATATCTCAGTCTGAAAGCACCGGGTTGACCGGGTTCTCCGAAAACTGGTCTTCCTGCAATCACATCCTTCATGAATCGCGAATCAGTCTTGATAACTCTACTTTTGAAAGAATCTTCACTTTTCTCATTCTTCCCTTTTGAGGCAAAATGGGCAATAAAATCCCATCCAGGAATGTCTAGTCTTTCTGTGTGTTTCCGGACTTTAGGAGCCTTCAGGCACAATCCTTCTCCAATTACCAATAACACACCACCTCTAACACGAGCGCCGTCAATGTTGCGAACTTCCTTGTAACCTGAGCATTCTATATCCTCAGTCGATTCACCGTTAATCATTACAGGACAGGCCCGAACAATCATCTCAATTTCTTCTGGAGGTGGTTTGTATTGCAACCCCTTTCGGTATAATCCAAATTCTTCCTTTACTCTCTCAACTTCAGGAGTGCTGGGAATATAACGATTCAAACCTAGTTCGCGCCGAACCATGTCTCCAATCAGAACACCTAGAGCCTGTGCGGTACCTCCAGCGGCTCTGATTGGGCCACAGAATTCGATAGATAGGAATTCAGTCCCATCCTCATTATTGAGAATCTTGACGTCTCCTATTCCCTCTAGTGGAGCAACTAGAACAGCCTCTGTTAACACCGCTAATCCAACACGGAGGCCAGTATCGATTGAACGACGAACGTCGGCTGTTAACTTGTGCATTCTCTTTCCGACTTCGACTGCAATTTGTATTGATGCAGTTTCACGGTCCACTTTTGTTAACAATTTGCGTAAATCCTCTTCAATTCTTATCGGATCTTCTTCAGGTGTAGGTCTGAGATATTCTTCAAGTAATTTCTCAGTCCTGCTAGCCAAATCAGCAGCCCGTGGAATTTCAACCGAATTAGAGAAGTCCAAGCCCTTAGAGCGAGCTTCTTCTGCTATTTTGTAGGTCTCCTCTGTTTTATCTTCCAGCCACTTAGTGTAGGCCTGCAATTCTGTTGAAAGCCGAGACTCGTCAACGACAATATCCGGACTATTCTGAACCACCATGTCGCATACACTCCGCCGCTGAACATTCGACGACCGCACGAGGCCGTCCAAGAACATTCACTGTCTTCTCACTCTTCTAACTCCTTCAGAGTGCGAACCTTCATCCGATTGCTACCGAGCCGGTTTGGGAGGGAAGAGACATGTCGACTACTGCGGCCGAAGCAAAACAACGCCTAATCGAACGTGTTCGTGATTTGGCGTATCTCCATTCACCAGACGAACTATTCACTCTTGCAAGTGGGCGCCAGAGTCCACATTTCTTTGACATGAAACCAGTAATGATGGACCCGGAGTGTGCTCATCTAATCGGTGTACTACTCCACGCCGAAATCGAATCAATCGGCGGAGTTGACGCGGTAGGAGGTCTCGAATTAGGCGCGGTACCTCTTACTGGCATTGCAATTGCGAAGGCAGGAAAAGGGTCTGACCTCCGAGGCTTCTTGGTTCGCAAAGAAGCAAAGGGTCGAGGTGGCCGTAAAACAGGAAATCCTCCCGGGATAGAAGGGTCCACTTTACGAGAAGGAGACAGGGTTGTCTTGTTGGAAGATGTAACTACAACCGGAGGCTCCGCTCTGAAAGCCGCTAATCGACTAATCGATATGGGGTGCGATGTAGCGGCTTGTATTACTATTCTTGATCGAGAAGAAGGCGGGCAAGATGCCTTCCAATCTGCCGGAATTAGCTTGCATCCACTCATTCTTCGTTCGGATGTAACGGGTGAGTGAATGTCGGAACATGTTATTGATTCCAGCGAGCCTTACCATCCTGAAAAACTAGAGAAAAAGGACTACGTCGGAGCAGCCGCTTACTTTGAATTAGATTTGCGAACTGGCATCATACTCAAAGTCGAAGAATTCTCAGAGATGCGTAAACCCTCTTACAAAATTGAAGTTGACTTCGGCCCGGTCATTGGTAAACTTTGGAGCTCGGCCCAAATTACCAACTATTCTCGAGCAGAGTTGGTTGGACGAACTGTAGTTGGGGCATTGAATCTTGGCGACAAGACTTTGCCGACCGGTTTTGTCAGTCAATTTCTAGTCTTAGGAGCCTTAGATCCAGATGGCACGGTTAGGTTGTTAGAACTTCCAGATGGGGTCAAAGCCGGATCGATGGTTGCATAGGTAGGCCTTATCATGTCATAGCCTCGAGCCCACTCCGAGAGTCATGGATGAAGAGCTAGGTTACGCCGATAGAGGCCATATTATGGCTGTAGAATTCGATAGGAAAATTATTGTTTATTGGTGGATAATGGCTAATTTTGGCCTTTTGGTGTCAATGATTGGAATACCATTGATGCTGATATGGCTTCCATTAGGGTGGATTGCTCACCGGAAGCAGTTTGAGCACATGAGCGGCGCTCTAACTGACCGTTCAATCAACATGCGCATGGGATGGATATTCAAGAAACAGCAGAACATTCCTCTGGACAAACTCACCGATGTATCAATTCACGAGGGGCCTATCCTGAATGCCTTTGGAGTCGTTAGGATGCAGTTCGAGACAGCCGGTGCGGCACCTTTCATTCTAACTGGAGTGAGAAATTCCGGTGAATTCCGCGACCTCGTCCTCAAGCAAAGGGACTCGTTATTGACATCTCCAAACCAACAGTCTAGCGCTTCAACGGAATCCGGTGACGTTCTAATTGAAATCAGAGATTTACTCAAGGAAATCAATACCAATTTATCCAGTGAAGAGTGACTATTCAATCGTCATGCTATTGGACTAGACACCACTCGTTGACATCATGCCTACCATGGTTAGAATGACGACAAGCGCTGGAGATATTGACATTGCACTGTACACAGAGGATTGTCCTGAGACAACAGGCAACTTCCTCAAATTGGTGGATGAGGAATTCTACAACGGATTACACTTTCACCGCGTAATTAAGAATTTCATGATTCAAGGCGGATGCCCGAGATCAAAGGATCCGTTCGATGGAAGAGCAGGAACAGGAGGTCCCGGTTGGAAAATCCCTTGCGAGGCTTCCGCATTGGCAAAAAAACACGACAGACCTGGCTTATTTTCTATGGCAAACGCAGGGCCTAATACCGGTGGCTCACAATTCTTCCTAACAACCGTTCCAACACCTTGGTTAGACGGAAATCATGCTATTTTTGGAGAGGTTGTTGCAGGTATGGAGAATGTCTACAAAATCGAGAACTGTGATACCAAGCCCGGAGATAGGCCTTATGATCCTCAAAAAATCATCTCCGTTCAGCGATTAGAAGAGTAATCGTTGTATAGAAAGCCAATAATTAATTTTATTAATAACTAATTAAGCGCCTATTTATGGCCAAACATCGGGCGGGCGACCGTCGCATAATCAGCATCAGCATTCCTGAAGAGCTCGCAAAGAAGCTAGATAGAAGGATTGGGAAAGGAAAGAATGAGGGTAGATCCGCAACGATTTCAAAAATGATTCAAAATGGATTAGAAATAGAACAAAATGCACCTATTCAAGAAAGATCCACTGAACCTAGGAAGGCTTCTGCACCATTAGGTGAAATTCGAGTCGAAAAAGATACGATGGGAGAACTAGAAGTTCCAGCCGATCGCTATTTCGGTGCTCAAACCGCTCGCTCTCTGATCAATTTCGACATAGGTACCGACACAATGCCACCATCGGTCATCAGAGCATTTGGAATCCTAAAACAAGCCTCAGCAGAAACCAATGTCGAATTAGGGCAATTAGACCCTCAGGTTGGTGCTTTGATATCGTCTGCTTGCGATGAGGTAATCTCTGGTGCATTAGACGAACATTTTCCTCTTCGAGTTTGGCAAACAGGTTCAGGAACACAGACGAACATGAATAGCAATGAAGTGATTGCAAATAGAGCAATTGAGATGGCAGGAGGGACACTTGGGAGCAAATCACCAGTTCATCCCAACGACCATGTAAACCGCGGTCAATCTAGTAATGACACCTTTCCAACAGCGATGCATATCGCAGCAGCTGAGGAAATCCATCATCGACTTCTTCCTGCAGTCAGGCATCTGCACAATTCTCTCGCTGCCAAGGCGGAGGAGTTTGATGAGATTGTAAAGATAGGGCGAACTCACCTTATGGATGCAGTACCACTTACCCTCGGTCAAGAGTTTGGAGGTTACGTTTCGATGTTGGCGTCAGACATTCGCCGAATCGAAGCGGCATGGGATGACTTGCTAGAATTAGCATTGGGCGGGACAGCAGTAGGAACTGGCCTCAACACCCACATCGATTTCGCCGAGAAAGTTGCCGACAAGATTGCAGAGAAGACTCAATTGCCGTTTATTTCTGCTGAGAATAAGTTCGCTCAATTGGCGGCCCATGATGCGATTGTGGCGGTATCGGGGGCTTTGAATACGCTAGCCGTAAGCCTGATGAAGATTGCAAATGATATTCGTTGGATGGGTTCAGGTCCACGCTGCGGATTTGGTGAATTATCTCTACCAGCCAATGAACCAGGTTCTAGTATTATGCCTGGAAAAGTAAACCCTACTCAATCTGAGGCAATGACAATGGTTTGTTGCCAAGTTAT
>Ga0066845_10000659_pt1 | contig 10736 bp, 10 predicted proteins | sample ETNtaG_31_FD_65488 | JGI IMG/M metagenome (GOLD analysis project Ga0066845, IMG submission 65488) | Marine microbial and viral communities from oxygen minimum zone, Eastern Pacific Ocean - ETNP201310SV78 | ecosystem: Environmental > Aquatic > Marine > Oceanic | place: Pacific Ocean: Eastern...
GAGCGGGGGTTATTCAAGGTGATGCTCATAAATCAAGTCATCGTCGCCGCGTATAAGCTCGGTGTACCGGTGAGTAAGCTCGCCGAGTGGTATAAGAAAACGTGAGGGAGGTTTGTGTGATTTATTGTTAAATTTCTATTTGTTTGTACCGACGCGTTAGTCTTCGTCGTCGCTCGACTCCAACGCAGCGAGTTGCTGCTTGAGGGCTTCCTCCTCCGCCGTCAAGTTGCTCTTCACGGCTTCAAACTTCACCGGATCGCGCGCGTTGGTCGCGGCCGCCACGATGGCATCCGCGGGCGCTCCAGCCGAAGGAACGGGGGCGCCGGCGGAGGCTACTGACGGTCCCTGCGTGAACGCCTGAAGTTCGTGGATATCCACGCGACCATCGAGGATCTGGAACTCGCGCGGGGAGAACGTGGAGATGTCCGCCCACTCATAGGATTCGTTGGGCGTGTTGATGTCGTACGTCAGGCAGTGTTGCTTCGTCTCCGCGTTGTAATCCGTGATGATGCAATCGAACCAGCCACCCTCGCTCGGCCAAAATCTCTTCACCTTTTTACAGATGTACTCGTTCACTCCCATAGCCGCCAACTGCGCGGGCGTAATCTTTGGCGCGCGTTGCGTGTTATGCTGCGGCTTTCTTCTCGGCGCCGCTCTCGGCACCACTCTCGGCGCCGCGATTCGCGGAGGCGCCTCCCTCTCCTCCGTTCGCTGTCTCTTCGCCTCCTGTCCCGCCGCGTGCTCCGCGTACCCTTGCCTCAACTTCTGCACCCCCTCGTCCGAATCCATCTGTTCTCTCATCCGCATGTGTTCCTCGTTCGACACGTTCAGCTCCAACCGCAACCGTCCCAAGAATTCTTCCCTCTCCCAGGTCAACCCGGTGACGCACATCGCCTTCAAGATCGCCGCGTACGCGTTCGTCTCCAGCTTTCTCGCCGACTGCCCGACCGACATCTCGACCGTCGCGTCCACGCGGCTCCGATTCACCCCTCGACGATCGCGCTCGTCCACCGCGCGCGCTCTCGCGCCGGACGACGTCCCCGAATGCATCTTCATTCTTTTCATTCATTCATTCCGCGCATTCGTCCGCAGTCGCCTTCATTCCCGTCTGTCGCTTTCGAGACGAGGATCGATCGATCGATCGATCGGAAACGTCGATCGATGCGTTGCATCGATCGATCGATGGGAGCATCGATCGATATCGACTCGACTCGACGCGGTGTGATTGATTGATTGATTGATTGATTGATTGGGAATCGGTCGTGTGACTACGACGGATGCCGGTGTCGTGTGTGATGTTGTTTGATGGGTCGTGACTCGTCGTGTGTCCCGCCCCCACGTCCGTCCGCGCGCGCTCGCCGTCGTCTCGTCGGCGACGAGCGCGCGCGGGCGTCGAGCGAACGACCTCTTTAATCGTCGCGAGGACTCGTAACGATGGTGCGTGGACGAGCGAGGACGCGGAGGGGGATGAGATGGATGCGTGTTCGTTCGTGTTCGTTCGTGGGCGGCGTGGAGGCGCGCGCGGTGACGCGTGGGGGGGGCGCGCGGGTCGATCGCGAGCAGGGCGAGAGACCCTAGAAGATGCGCGCGCGACGGTGGGAAGATGCGCGCGTGGAGACGCGATGGATGGCGTGGACGGCGCGGTGAGGGTGTGAGGATGAGGATTGACGCGCGATTGACTCGAAACCGCGCGTGCGTGGACTGACCGATGCCGATGTCGTCGCACACACAGCCTTCCACCGTTCCGGAATCCGTGCTCAAGAAGCGCAAACGCGACGAGCAGTGGGCTGCGCAAAAGGCGGCCGCCGCTGCCGACGCGAAGAAGGCGAGCGAGGCGAAGCGCGAAGAAATCTTCAAGCGCGCCGAGAAGTATGTCAAGGAGTACCGTGACCAGGTGAGTGTTCGATGCGCGCGCGACGCGGACGCGATGAGTGCGCTTCTCGAGGTTGCTTTTAGGGTTCTCTGCGCGATGCGCGCGGGCGCGATGACGACGCGTTGTGCGCCCGTGCGACGCATCGTCGCGATGTCGGATCGCGGGAAACGGAGCTACGATAATTGTTACGCGCGTTGCACCGCGCGCACGATCGAACGAACGACTGACCACGACGTCTGTTTTCACCAAACACAGGAAGCCGACCTCGTCCGCCTCAAGCGCGAGGCGCGCGCGAAGGGTGGTTTCTACGTCGAACCCGAGAACAAGCTCATCTTCGTCATGCGCTTGCGTGGTTTGAACGACATCCACCCGAAGACGAAGAAGATTCTTCAACTTCTCCGCTTGCGTCAAATCCACAACGGTATCTTCATCCGCGCCAACAAGGCGACGCTCAACCAGCTCCGCAAGGTTGAGCCGTACATCATGTTCGGTTACCCGAACTTGAAGACCGTTAGAGAACTGATCTACAAGCGTGGTTACGGTAAGGTGAACAAGCAGCGAATCCCGCTCACGGACAACGCCGTGATCGAGAAGGTGCTTGGCGACAAGGGGATCATTTGCATCGAAGATTTGATTCACGAAATTTACACTTGCGGTCCGCACTTCAAGGAGTGCGCCAACTTTTTGTGGCCGTTCAAGCTCTCCGCCCCGAACGGTGGTATGACCGAGAAGAAGAAGCACTTCATCGAAGGGGGTATGGCTGGTAACCGCGAAGATAAGATCAACGCGCTCATCCGCCGCATGAACTAAGGTTGTTTCGACTTGATTTGCGTCGACAGCAACGAGGCGTTTATGAGGAGGCAGAGAGGTTGTGAATTTGGTGGCCCAGCTAGTGGGATTCTTACGTGTAACAACGAGCTGCACGTTCGTATAAAGTACCTTCGTTCCCTCCCGTCCCACGATAACCGCGCACCGTCGTCGCGTTCGCGTGAGCCCTTCGCCTCTCGCCCGCTTTCGGAGAAGCTCGCCGCCTCGGATTGATTGGTGAACAGATCAGCGTCGACAGAGCGCCGCCCGCGATCACCGAGTCGCGATGGCGCACGCGTTAGACCCAGAACCGGACTCTCCGCGTCAATCGCGGGCCACGATACCGACGCGCGTCCCGCAGAGCCCGACGCCGCGTTCGATCGTTCCCAGCGATGTGCCGCCCGCGAGTCCCAGCGGCCGACAGAGGTCGATTCACCGCGCCGGATCGTTCGATGAGCGAGAGGATCACAAGGCGGCTCTGACGAAACAGTATCTCGACGACCAAGCGCGCTTGGAAGAGGACGGTTACGTTCCACCGAGCGAGGTGGACAGCGAGACGCGCGAATTGCCGGAGGAGGCGAGCGAAGAGGAGAGGGACGACGAGGAGAACGAGATTCGTTTGGTTGGATTTGTCCGAGCGGGCGAGTGCGTAGAGGCGGTTTCAAGAACTAGATCGAAGAAAGATTCCATTTTTCGGTGGCAACGGGTCGGGCTCAACGGAGGAGTGGAGTTGATCGAAAACGCGAGAGGGGAGCGTTACGTGTGTCAAGACATCGACGTCGGGTCCATCATCCGAGTCGTGCGATGCACGCAAGGCGTGTGTACATCTGCCGTGACGACCAAACCCGTGAGTGCGATGGAGACGCGCAAGGAGAGCACGAAAATGAAAAGGAAAGAGATTGTGTTACCGCAGTTACCTCTCGGGCCGACGAGTGAGGCACACGAGCTTTTTCTCCAGGGGAAGATGTTCGAGGCGCAATCCTACGAGCTGCGATACGATGAGGAAATGAGCGAAGAGAAGGCAAAGGAAGCGCTGAGATGCTACGTCTTGGCCGCGAAGGAGCGGTATATTCCTGCTTACTCGAGTATTGGTAGGATATACGAGCTTGGAATAGGTGTCAAAAGTGATTATGAGCAGGCACGAGGATGGTACAAAGAAGGCGTGAAAGAGGGCTGTGCGATATGTCACAACAATTTAGGATCACTCGAATACTTAGAATTAGGTATTGGCGCTGATCGAGAAAACGCAGCTCAGTACTTCATCACCGCCGCGGAAAAGGGAAACGCGGCGGCGATGAATAACCTCGCCGTGTGCTACGAAGAGGGTGTCGGTGTATCGCGCAACTTCCGAGAAGCGACAGCGTACTACGAACAAGCGGTGAGAGGAGGCATAATGAGTGCGTTCCCGGCTCTCGGTTACGCTGATATTATAAACGGGGACCTCCACCACGCATTGGACGCATTCCACGCTAGTCTTGAGTGCGGCAACGACAAGGCAGTCGAGGGCATTGCGATGCTATCGACACTTCCCACCGAAAACTCACCGGTCGCTCCGGTCGAATCAGAGTCGAAAAACGTGTCCATTGAACTCATGAAGATGGAGATCGATCAATATGCGACGCTTTCAATGAAACTGTATGATTTGATCTTGAGCAGCAATTCGGCGTCATTGAAGAAGCAGGCAAACAAATTGGTAGCTGAGGGTTTCGGTGACTCTCACATGTAATTCATTGTACTAGTAGTCTAGAATGTAAAACATTGGCCTCTACAAATCACGAAGTTGCTTTGAATGTTGAAAGAAACGTCTTTGCTTGCGCCAATTCTCGTCGTCGTCGCATGTAGCCCCACTTGAGCTCGGCACCCAAGAGGGCCACTACGCGAGGCAGCGCTCTCTCCGCCGCGTCAACGTCTAAGAATGCGAGTCGAGTACGCCGAGCGAGAAAATCAGTGGCTGTCTGACAGTACTCCGCTCGTGCAGCGTACACGACTTCGGCTTCAATCACGGGGTGATTCGGAACGAGCCGCTTTGACAGATGGGAGTAAGCAGCCAAATCGGCGACGACCAGAGCTCTGTCTCCATACGAATGAGCTAGATGTTTAGCAACAGTCTCATCAGGGGGACCACCGAAGCCGCTTCCACCTCTCTGCGCAACTTTGACGAACAAATCGTTGGTGTAGCCATGCGCACCGACGACGCCCATCGTGTGCGTCCTACACTTGCCAGCTTCCTCCGTGAGGCCTGCAGTTTGGATCGCTTTATCGACGGCTTCTTCCGCCATTCGCCTATACGTCGTCCACTTACCACCCGTCACTGTCACCATTCCGTCTTTTTCGACCGCGATGACGTGGTCTCGAGACATGTTTTCTGTATTCTTCGCGCCGGGGTCGGCTGCGAGGGGACGAATACCGCTCCACGCGCTCAGTATGTCCGAACGACGAGCATCAACCTTCAAGTAAGGCGCAATTGATTCCAGAATGAATTCTACTTCATCCTTCGTGGGGGATGGCGTCATCGTCACGTCACACTTGCTATCCGTGGTGCCGGCGATGCACGCGCCGAGCCACGGCAGCATGAACACGACGCGACCATCCTTGGTCTTCGGAATGATGAGACCGAGATCATTCGGACAATAATACGCCGGAAGCGTCAAGTGAACTCCAGCCGATGGCATCATGATCTCCGCCGCCTCCTCGTTGGATAATCTTCGCAGCTCATCTGTAAACGGTCCACTCGCGTTGATGACGGCTTTTGCATAAATATCGTACTCGCCTCCCGTGAGCACATCGCGAGCCCTGACGCCCACAACGCGTTTGCCTTCCTTGTGGAACTTGACCACTCTCGTGTGATTCACGACCGCAGCCCCAGCGTGAGCGGCGGTGCATGCGAGGGCTACGTTCAATCTCGCGTCGTCGAACTGTCCATCGTAGTACACAATCGCCCCCTTCATGGATTTCTCTCCGATATCCGTGCGCATCTGCGCGAGCTGCGGAAATAACTCCCCGATCGTCCCCGCTCGCGTGAATCGCGACATCGTGAGCCCCTGCGTCCCGGCGACCAAATCGTACGCCTTCATTCCCGCCCAATAATACGGCACCTCCCACCACTGATAACACGGAGTCGCGATGGGGAGCGCTCGCGTCAAGTGCGGCGCGTTGTTCAGCAGCGTCTTTCTCTCCCTCAACGCTTCGAACACGAGTTTAAGCTGTCCCGGATCGAGTTGAAACACCGCCTTTTCCAGATATCGCACTCCTCCGTGCACGAGCTTGGTGCTTCGACCGCTCGTGCCGGCGCCGAAATCTTCGCCCTCCACCAGCGCCACGCTCAAACCTCTCGTCGCGGCGTCCACGGCGCATCCGGCCCCCGTGGCGCCGCCACCGATGACGAGGACGTCGAAACGTTCGTTCGCGCGCCGGAGAGCTCGCACCGTGGTCTCTCGCGACGGCAACGGCGTGGACGACTCGCTCCAGGGATCTTTGGGCAGTTGGACGTCACTCGCATTCGTAAAGCCTTGGAACGCCAATGCGGTCGCCGCTGCGGTGGCCGTGAGACCCGCCGTCGCGCGCGCGGCGCGGCGAAGGGCCATGTCTGGCGATGGACCGGCGCGCGCGCCGCGGTGTGACGCGGAAACTCGGGTCCGGTGCGGTTGAAACCTCAAATCGAGACAGATTGAAATCACACGCGCGAACACAGCGAGCGCCGCCGGCGGCGGTTGGTTGGATCGAGAATCTCTCGGGAAGTGAGGATCGCGGCATCTAACGGTATGATTACAGATTGAAGCGGGGGCGCGCTAAAGCGATCTCTTGAGCGCCGCGAAGCGCTTGGCGAGATCATCCTCCGGTTTCGGTTTCGGTTTCGGTTTTTCCTCGGCGGACGGTTTCGGTGTCACCTCCTCCGGCTTCGGAGCGCTCGGAAGGCTGGGCTCGGTGAACGGCTCGTCGTCTCGATTTTTGCCGTCTTCGATCGTCGATGTCTGGCCCAGACCCGGAGGCGGACCGAGGACTTTGGGCTCCTCGGGGTCGTCGGCGACGAGGTCCGGCGTGGCCAAGACTTCTTCGACAACGGCGTCGACGTCGGCGTCGCTCAAATCTTTCGTCACGTCATCGATCGATGAGTGGGATGGCACGCCCGCGAGAACCGCCGCCGCATCAGACGCTTCTTGCGCTCGTCTCGCCGCCGCTTCAGCTGCCGCCGCCGCCTCCGCGGCGGTGGTGTACGACATCGACTCCGCGCTTGCCGACTCCGTCGCCGGTGCGGGTAATTCCTCCTCTTCTATCCTCTCCGGCATCTCGGGCACGCCGACAGAGATTTCATTCTTCGGCGCGATCGACTCTAAGCGCATTCGCACCGTCTCTTGATCCACAATCTTCACCTTGAGGTACTTTGCGATGGCCGAGTTGACGCCGCACGCCTCGCCCGTGCCCTCGCCTTCGCACGCGACGACGTACCCTTTCCCATACTTGCGTCCAAACTGTCTCTTCAACTTTTCCAATTCTGGTAAATCGATCGTACAATAGTTGCTGGCGAAGATGAGCGTCGCTATCACCTCTCGAAGCTCCTCCGGGACCCCCTTCGTCGAGCTCACCGCGGGCAACCGCGTGAGCAACGTCTCGAGATTGATCTCCAAGATCTCGTACGCGTTCAACCTCGCGTCCTCCCAGCACACCGCCTCGCATCGCACGCGCGCCGTCTCTTCCTTGTTCCCATGGCGCAGGAGTTCCTCGACCTCTCGCTCGAGCGATTGACGCCGAGCGAGGCGTTTGTTTCGAGTCAATTTCAATCGACCGAGCGCCAACCGAAGGATCGTCTTCGTCTTCGACGCGTCGTACCCGACGTGCAGCGCGTCCTTTACGCTCTCGATGAATTCTAACATATCGCTCGGAGCGGTTCGGACGACGGGCGTCGCCCTCGACGGCGTCGCGCTGTGTCGAGGGTGCCGAGCTCGAGCGCGCGCGCGTTCGGGCGGTCGGTCGCCGAGTCGGGCGCTCGGGATTACATTCTACGCTCGCGCGCTCGATTATCCGATCCGAGCGCGCGCTAAAACAAAGCTCGCAACGCGTTTGCCTCCTCTATCATCTCCTCCATGCTCTGCGGTCGCCTGTCGTCGTCCAAAGCCTCGCGCCCCTCCAGCGCGTCGTACACGTCGTCGTTTCGAGCGAAATCTCCCTCTCGCCTCGGGAGCACGTGCACGTGCACGTGAGGCACCGTCTGACCGGCCAACGGACCGTCCTGTATCGCTAACGTCGATGACGTCGTCGCGTGCGCGCGCTCGAGCGCGCGTTGGACGACGGCGACGGTTTGCCAGAGGTCGGCAATCTCGGCGTCGGTGAGATCGGTAAACTTTTGCGCCACTCGACGCGGGCACACGAGCACGTGACCGGGAACGACGGGCTTGAGATTGACCAGGGCGAAAGAGCTCGACGTCTCGAGAAATATCTGTTCGGGAGGGATGGAGATGGGCCCGAAGGAGACGCCGGGAGAGGTGGACATGCTCGAGGTGGCTCTTCTCGAGCTCGCGCGGCGAGCGGCGTCCGCGACGAATCGAGACGCGTGGAGCGTGAGCGATGCCCGCGCGAGCATAAATACGCGACACCACGCTCGAGCGTCGACGTTCGGCGCGCTCGCGCGATGCGGTCGATCGTCGAGGTGTGAGGCTTCGGCGAACGTACGCGTCTCTCTCGGTTACAAATGGTTCGTTTTCGGGGGGTAGGTTCGACCCACGGCCGCGCGAGCGCCGCCTAAGATTCGAATTCTTCCACGAGACTCGTCACGCTCGGTCCGTTGTAGTTGGCGAACTCGTTGTTCGTCTCCTCGAACCCAGCCAAACCCGTCGTCGCGAAGGCCACCGCGCCGACCACGGCGAGCGTCACCGCGGCGCCGCCGATGCCGCCCAAACCTTGCCTGGCGAACTTATCGCTCGTCGGCGACTCCGTGTACAACTGTCTCGGTTCGATGGCGAAAATATTCCCCATACCGGTGTTATCGCTCTCTATGAACCCGGTCGTCTTATCGACCTTGGGCGATCCCGCGCGAAGCGTCGTCGTCGTCCCTCTCGCCCCGCGTCCTCGCGTCACCGCGCGTCGTCCTCGTCCCTCGAGTCTGCGCGCGCGCGCGTCATCACCATCGTCATCCACCGTCAGTCCCTCTCGTCCCTCTCCCGTCGAGTCTCGCGTTCGCGCCTCGCGCGCGGTGACGTCGCCCGTCCCCTCCCTCTTCGATTCGCGCGCGTCCCCGCGTCGTCGTCGTCGTGTTCGTCGTCGTCGTTGTCGCGCACCTCGTCGCCGTCATCGTCGTCATCGTCGCCATCGTCGTCCTCGTCCTCGTCCGCGGGTCTCGCGTCGGGGTGTCGCGTCGACGACACGGTCGTCCCACGTCATCGTGACGAGGGTCGCGCGCACGGTGCCGAGGGGGACTCGTGATGGGTCGTGAACGGTGGTTTTCACGGGATGGGTCGTCTCAATGGTAATGTAATCACGAGGCGTGTTCGTCCGCGCGCGCGTGGATCGGATCGTCGTCGTCGTCGTCGTCGTCGTCGTGAGATGCGCGCACGGTCTCGTACTCGCGTGATTTTTGAATCTCCGCGGGCGGGACGACGTCGGCGTCGGCGTCGGCGTCGGCTTCGGCTTCGGCTTCGGCGGAGGCGAGCGCGGCGGCGCGAAGCTCGATCTGCGATGCCTTGAGCTCGGCGATGGCCTTGGAGAGAACGTCGAATTGCTTGGAACTGACGGTGTGTAAACCGCTCATGGTGGATTGGCCCTGGGCGAGCTCGGCTTCGAGGAGCTCGATGCGCTCGGCGACGGCGGCTAATATGCGCGCGCTCTCCTTGTTCTCGGCCTGCACTTTTCGCAGGGGTGGAGAGAGTTCGCGTCGCGTCAGGCGCACGCGCGTGCCCAATCGAGAGACGTCTCTCGCCGTGCGTCTCGTGAGCTCTACGATGCCGTCGTTGGAGAGCTCGAGCGCCGCGAGTCGCGCGCGCGTCGAGCTCGGCGCCCCTCTCGCGCTCGTCTCCCTCGCCTCATCCTTAGACCGACCGATCCGCCGCAACACCGCTCCCGATATCACCGCCACATACAGCGGTAAATCTCCCCACACGCTCGTCACCGCTCTCGGCGGGACGTGCTCCGGGTACCCGGCCGCGCGCGCCGCGACAGCCGTCCGACGCTCGACGTGCGCCGCGCGCGCCTTCACCGCCACCGCCGTCCCCAGCGCGAAAAGCTCGGCCCCGTCCAGAAACGCCTCCCTCATCGCCGCCTCGTCCTCGTCGTCCACCGCGTCTCGCGCTCTCTGCCTTCTCTTCGCTCGTCCCGTCGCGCGGTCTCGGTCCGTCGCGTCGTCGTCGTCCATCTTCGCGCGCATCTTCACCCTCGATCGCGGTCCCCCCTCTCCCGCGCGCCGCCTCCATCGACGCATCGCCGACGTCGTCGGCGTCTCCACCGTCGCCCGCGCCCTTCCGCGCCCCCCACCCGACGTCGTCGCCCTCGACGTCGCCCTCGGCGAATGAACGGATCGAACGCGGTCGCGCGCGAATCGCTCGCGCGTCTCCCTCGACGTCGACGCGCGCGCGCGCACCGGCGCCCCACGCGCGACGCGCGCCGTCTCCATCGTTCCCACCGCTTCGCTCTCCCGCGCGCGACGCTCGTTCGACGCGACGACGAGTGCGGGACGAATTCGCCGGATGACCGCCATCGCGACGCGCGCCAACGTCGAGGGAGACGCCTCGGCGGAGAACGAGCGCGCGGGCGGGGCGGCGATGACGTCACCGCGCGCGTTTCGCGCGCGCGTCGTCGGGAGCGACGGCATCGCGGGGGTGGAGACGGAGGTGGAGGTCTCCGCGCGAGGCGTCCGCGTGGACCGAATCGTGCGACGCGGTCGCGATGGGGACGACGGCGGAGGAGAAGAGAGGCGCGCGATGTTGGGGAAATTCCCGTCGTCGAGCGTCGTGAGCGCGCGCGAGGGAGAGGACGCGCGCGAGGCGGTGGTGACGGTGGCGATGGATGGGCGGTCGAGGGTGATTCGATTGGCGTGCGCGAACGCGGACGACGCGCGGGCGCTGGTGCG
>Ga0066845_10000660_pt1 | contig 10735 bp, 8 predicted proteins | sample ETNtaG_31_FD_65488 | JGI IMG/M metagenome (GOLD analysis project Ga0066845, IMG submission 65488) | Marine microbial and viral communities from oxygen minimum zone, Eastern Pacific Ocean - ETNP201310SV78 | ecosystem: Environmental > Aquatic > Marine > Oceanic | place: Pacific Ocean: Eastern...
AAACCCTCCTATTCGAATGGATTTTAGACGATGTAGAAACGTATTATAGTATACGCTCGCGCGACGATGCCATGACGGATCCGACGCGCCATCGTCGCGCGTCACACGGACGACGCGCGCGATGCAACCCCCCGGTGGAGGCGGTGGTGGATGGCAACAGGCGCCTCCGCAACAGGTGCGCGAGCGCGCGAGACGCGCGAGAGGCGCGGAGAGAGACGCGTTCGATGGATGCGCATCGTTGGCATCAACGGTGCGCGCGCGCGTCGACGCGTTCGACGCGCGCGCGACGTCGGTGACGGGGTGAGGACGCGCGCGATGCGTGGGAAAGATGGAAAGACTGACGGTGCATCGCGACGCGCGCGTGTGGTGTCGACAGGGGGGCGGTGGATGGCAACAGGCGCCTCCGCAGAACGCGGGCGGATGGGGACAGACGCCGACGCCGTACGGCGATCCGCGCGCGGGCGCGCCGCACGGCGGTGGTGCGGTTCCGCAGGTGCCGAACGCGAGTCCCGGAGCGTATGGTAACGCGCAGGCGGGCGGTGGATACGCCATACCGCCGGTACCGCCGGTGAACACGGGTGGAAGAGGGTACGGCGACGCGAGCTCGAGCGAACACGGCGCCGGTTTCGGCATGCCGATGAGTCCGACAAGTTTGGCCGCCGCCGGGTTTGGGATGTACGGAGGGAAGTTTTTGAACGACGGAGCGTCGTTCATGAGCTCGAATTACGCGAAATATTTCAGTACGGCGTCCATGCGAGCGTATTTCGACGTGACGGAGTCGTACGTGTTTCACAAGTTGCGTTTGATTTTGTGTCCGTTTTTGCACAAAGGGTCTTGGGTTCGTCTGCCGGAGACCGTGGCCGGAGGGACGGCGTATAAGCCGCCGAAGAATGATATCAACGCGCCGGATATGTACATTCCGTTGATGGCGTTTTGGACGTACGTGCTCATTGCGTCGATTCGCGAGGTGTTTGCGTCGTCGACGAAGGGTTCGTTCACGCCCGAGGCGCTCGCGACGCACGCGTGGTGGAGTGGACTGCTCTGGTCGAGCGAATCCGCCATCATATGGGTCGCCCTTCGTTCGGCGAGTTCGGCCAATCATCTCGTCTCGGCGCCGATTCTCGACATCGCCGCGTACGTCGGGTACACGTTTACGTACGCCTCGCTCGTCCTCGCCTCCAAAATGTTCAGCGCCGCGTATGTCTTTTGGTTCTTTCTCCTCTGGTCCACCCTGTGCAACGCCGTCTTCATGGCGAAAACTCTCAAGAGGATCATCTTCAGCGAGTCCAGACAGGGTGGGTACTCGCAGAGCATGTCGCACAATAACGTCTTGCTCGCCGTCGTCGTCGCGCAGCCGTTCATTCACTTTTGGTTGAGCCGCGCCTAGTGCCTAGTTCAAACTCTCTGTACATTACATCACCGCACACCGCTACTCACGCGTTCAGCGCGTCTACTACACTACATCTCCCTCTCACACACAGACCGTCCGCTCGTCTACCGTCCGCCGCCGCCCTTGATTTCGCGTTCGACGTCCAACAGCGCCGCCGTCGCGCTCTCGCCTCTCGCCTCCGCCTCCTCCGCCACCGTCATCGAGTCCACGATCGGGCCGTCCGGTCCGAAATCCGGTCGCAACGGATCGCGCGGGCCCATCGCGCCCATCTCTTCGTACACGGCGAACGCGACCAAGACGAGAAACATTCCGAAGAGCGCCGCCGCGCCGACCAAACCGAGCCGCCGCGTCCACTCGAGCGCGCGCAACAACGCCGCGGGCGCGCGAGTCTCACCTTTCGGCCTCATCCGTCGCATCACCGGTCGCTCGACGTCTGCATCGACCGCGGGTCCGAAATCTTCCATGCCCGGCACGCCGTGAACGCCTTCATCCTCGACGCCGCGGCGCGCGTCTCGTGCGTCGCCGCGTCGCTCCGCCTCGCCCGACGTCGACGTCTCGTCCACGTCCACGTCCACGTCCACGCGCGTCTCTCCCGGCGACGAGCGCGCGGCTGAATCGTCCGACATGGTCGCATGTCTTTCCTCGTCCTCTCGCGCGCGCTCACCCTCGCCCGCGTCGTTCGCGTCGCGCGTCATCGTCGCGCCCGCGCGCGTCATCGTCGCGGTCGCATCCCGTCCTTTCCCACGCTTCCCTCGTCGACGCGCGGCGAGTATCGTCGATTCCGCCGTCTCGAACGAACGCTCCATGTCCTTGACGCGCGATTGCCACGCCATGACGCGCTCGAGAGGGCGCGCGGGCGCGTCGAGGGGTGACGATCGAATGATAACACTAATTCGCAGTCTCGGCGCGGCGGTCGCCGGCGGCGGCGAGTCGCGACCAATGGACGAGACGCGAACGCGAACGCGGGGTCTATTGGCTGCGTAGAAACGTTGGAAAACGTTACATTGTCTATTTCGCACGACGTTTCTTTGTCGTCGCGAAGGAGCGACGCGCGGTGATCTCGTCGGCGCGGTCGCGCGCGGCGCGGGACAGACGGGCGAGACCGTCCCGCTCGCGAAGGAGCGACGCGTGCGCGACGTGCGCGCGTTGACGCTTAAAGTGACGACGAAAGTCGGCGTCGGGGACGGTTGCGTCGGTATCGGTGCCGTGGGAATCAGTGGTGGCGACGCTGGCGGCGAAATCGTCGCTGAAGACGTCGACGAAGGATTTTCGTTGGCGAGGCGCGCGAGGCTTGGCGCGAAGCGTCGGCGGCTCGACCATGGGCGGGTTGAAGTCGCCTCGCAGCGTGGAGTGCGTCTTGGCGAGCTCGCTCGGTGCGTGTGAGCCCGGTGGTGGGGCGATGGCACCGTTCAGTGGTAAATTCGCCACTTCTCTCGCCGCCGCCGCGCACGTCGGATGGTAGTGCGAGGCGAGGAGCGACAGGTCCCACAAGACGGCGGACATGCCCTGCGCGTGCTCGGGATCGTCGAGATCCATCTGGAACACGCCGTTACCGATGCGTTCGTTCTCGAGTAGATTGCGAACGCGCGGGTACGAGGCTAATATCTGACGCACGACGCCGAGGGAACCGAGACATTCGCCAGCCTCCATGCCCATGGACGCCGACGCGAGACGCTTGGAAAACGCCGCCATGCGCGCCTGGTCCACCTGTTTAAACCCACCGATGAATCTCTGAATCGCTCGCACGCGAAGCGTGCCGTGACTGAGCGAGCGTTGATCGGTGATGGACATGCCCTCTTGCCAACCGGCGTTCCCGGCGCTCGGTTTCCCGAGCATGACGTACAGCTGACGGTAGAACTCTCCCGTGTCCACTTGCAACACCTCTCCGTGACCGCTCAAAATCTCACACGCCGTCAACAGCGTCTGCGCCTTGAGGGCGTCAGATAATAAATCCTCCTTGGCGAGTAACTTTCTAAACAGCTCCATGAGATCACCCAAGAAATCGATGGAGATCAAGTGCGTAAACTTGGCTAAACCGGTGAGCGCCGCGCTCAGGAGGGGCAAACCGGGCGTCGGCTCGGGACTCGCCGCATTCTTCAACACTCGAAAGTACATCTCAAACGTCGCCTCCAACAGTCGACTCTGCATCTTTTTCTTTTCCCCGAAACTCATGACGGCGGATCCCTCGTCTAAATCGCGACGAAACGCCGCCTCTTCGTCTTCGCTATCGTCCGAGGAATCCACCTCGTGGCCAAAGGATTTCATGCGCTCCTTGTCTTGTTGCTTTTTCATCTTTTCCGCGCGAGCCTTGCGAATCTTCTCGCGCTCCTCCTGTTTCTTCTTGAACGTCTGCTTACGAGAGAGCACCTCCTTCTTATCGCGCATCAAGGGAACGAGGATGCCCTCGTCGAATCGAACCTTGAGAAAGTAGGAAAACGCGATTGGCTGCACGTCGCATCGACTCTGCTTGACGAGTTGCGCCGTCATGTGTAACGCCTCGAGCGTCAACTCACCGCGAATGTCGCTCTCGACCGCGTCACCTAAGGCGCTCGCCACGAGTTTCGCGCGGTGTTCGTCCCGTTTATCGAATGCGGGCACGAGGGCGGATAAAATATCCGTGCGAAAGTTAAAGCTCGGTAAACCGACGAGCAACGCGCACAAACATTTGATGGCGGATTCCGTGTCTGGACCGCCTCTTCCGCGCTGCGCGCGCGATTTTTTCGCCCCCGAACAACGAACGAGCGTCTTGACGTACGCCTTGTAGTGTTCGAGGAGACCGCTCTCGAACGCGCGCGTCTTCATCACCTCTTTGCTCACCTTCATCGATAACTCCTTGTCTGTGGGCGGGCGAATGCGGTACCCGGGACAAATGTCTCTGTACACGAGCGTGAGCGAGAGCGCGGCCAATCGAGCAACCTCAGAGTCTCTGTCTTCACACAGCGTCCCGACCTCCTTCAACTCTTTCCACCGCGTCTCCGGATCCTCGAGAATTCCCTGACACGTCGACGCGATGCGAATCTTGACGCTCTCGCGTCTCGCCTCGGCGCTCATCTCCGCCTCCAGAGCCTCGCGCTCGGCTCGACGCTTATCCGCGAGTTTCACCGCAAGTTCCTCTCGCGCGTCCTCCGAATCACTGCTCGACGAATCGTCGCCCTTTTTGCGCTTCTTCTTCTCCGCCTCGGCGGCGGCGGCGGCGGCGTCCTCCGCCTGCTTTTCCCACCACTTTTCATTCTTCTTTGATTTCGTCGTCTCTCGTCCGAGATCGCTCTCGCGAATCTCGCGCGCCATCGCCTTCTTCCCTAATCCCCTCCCCTCGCCCGCGCCGACGTCTCTCCACTTCCCCTCACCCTCCTGTCCGTCGTCCTCGCCGTCGTCGTCGCCGTCGCTCTCCGGCGCGTCCGCCGGCGCCGTCGCGTCCCTCACCACCGTCCCGTCCAATCGTTTCACCGGCAGCGCCAACGGTTTACGCTCCTCCGGCACATTCGCCTTCCTCGCCTCCTCCTCCTCCTCCGCCTCCGCCCGCGCTCGCATCGCGCGACCGTGCGCCGTCTCGGGCGCGTCGTCGTCGTCGTCGTCTCTTCGCCGCCGCCTCCCCGACGGCGTCTCCTCGAACGACCCGCTCGTCATGAACGACGCGTACGCCGCGTTCTTACGGACGAAACGAACGTCCTCATCGCTCACGTCCTCCTCCGAGTCCTCGTCGTCGCTCCCGCGCGCCACGGGTCGCGGCGGCGGCGCGTCGTTCGATGTCTTCTTCCGGCGGCGGCGCGCGCGTTCGGCGCCGTCTCGCGCGCCCATGACGACGAGGACGACGCGCGGAGAGCCGCGGAGACGCGCGAGACGCGAGTCTTTCTCTCTTTCCCTCGCGCGCGAACGGTTCGGTCGCGCGCGACGATCGTCGGCGCCAGATGGTGACGTCGGGCGTCGATTCACTCCGCGCGCACTGCGTCCGACGCCTGCGTCGCGCGTGCGCGCGCGTGCGCGAGCGCGCGAGCGGTGCGGACGAGACGATCATTCGCGACGCGTTCGACGCGAGAGGGGTCGCGTTCGGGAGCGAGAGGACGTGCGAGGCGGTGGTCTCGGCGCTCTTCGAGTTGGGACGAGAAAAGTGCGCCGTCGGGGACGCGGACGATGCGCGCGAGGGACGCGCGTGTGAGGACGGTGGACGACGGAAACGGGCGAAGGTTTCGTTTGAGAAGGATTCCGAGCCGTCGGAGGGGTCGTCGAGGGTGATGGGGTGGGTGCAGAGGTCGTGCGAGGCGTTGGCGAGGAATTTCACGGCGGAGCGCGCGAGGTGCGCGCGCGTCTTCGCCGAGGCGTCGAAACGGCCGGAGGAGGGATTCGATGAGGAATTGGTCAAAGCGGAGGTGTTGATGGCGATGGAGAAGAGCGATCGGGATCGCGAGCGGTCGATGTGGCGACGAGAAGTCATCGTGAGTCATCATCGAGCGCTTCGAGCCGACGCGCGAGAGACGGAGGACGCGAAGAAGACGTGGGAGCGAGTGGTGAGCGAGGACGGGGCGGAGGCGCTGCGAAGATACGCCGAGGCGGCGACGGAGGTTGGGAATCGGGCGTGGGTGGTGAGCGCGCTGGAGTGGTGCGTAAATGCGGTTGGATTGTATTTCGGGGATGCGGAGCGGTGCGCGCCGAGCGAAACCGCGCCGACGTGGGCGACGGCGAATAAGCGCCGCGCGCGCGCGTTGGCGCGCGAGCGCGGAGAGCCCTTCGAAAGCGTGCTGAAGACGATCGTCGAGAGCGAGGACGCGCTCGGGACGCCAGATCGAAGAGTCGCGGGCAAAGTTTTGAAGCTCTTGGATGTCGGTTCGTGTTGGGACTACTTCAATGTGCACTTCAAAGGCCCGTGGCCGGGAAATCTCACCGTGGACGCCGTGGCGTGCGATCTGTGCCCCGCCGTGCCTTCGGTGTACCGTTGCGATTGGCTCAACGTGCGATTCGGTGACGAAGAGCGCGTTGAACCGGCGTCTCGAGAGGGGGAATCCGCCGCTCTCGAGGCGGTGCGAGAACACGACGCGGACGTCGTCGTCTTTTCGCTCGTTTTGAGCTACCTGCCGACGCCGAAACAACGCGGCGAGATGGTGCGTCGCGCGCGTCTGGCGTTGAAAAACCGCGGCGCCGGTCTCTTCTTCGTCATCACTCCTCACAGCACGGACAAGGGACACTGTCCGCACAAGGCGCTGCCCGTGCTCGCCGAGTGGAGAGAGGCGTTTCTTACGGTTGGTTTCGATCGAATAGCCTATGAACGGCACCGAAGTGTCCATTGTCTCGCGTTCAGAACGATAGGCGACGGCGACGAGGCGCGCGCCGCGGAGGGATCACCCCCGGAGCTTCGCATAGCCTTTGACTCCCAGCGTTGACGAGCGTCTTCGCGATAGCGCATAGCGTAGAATAGACAATTGCTTGTTTTCATTAATATACGAACTATCGAGCATACAAAAGCGAAGGCGCGTGCGACGGTCTGCGCGGCGCCGGCGCCGGCATGGCGGCGAAGGACGTCAACGCGTTCTTGCCGGTGCTGACTATGGAATCTAAGATGCGGCACACTTTCGTCAAACGACGCGAACCGACGGGGACGGAGTTGATCGCGCGTTGAATCACTTCAACGTTCGGCAACTCACTCACGCCCTTCTTCCCCGTGAGCTGTACGACCACCTCCGGGCTCAGAGCGCCGTAAGGGTACGCACCGCCCATCATGTTCAGTTTCGCGCTAAACAGTCTTTCGTTGACGAAATCGACAAAGGTGAGCTCGAGCACACCCGTCGCGCTACACTTGATTCTATTGAGTCGTGGGAACTCGTTTCGACACGCCTCCATCTCCTCCAAAACGCGTTCAGCGCGAGACAGCTTCGGCGCGAGCTCTTGCAAGACTCCCGCGACGCCGCCCGCCGGCACGGCGTCTTCGCCCCACGCAATCGGCGCACCCGCCAGTGCGGCGGCGAACTCGCGTCCACCCTTCGGCGTCATCTCCGGTCCATCGACCGACATCACGCGACCGGCACCCGTGCTCGCGTCGAGCGTGACTCGGAAGAGCGAGCCCACGCGAATGGTGAGCTCGGCTCCCTGCGGTCCACCCACGCCCTCCAAACGCCAGGGCGCGAGACCGCTGAGAACGCCGAGTTCTTCACTGGCACCCTGCGCGTTCTTCGCCTTGGCGCGCAATCGCACCTGACTCGCTCGTCGCAATCGAGAGGGCGTATCGTCCATGTCGACGCCTCCAAACGACTTGAAGCTAACAGTCGCGTCCGCCGCAGCGTCTTGCGCTTCTCGCATGGCGTCGAGTTCCACTTGCAAACGGTCTCGCTCAGATTTGATGGTCAACTTGCGCGAGTTCATGCGCTCCAAGTTCTCTTCGCTCGCCACAAGCGCTCTGCGCGCCGCGTTGATGGCCGCACGCTTGTTCGCCAACGCCTCCAACACCTGTTCCTTCGTCGCCGACGTCGACTTGGCGGCGTCGAAGCGCTTCGAGCTCGCCGCTCTTTGCGCTCGAAGCTTGATGATGTGACCGTTCGCGCTCGAAATCGCCTCCGACGCGATCGCTCGCGAGTTGGCGATGCTCTGAGAGCTCTTCAACAAGATTTCGCTGTGGAAGTTCAAGCTTTCTCGCACGAGTTCCTCGGTTTCCATTCTTTGCTGCGCAAATCTCTCCTTGGCCGCTAGTTGGCACTCCTTCTTGAGCGCTTTACCCGCACGTCGAAGCTCGTTGGCGTGCGCCGGATCGTCGGAAGCGGCGTAGCGCAACAGCGGGGGCTGCGTCGCCTCGACGGTGGAGCGCAGCTTTTCCGTCTCCGTGGTGAGCGCATTCATTCGCACGTTCAACTGTTCGTGGAAGCCTTCGAGCGCCTCGATGAGGGGCGCGGTCAAGCAGCACAGTTTCAGCGCCTCGGATTGCGTCTCCGGCGGCGGAGCCGTGGCCAAGGCGCCCATGGCGATGGAGGATCGTCGACCCAAGTTTTTCGCCTCCATGAAGGAGATCTCGCACGCGTAAAAGAACGTTTCCAAATCGATCGGTTTCGAGTTCATGAGCGCGTCTGGGATCGGCGGCAACGACGTCGGAAGTCCTTGCAGCATCGTGCCCGTGTTTCCACCCGGGGTACCGAACAAAGGATTGTGCATCGCCGCGCCGGGCGTGCCCGCCGCGCCGAATTGCATAAAGTTGGCGCCGCCCATCGTGATCGTTCTCGAAGGCGTGAAGGCTTGCATCACAGGAGGCGCGCCGTATCGACCCTGCATCGGCGTCGTGCGCTCTTGGTACACCTTTCTCATGCTCATCAACGCTTCGTCACCGTGTTGCTTTTGGCGCAAGAGTTCCGCCATGCGCAGAGACTCGTCGCCCGGCGTGAAACCGTCGTGCGAGCTCGCGATCGAACCATCCGTGTTCGGAGTGGCCGCAACACCGGCGCCGTTCGCGGGCGTCACGCCCATCACCGCTTGCACGTCCGTGCCCGTCACTTCGGCGGTCGGCGGGTTCGCCGGCGCGCTGGTGCCGGCGGTCGCCGTGCCGTCGCCATTCGCGCCGTAGACGTAATTGAACGTGTTCGTGCCCATCCCACCCTTCGCTTGGCCTTGCAAATCCAAATTCGTCGAGTCGGTCAAGTTGAAGGGTCGCGTGTTCGCGGTGACGGATCGAGGCGGCAACCCCGCGCTCTCGCGCTTGCCGCTCTTTTCGTCAAACGCAAACGTCAACGACGGCGTCGGACCCGGCGCGACGGATCCCGGCGTCGGCGCGCCCATACTGAACGCCACCGTCGCATCGTCCATCATCACCGTGTTCGCCAGATCGAGCGCGCTCGCGTGCGCGGCGTCGACGGCGCGCTGGGTGAGATCGTCGGTGGGCTCAAAGGCGGGAATGCCGTCGGTGGTGTTACCCGTGTCCATGTCCATCTCCCCTTGAGACGTCGTGGTCTGTTCCTCGTCCTCGTTCGCGAGCGCGGCGAGCGAAGGAACGGTACCGGTGATGTCTTCCGTGGCGTCCGGATTAGCACGCGTCGGCGTCTGTCTGTACCCGAGCGGAGACTCGTCCGCGTTCAACAGGTTGGACAACGACGGCACCGCGCCGGTGATGTTCTCCGTGTCCGCCGCGTCCAAGAGCGCCCCCATCGTCGGTACCTCCGACGTCACGTCGTCCATGTTCTGCGACGCGTTAAATGTGAACGTGCCCGTGCGATCGGCCGAGTTGGGCGTCCCGAAGCGTCCCACGCTCGCCCGTCTCTTCCCCGGCGTGTGCTTCCCTTCGCTGTTCAACTGCGCGCTGTTCGGCGCCTCCTGTTCGTCGTTCGCCACCGGAGACAACGAGAAATCAGCCGCATCCGCGTCCTCCGCCGGCGACGGCGTCGTCCCTCCCGCGACGTTCACCGTCTCCGCCGACGCCTTGAATTCAAAAGTCTCCGTGCGATCCCGCGCCGGCGCCGGCTCCACGCTCGCCTCCTCCACGATTGAAAAACCCGCCGGCACCTCAGCGTTCGCCTCATACGTCTCACCGCTCTTATCCTCATCTCCTTCCGGTTCAAATTCGCGCACCGTCTCCAACACCGCCGGCGCCGCGAACGACACGCGCCGTCCCAGCGACTGTCTCTGCTTTTTCCTCTTCGCAAACGCCGGCGACGGCGCCGCCTCCGCCGCCGCGCTCTCACCGCCCTCACCCGAACCCTCTCGACTCACCGCCGAATCGCGTCGTCCCGATCGTCGCCTCGCGCTCGATCGCGTCGCTCGTCCCACCGATTCACCGTTTTCCGTCAGCGCCGGCGACGTCGGCGTTCGACCTCGCCGTTTTAAAATCTACCCGCGCGAGAAAAAAACAAAACGACCCACCGTCGTCGTCATCCTCATCGTCAGTCCACCGATCGCGACGCCGCACGCATAAAAAAAACCAAAACGCGCGCGCGATGAACGAAGAATACGCGCGCGCGTCCATCGCGACGACGACGGAAACGATGGATGCATTCAAAAAATCACGCATCCATCCATCGCGCATGCATCGCATCGTTCGCGCGTCTCCCCTCCCCCCCACGTTCGCGCGTTCCTCTCGCCTCGCCTCTCGCACGCACCGACGACGGTGTTTTCACCGTCCCTCCGTCCCCCCGCGAGTTCTCCTTCGCCGGCGTCGACATCGGCGCCGTCTCACGCGTCGTCGTCTCCCGTCAATGAGTTGTCGCCTCTTTCCCCCAACGGCTCTCCGCGCGCGCACACTCACTGGTGTACTCATAGATGGTAGAAAACCACCTTTGCGTACGAGACACGTGTACGTATTCAAAGAGACACATGATAGAGGAATGTAAAAAGGCGCACGCACGTGCCCATTCGAATTCCACATAGATGGGTCTCTCGCGC
>Ga0066845_10000672_pt1 | contig 10673 bp, 12 predicted proteins | sample ETNtaG_31_FD_65488 | JGI IMG/M metagenome (GOLD analysis project Ga0066845, IMG submission 65488) | Marine microbial and viral communities from oxygen minimum zone, Eastern Pacific Ocean - ETNP201310SV78 | ecosystem: Environmental > Aquatic > Marine > Oceanic | place: Pacific Ocean: Eastern...
TGTTTCACTTTTGACAGTGAAATTTTTTTGGGCACTCACACGAGTGACTAAATTGTTCTCAATTAGATCGACCCCATCTTTGTGGGGAATGACAAAGTATAGACCTTTCGAGAAAAAAAGAAAGACTTTTTTTAATTAATTTTGATGTTTTAAAACCAGGCTATAGTTAAGTTACGAAGCGGGTTTGCATTATCTCGTCTCCAAGAAAAAAAATGGTCTATTTCAGTATAAGAACAAGGTGAAAAATTATTACTGATTTCTATGCCATATTGGTGTAATTCACGCACAGTATATTGCCTTAAATTCATATAAATTTTGCCTTCTTGCTCCTCAATAAATTCAGAAATATCCTTATTTTCCTGGGCAAATGCTTCAATAAAGTCTTCTTTAACCTCGAAATGTGCTTTACAAATATGAGGACCGATATATGCATGAGTTAATGAACCAAAAGGATTATTCTCAATGGTTTTTGGGATAATTCCTCTTTTTAAGCCCTTCCAGCCACAGTGTAAGCCAGCTAATACCTGCTTTTCCTCGTCCCATAAAATAAGAGGAATACAGTCAGCAGTTTTTATAGCGTAAGCACAATTAGCATTTGAAGATATATAACCATCAAAAGCATTATCTTCTGAACCACTAATGCCTTTGATATTTGTGCCATGCTCTTGATTAAAATCCTCAAAAGAATCGACTCTAAAATATTTTTTCATAAACTTCTCTCTGGCATGAGGTTCAAGTTCAGAAAAGTTTTTATCTCCTTTGAGAGAAATTATTATGTTTGGGCTTTGTGAGACTTCCAGAAAATTAAAGCCATTAATTTCTATAACATTCATTTCTCTAGCTTATTACAAGTTTTAACTAGATCTTTGGGCAATTTAGAAACAAAGTTTAATTCATCATTCATAAACTTGAATGACAAGTTGTAAGCATGCAACGCCTGCCTATCTAGATCATTTATTATCTTTAGTTCGTCTTCTTGAGCATCCTTCCAGATTTTGATGTGGTTGTAGGACTTATCTCCTGCAATTGGATAACCAATATGTTTTAAATGAACTCTGATTTGATGTGTTCTGCCAGTTTCAAGCTCGATATCTAAAAGAGAAAAATTTTTATAGCGCTCTTTAATTTTGAAATGGGTAATAGCATTTCTGCCTCCATCTTTGACGCAAAATAACAGTCTATTTTTCGGATGTCTTCCTATAGGCAAATCAATTGTTTTACCGGATATTGGGTTACCATGCACTAGAGCATAATAGTTCCTTCTCACTTGCTTCGTTTGAATTAATTCCGTCAATATAGTGTGAGATTTTATTGTCTTAGCTAACACCATTAAACCACTAGTATCTTTATCTAACCGGTGCACTACCCCATACCTTGGCAAATCTCTTTGTTTTGGTCTTATGTGAAGCAAACCATTTATAAGTGTTGAGTTTTTTTGACCAGCTCCAGGATGCACTGTTAAACCAGCCTGTTTGTTAATAACCATGATGTCATCGTTTTCAAAAACAATATCGAGAGGTATATCTTGTGGCTCATCATCTCCTTCTGTTTTGATTTCAAAAGAGATATCAACTTTATCATTTGTTTTTAGAAGATGATTCCTTTTTACAGTTTCGCCGTTCACAAGAACTTTTCCATCCAAGATTAATTGTTGAACTATTCCTCGTGAAATTGAATCTAAGTTATTGGCTAAGAAAATATCAACCCGGTTATTTGAATTCTCTTCGTCAACTTGAAATCTTTTTGATATCATTGGGTTTTAGTTTAATGCATATAAATAATTTTCATGAAAAATAAGTTTTTTATTCTAGTTATATCAGTGATGATTCTAATGAGTTGCGCAAGCAATGATCAGGAAGAATCTGAACCTGCTGAAGTCATATTGTATAGAATGGCTCAAGATAGAATTAATGCTAAAAACTATATGGGCGCAGTTGAATCGCTTGCAAGAATTGAAAGATTTTACCCCTTTGGTGTTTATGCAGAACAAGCCAGAGCAGATCTTATTTATGCGCACTATATGACAGGTGATTATGATCAAGCATACGCAGCATCGGAAAAGTTCATAAGACTTTATCCAAGAAATACTAATATTGATTACGCTTATTTCATGAAAGGCATGACTGGTTATTATGCTGATGAAGGCTTACTAGGGACTTTGTTTTCTCTGAGTCTTGCAAAAAGAGACACATCAGGTGCAATGCAATCATATGCTGACTTAACAGAATTCTTAATCAGATATCCTGAAAGCGAATACATTGATGCCGCTAGAGAAAGGCTTATCTTTTTAAGAAATTTAATTGCAAGCAGTGAGCTTGATGGTGCTGACTATTATATGAAGAGAGGTGCATACCTAGCTGCTCTTAATCGAGCTAATTATGTCCTAAAAAATATTCCAAACTCAACTGAAACCCAAAGAGCCTTAGACATTATGAAAAGATCATTCATTGAATTAGGCTATGACGATTACGCAGAAAAAATTTCAAGCGTAGAAGTCACCAACTAAGATGAACTTTCTAATATTTGGGGTTCTCGCCCCATTTGCATATTTTCTTATACGATTTTTTATCAAACGCATGGTGATAAACTTTATTCAAAATGCAAAGAGAAATTCAAACGTGAAGAACATGTCAAAATGTGAGAAATGTGAGATGTTTTTTCAAGAAGATGAAATTAATCTTGTTGATGGAAAAAGCATCTGTAATAAACCTGCATGTAATAAGTAATGCCAAATATAAAAATAGTATCAGGGACGTTGGGCGGAAGAGTAATTAAGACTATCAATAATCCTAATCTAAAGCCAACTCCATCAAGAATTAGAGAGCAAATATTCTCATGGCTAAGACCATTAAAAATCAACTGTCATTGTCTGGATTTATTTGCTGGGTCTGGCTCACTTGGGATTGAGGCATTATCAAATGGTGCAAAAAGTGTTGTGTTCATAGAACAAAATCAAGACCTATATAATTCCTTATATAAGAATTGCCAAGAACTAGACATTCTTGAAAGTGTTCGTCTTTTTAAACAAAGTGCAGAGAATTACATTAGAAGAACAAAAGATGAAAGGTTCGATTTAATATTTCTCGACCCTCCTTATAATAAAGATTACATTAATAAGCTTCTTTTTAAGATAATTGATAGCTTCTGTAAAAAAGGAACTCTGATATACATCGAAGAATCTAATTTTGATTTTTCAGAATTTGATGATTCTCTTACACTACTTAAAGAAACTTCATCGGGTAATTCATATGGAAGACTTTTCGAGGTAAAAATTTGAAAATTGCAACAAGATCATCAAAGCTCGCTTTGGCTCAGGTTCAAATTTTCAAAGATGCGCTTAATAACCAAAAGCTAGATTTTGAAATAAAAACACAAATCACAGAAGGTGATAGAAAAAGTGCAGAAGGTAAAAATTTATTTGATAAGGCGCATTTTGTTGAAGACATTGAAGACAGTCTGCTTTCAAAAGAGGCTGACATTGCTGTTCATTCACTTAAAGACATGGCTTCCACTGATCGAGATGGACTTGAGATCTTTGCTGCCATTCCTCACCCTTCAAGAGGAGATGTCTTAGTATATAAAGATAGTAGTGCTATTAAAGATCTAACTAAAATACACATTGGTACATCTAGCCTTCGCAGAAAAAGGCAATGTAAATTCTTTCTAAATAACAAAAATTGTTCTGAAATAAGAGGCAATGTCGATACGCGATTAGAAAAATTACATCAAGACAAATATGATGCAATTATCTTGGCTAAAGCAGGCATTGAGAGACTAGATATTCAAGAAAATTACATAGATTTAGATTTTTTACCTGCTATCGGACAAGGCATTATTGCAATTCAATGTCGTACAGATGATTTCGAGACTAAAAATAAACTAACTGCTATAAGAGATGAGCAGCTAATGAAAGTTATCGAATTAGAAAGATATGTTGTGAGAGAGTTAGGAGCAACATGTAGTTCAGCTCTTTCAATTCAAGCAAATGTAACTAACGAAGATTTTAATATTGATCTTGAAATATATGGTAGAGATTCATTAATCAATAAGACAGTTACAGGAAAATATGAAAATCATAGCGCAACAATAAATGAATTTATAAATGAAATAATTGTAGAAAGAGGCCTTGAATTACTAAATGAGAATAATTGATACAAGACCTTTCGCTGAAAGGCGCTCTGAAAGCATTTCAAATGTACCTCTCTACGATGTAAAAGCACTAGATCATATAATCAATTTAGAGAATTATCGAAACATAATATTTCAAAGCGCTCACGCTGTGAAAAATTTTGGACGATTGAAAGAGTTAAATAACAAACGAATTCTTGCTATTGGGCCGGCTACTAGTAAAGAGCTCAAAAAAAGTGGGTACATAGCTGAGCAGCCTAAAGAAGAATTTAATTCAAAAGGCGTTATAAGCCATTTAATTAAAACAGGTGTTGAAGGAAATACTCTTGTAGTTAAAGGAAAGGGAGGGCTTTCAGAGATTTCAGATTACCTAAATTCAGCAAGCTTTAAAACAGATGAAGTTGATTGCTATGTAAGGGAGCCTTACGCCAGCTATGATGAACTTAAGAAAGACTTTATAAACTGCGATGCGGTAATTTTTACAAGTGTTTTATCTGTTGAAATTTTCTTTCAACACATATTCCAAAGAAAGAAAAAAATTGTTTTTTTACCAATATCTTCTCGTATTAAAGATGCCATAGAGTCATATGGACATAATGCAACTGTTATAAACTACTTTTCTAAGAATTTAGACGAGGAAATAAATTCTATTTTGCTTTAGTCTTCGTCATAGAAGCGAAAAATTCTTCGTTTGTTTTAGTGTTTTTCAGTTTTGATATTAGGAATTCAGTGGCAGCAACTTCTTCTTGCTCGCTCAAAACTTTTCTTAACATATGCACTCTGGTAAGTTCATCTTTATCAACAAGTAGATCTTCTCTTCTGGTCCCAGATCTTAAAATGTTGATTGCAGGGAACACTCTTCGCTCAGCAATTTTTCTTTCAAGGTGAACTTCCATATTACCTGTACCTTTAAATTCCTCATAAATTACATCATCCATTTTGGAACCAGTTTCAACTAATGCAGTTGCAACAATTGTTAAGCTTCCACCCTCTTCAATGTTTCTAGCAGCACCATAGAATCTTTTTGGTCGTTCTAATGCATTTGAATCAACACCACCTGAAAGGATTTTTCCACTAGCTGGCTGCACTGTATTGTACGCTCTACCTAAACGAGTGATTGAGTCTAATAAGATAACCACATCCTTCTTGTGCTCAACTAATCTCTTTGCTTTCTCAATTACCAAGTCAGCAACTTGCACATGTCTTTGGGGCGATTCATCAAAGGTACTAGCAACAACTTCTGCATCAACAGTTCTCTGCATATCCGTAACCTCTTCAGGTCTTTCATCAATTAGCAGAACTATTACATGCGTTTCAGGATTATTCTTAGTTATTGACTGAGCTAAATTTTGAAGCAATAAAGTTTTACCAGCTTTTGGAGGTGAAACAATCAGCCCTCTTTGACCTTTTCCTATAGGAGCAACTAAGTCAATTATTCTTGGTGAGATATCTTCAGAACTACCTGAACCAGTTTCTAGTCTAAATCTGTTATCTGGAAACAATGGAGTTAAGTTTTCAAAAGCTATCTTTTCTTGGGTCTTAGATGGCTCATTATCATTAATGGACTCAACCTGAACTAGTGCAAAATATCTTTCTTGTTCTCTTGGGGGCCTAATATTCCCTACAACAAAATCTCCTGTTCTTAAATTAAATTTACGTATTTGGCTTGGCGATACATAGACATCATCAGGCCCTGCTAAATATGAACCCCAAGGTGATCTTAAGAATCCAAATCCGTCCGGCAAAGTTTCTAGGATTCCTCCACCTAAAAGCTCCTTAACGTCTTTTGAAATTGTTTTTAGTATGTTGAAAATGATATCTGCTTTCTTTTGCCTAGAGACATGCTTTAGACCATGTTTCTCTGCAATTTCTAAAAGTTCTTTAGTTGATTTTTGTTTTAGTTCTAATGCGTTCATAAATAAAAAAATTGAAATTTTGGTGGGAATGAATTATCCGAATACTAATACTAATGTATTTATAGACGATTTAGAAGTTTCTTGTTACTAAATCTTCTAGCTCTTCAAGGCTAACAGCTCCTATTAAACTATCAACCATCTCCCCATTCTTAAATACCATCAATGAAGGAATACTCCTAACATTGTATTGCAGTGCAAGCTCCCTATTTGAGTCAACATCGACTTTGCAAACTGAAAGGTTCTCAGAATACTTATCAGCTAACTCTTCTAGTGTTGGCGCAATCTGTTTACATGGCCCACACCACTCTGCCCAGAAGTCAACAAGCACAAGCTTTGATTGTTCTAGTACTTCTGAAGAAAATGTTTCGTTATTTACTGATATTGTCATAGTTTTCTGCAACCCATCGAGCGTAGTAAGTTATCACTGAGGATGAGCCTGCTCTGAAGAGACTAATTAAAGTCTCTGGGATAACATTATGTTCAAATAATTTTTTGTCAATACCCATTTGCAGCATTGAGTACTCACCACTAACCTGGTAAGCAAATAATGGTGCGTCTATATTGCTTGATATTTCTCTTATGACATCTAAGTATGGCAGTCCTGGTTTAACCATAAGAATGTCAGCACCTTCATCTAGATCAAGCTTCGCTTCTTTAAGTGCCTCATTAAGATTCCTTTTATCCATTTGATATGAATCTTTTGAAATACCTTCAACTTGTTGAGAGCCAACAGCGTCTCTAAATGGACCATAGAATGAAGATGAATACTTAGCTGAGTAACTCAGAATTATTGTGTCTTTCAAATTAGCTTCTTCCAATTTTTTTCTAATTTTTCCAACCCTGCCATCCATCATATCTGAAGGAGCGATGATGTCAGAACCAGCACTAGCTAAGTTAACTGACATTTCTTCCAAAGCTTTTAGGGTTTTATCATTATCTACATCTTTATTTTCGATTATCCCATCATGCCCAGTAGTCGTGTATGGATCTAATGCAACATCTGTTACCAAAACTACCTCATTAAATCTAGCTTTTATCTCTGATACTAATTTGCACATGAAGTTATCAGGATTTAAAGCCTCCGTGCCATCATTATCCTTTTTTGTTTGCGATATATTAGGGAATAAAGCGATAGTATTAATGCCAAGTTTTTGAAGTTCGTCAATTTCGAAAAATAATGAATCTCTAGAATGAATAAATTGACCAGGCATAGTTGTGATAGATTGCTTTTCAGGGTTGCTGTCCGAAACAAATAATGGTTGTATAAGTTTCGATTTATGTAGCTTGGTTTCAGAAACAAGATTTCTAATCGTCTTATTCTTTCTTAGCCTCCGAGGCCTGACATTTGGGAAAAGATTGTTTAACATAATTACCTATAGGCCAATTAGTATAGCCTAATAAGTAATTTTCAATTAAATTCTTAAAGTTTATGCACAAAAAAACTTAAATATTAATTTTTTTTATGCATTTAAAATGTAGCTAAAATCATTGAAAATACATCTAAATTCGTTTAAAGTCTGAAAAATGAAAATATTAGTGATAAATGGTGTCAATCTAAATATGCTTGGCAAAAGAGAAACAGAGCTTTATGGTTCTGAGTCTTTAAATGACTTAGAAAAAAAACTTTCCGAGCTTAATTATGATGTTGAGTTGGAATTTTTTCAGAGTAACTCAGAAGAAGAGATAATAAATAAGATTCACACTCAGAAAGAGGAAAACTATCATTGTGGTATCTTCAATTTTGGCGCTCATACGCACACTAATATTTCAATTAGAGATGCAATACTTGCGGTAAATTTTCCTTTTTATGAAGTCCACATATCTAATGTGTTTGCAAGAGAAGAATTTAGACATACATCATTTTTTAGCGATATAGCTCTAGGCTGTATTGTGGGCTTAGGTTTTGATGGCTATGAGTTTGCATTAACAAAAATAGTACGAGGTAAAAATGGATCTTAGAAAAATAAAAAAATTAATAGAGATGCTTCAGGAATCAGATCTGAATGAGATTGAAGTTAAAGAAGGAGAGGAGAGCGTAAGAATCAATAGAAAAAAAGAGAGTATTGTCCATACTTCTGTTTCTCCAAGTATTGTGCCTAGCCCAGTTGCTCAAAACAATCCGCCCACAACTGAAGAAACCACTGAATCAGAAATCTCTGATGATAATAGCAAGATAGTTTCTCCTATGGTTGGTACTTTTTACAGAAAACCATCTCCTGATAAAGAGCCTTTCATTGAAGTTGGTCAGGTGATAAAAAAAGGACAAACAGTTTGCATAATTGAAGCAATGAAGATGATGAACCAGGTTAAGTCAGAATTCGACGGCAAAGTTATTGCAATTAATGTTGGTGATGGTGAGCCTGTAGAATTTGGTCAAGAGTTAATTTCAATTGAAGAATCCTAAAAAAATCTTAATTGCTAACAGAGGTGTTATTGCAATTAGGGCACTCAGAGCAGCAAAGGAGCTTGGTTACCAAGTAGCTTCTGTCTATTCCACTATTGATAAAGACCAGAAACATCTAAAACTTTCAGATGAGGCAATATGTATTGGGCCAGCTGCATCAAAAGATAGTTACCTTAATGAAGCTGCAATTATTGCTGCTGCAGAACTTGTTGGTGCAGATGCAATATACCCTGGTTATGGTTTTCTTGCAGAAAATTCATCTTTTGCCGAGAAATGTAACCAAAGTGGCTTCAAATTTGTTGGACCAGATCCCAAAGTTATTGAGATAATGGGCGATAAAATTAAAGCCAAGGAACTTATTGAATCTTTAGGAGTTCCAATTGTGCCTGGTTATACAGGAAATATTCAATCACAGGACCAGATTGAAAATATAGTTGATGAAATTGGCTATCCAGTAATTGTTAAAGCTTCTGCAGGTGGTGGAGGTAAAGGCATGAGAGTAGTTGAGAAGAAGAAGGATCTTTGGGATTGTGTTATTAGTGCACAAAATGAAGCTCAACTAGCTTTTGGAAATGGTGAAGTATTTATTGAAAAATATTTACAAAAACCAAGACATATCGAAGTACAAGTTTTTGGAGATGGTAAGGGAAAAGTCGTGCATCTCTACTCTAGAGATTGTTCATTGCAGCGAAGATATCAAAAAATAGTTGAAGAAGCTCCAGCTATAAACTTACCCCAAGATAAGCTAAATGAAATACAGAACATTTGTGTGAAGGCTTGTTCAGAGCTTAAGTACGAGGGTGCTGGAACACTTGAATTCCTATATGAAAATAATGAATTCTATTTCATTGAAATGAATACCCGGATTCAAGTTGAACATACAGTAACTGAAATGATAACGGGTGTAGACTTGGTCCAGGCACAACTCTCTCTAGCATTAGAAGATAGGTTTGATTTGGAGCAAGATAAATTAAAGATAAATGGCCATGCTATGCAATGCCGTATCAACGCTGAAGATCCAGAAACTTTTATCCCGTCGCCAGGAAAAATATCTAATGTTCATAGACCAGGCGGGTATCATGTTAGATTTGAATCACAGATTTATAGTGGGTATGAAGTACCCTCTAATTATGATTCATTAATCGCAGAAGTTATCGTCAAGGATGGTGACAGAGAAAATACGATTAATAAAATGCGAATGGCTTTGACTGAATTAGTTGTTGAGGGAATAAAAACAAACCAGCCGCTTCATTTAAAGATTTTAGATGATAATGGCTTTAAAAATGTTGACTACTATATTAAGTATTTAGAAGAAGAGTTAATCAAATGAAGGAAACTTATAATTTCAATCAAATAGAATCTATTGTTCAAAAAAAATGGAAAACCAACGATACATTTGCAGCTAATATAGACACCTCTAAGCCAAAATACTATTGCCTATCAATGTTGCCCTATCCTTCTGGCAATCTTCACATGGGCCATGTAAGAAATTATTCAATTGGTGATGCGGTATCTAGGTACAAAAAATTAAAAGGATTCAATGTTTTGCAACCAATGGGTTGGGACGCATTTGGATTACCTGCTGAAAATGCTGCCATCAATAAAAAAGTGCACCCACAAGATTGGACCGAAGAAAATATTGAACATATGAAACATCAGCTAAACTCATTGGGTTTTGGCTATGATTGGAGCAAAGAAATAAATACTTCTGACCAGTCCTACTATAAATTTGAACAAGAATTATTCCTGAAATTCTATGAAAAGGGTTTGGCATATAGAAAAAAATCTCTTGTCAATTGGGACCCTGTAGATAAAACAGTACTTGCAAATGAACAGGTTATTGATGGCAAAGGGTGGAGAACTGGAGCCGATGTCGAGCTAAAAGAGATTGAAACCTGGTTTTTAAAAATTACTGATTATGCAGATGAGCTTGAAGAAGGTTTAGAAAACATTGACTGGCCCGAAAATGTCAAAAATATGCAAAAAAATTGGATTGGGAAATCTAAAGGCACAGAAATTGAGTTTGAGACTGATAAAAATTTTACCCTTAAGGCTTTTACTACGCGACCAGATACAATTCATGGCGTAACTTTTTTTGGTATATCGCCTAACCATCCAATTGTAAAAGAGCTAATGCAAGACGATGTTGGTATTGAAGATTTTATAGAAGAAACTAAGCAAATCTCATCAGCTGAGGCTGACCAAGCAAAAGCAGATAAAGTAGG
>Ga0066845_10000675_pt1 | contig 10640 bp, 7 predicted proteins | sample ETNtaG_31_FD_65488 | JGI IMG/M metagenome (GOLD analysis project Ga0066845, IMG submission 65488) | Marine microbial and viral communities from oxygen minimum zone, Eastern Pacific Ocean - ETNP201310SV78 | ecosystem: Environmental > Aquatic > Marine > Oceanic | place: Pacific Ocean: Eastern...
CGTGAACCTAATTTACTATTGTCCTCCAAGTGTTGTCCGATCGCCGCAGCGCCCGTCAAGACCGCAAACACGCCCTCTGTCGACGCGATAACCGACGCTCGAGTACTGCACCGCTGTGCGCAGCGCGCCACCGGCGTCTTCATCGCCGCCCTGAACCGTGCGCGACGCTCGCTCCGCGGCGTGGCACGCGCGCACGCGCATCCCGCCGCGGTGCGCACGGGCACACTCGACGGTACCATCTCGCGAGGCGGCGAACACTGAGGGAGAGACTTTCTCGGCAGAATTCGACGCCCCGACACTCGTCACCATGGGCGTCGATCCACTCGCGGCGATGTCGAGCGCCATGCTCCTCATCGCCGTGAGCATAAACGCGGCAGAGCAAAGACCATCGGTTCTGGTGCGTGAAATTCATCGGCGCGCGCGACGATCGAGGCGTGGTCGAGCGAATCTGGACGACTGACCCATCGTGAACACCATGCGCTTTCCCTTCGTAGAGTTTTGGATTTCTGATGGCTTTCGCGGTGGATCGCGTGTACGACGGGAGAAGGAATACGTTCGTTCTCTCTCGAACGCAGAGAGACGTGTGGTGGGGGGTATTGGGATTGTGCATGTTCGTTCTTCTAGGAAATTGCGCGACGCAGACCGCGTACATAATCTTTGGGCTCACTTGGCCGAAGAACACGTGGCAAGCGAATGTATTGAGGTATATAGGATTTGGAAGGTTAGATGGGGTGATAGATTACGTGCTTTTCTTCGTGCCGTACTTTGGGATAGCTGTGGCGGGAGCGAGCAAGCTTTATAACGACAGAATGAGCCAGAGTGAGCTCGACGGCCCGACGCCAACGACTGCACCGGCCAGCTCGCAAAAATTGCTTTTGAGATTGACAGTGGGAGCGGCATCAGTTGCGGCGGTGACAGTTCCATCAGTGTCGTCGATTGTGTACTTGTTATTCGTGGTATCGTATTTCATCTCGGAGTTGCGAAAGGGCAGTGGGAACTTGAAATTTGAAGTGGCGAGGGAGAGGTTGCTGAACTTGCCATTCAGCGCGGCCATGGGATGCCTATGCTATACTGCGATCCACTTTATGACGATATATATGTACCAGCTACCGGAGTTACAAAGCGCAGCTCGAGAGTCATCAGCGCAACTACTCGGTCTGTACTCGATGGATAGAAACGAGGGACCGGTTGCGCGACTGCTGCGCTTGACTCAGATAATTTCGATTGGAGTGTTATTTATGGGCCTGTGTGCACTAGAGGCAAATTGTGGTGAATCTGTCGTTGAGCACGAAGATGATATCCGCAGACCGTTGATGGAGGATGATGCTCAGTCAGACGTTCCTGACGCACTCGGTCGGGACATCATAGTTGATCGCTTATTGGCTCGTTTCGGAGGTATTCTGGGAGGATTTGCATTGTTGCTCGTGGGCTTGCTAGTGAGTAACATCGTGGCGTATCCGATGCTTTTAGTTGGCCTCGCGCTAATCGTGCATCCCGTGCGACATAACACTTTTGCCAAGATTCATGGTCCGTTGATTTTCACGTACTTGGTGGCGTGGACTGTGGGTGAGTACATCTTGCTTTGCATACCACCAATCGTGATAGCATCGATGAACAGTAGAGTTAGAGCTCTTTTGGAGGCATTTGGGTCGCTACCAGCGCGTGACGGAGAGCAGTCTGGCGTCAATGCGTGTTACATGGGTATTCTGCTATTGTCTCTTGTACTCGTTGGTTGGCTCACAAAGAATGCTAAAAATACTCCGACGGACGATGAACTCGAAGAACATGTTCAAAATGGTACTTTGACGGATTACATTCCGTTAGATGATCTTGAAATAGAGCAACAGCCGGCAGAGAGTGCCGGAGATTTGCCACTTGTTCAATTGATATCGCACTTGTTGGTACCGTTTGCACTCTGGATCGTGGCATTGTCCAGAGCAGATTTCATCCACGCAGCATTATTATTAGCCTTCCTATTCAACATTGTGAAACCGGGTGATCGTACAATTTTACATCTCACAGCACAGATTTTAGCAGGCATCATCGCTGTGTTGTACTTTTGGGCGATAACGACACGTATTGGTATTTTCAGTGGATATGAGTCACGATGGAAGTCGACGTTAGGGTTGGTGGGACTCGACCAGTCGAGTACGATTCACACAACGGGACCGTTCGCGTGCATTCTCGTGGTCATTTGTATAGTTTTGTACCTGCAAAAAGTGTTGAATGCGCTTACGCCAGAAAGTGAGCCCGCGGAGACGACGAGTCAAGGGACTTTCAATGCTATCACTTCCTTGGGGAAAGCATTGCTTTATGAGTTTTCATCTATGACTATGAAACTTGTCGCTCGTTTCGGTGCATATTTCGTCCTTCTGGTAGGTTTGGCCACACTGGAAGTGTCAAAATGTTCGTTGATCAATCTGGTGCTTTTGGCACTTCTAGGTCTCAACTGCATCGTCAAACGTCACCCGCATGAAACTGATTCCAGGCGATGGCGACCAATTCTTTTATACTGTTTGTCTAATTTGGCCGTTCGTTACACTTTTGGTGCTTTTCCACTTGATAAGATATTTGGATTTTCGAGTGATTTGACAGCCTTTCTTGAAAACACTGTTGGTTTAGCCCAAAATGTAGAGCCTGGAAAGCTCATGTCAGAATTGCTTGGACCAAGTATCTTGCTTGTTTTCACTTACTTTCATGAAATTGGATTGCTTTCGTTGACCAGCTCGATGGACGAACGTAGGAGCTTACCATTGGCGGCAACTGAACTTGGATTTCTTCCGCTTGTTAAGAGAGCGATAATTTTACATGCGAACAAGGTTGTTACGATTTGCACAATCTTATTCGTATTAGAAAGGCGTGATCTTCTGGGTCTTCTGATGCTAGCTGCGCTCATAGCGTCGACGTTATCGATGAAAACGACGGAGGGGCCAACTGAGTTGGTAGGTACCATCGCATTGGTTTCGGCAATCATGGATTACGCTTACAAAATCCAGTGGATGCAACAAGGTGAACATTGGAGTATCTTACCAGTACTAGGTGCTCACAAGTGGCCCGAGTCGTCCCTTGGGTTCGTTCCTGAAAACGAATCGATGCTTCGCTATCCAGTTCTGGTGATTTTTTCAGTAGAATTGACGAAAGTCACGAGAGGATGGTTGAGTAAGTTACCGCCGGCGCTCAAGTCTGGCTGCTCTCCTGAGCCATGTCATTTATTCTGGCCTCAACGGGATACACGCACAGTGCTGATGAAACGAAAAGCTGAAATGATGGAATCGAGTGTGTCGATGGATAGCGTAAACGTCAGCGATGATGAAGCAGAATCCGATAGCTTGTCTGACTTGGGAGATAATCGTAGCAATTCTGGAAGCGACAAAGCACGTATAGAATTCACGAAACGGATACAAGAAAATGCACGTACAAACTTCGGGCAGCTTGCGATGATGTTATCTATAGTGCCGGAATTGATTGAAGGCTTGATGGCAAATCTCATGCCGGGGTTGCTGTACGTTGTCTTTGCCATTGTTGGAATCGCTTCAACAAATATCCTCTCACTCTTGTACTTGGGGGTCACGTGGAAGTTGGCCAATAGTAAACTTGGTTCATATCCTCGAGATAGACTACTTTTGTGGCGCTCTACTACGATGGTGTGTGCTTTGATCGTCTTGTGGCAGTATGCTGTATCGATTGAAGTGATACGCAGCGGCGTTGATGGGTTGACTCCCCCTCCACCCCCTTCCCCACCGCCAGCTTTGAGGTCACTTCTTTCTGTCAACTCTGAAAAACTTAGATTGACTCGGGAAACAAAGCAGTGGCTTGCTGTCCTTCCGTGCAGCAAAATGATGTTGTTTGGTTACTTCAGTGCCTTTTTCATCGCCGCATGTCAGCTGAGGATGGATGCCATTTTAGCTGGTTTGGAAGAGCGAGCTAGACTTACAATCGAAGCTTCGCAAGCTGAAGGTGAAGACATGGACGATCAAATGGTTGCAGAACTTGTTTCGACCATGATTCCCCGTCAGACCCCGACTCAGACAGCCCTGCTTCCAGCGCAGGCGCAAGAGACGTCATACATGGATATAGTTTTCGCACCGCTTTCGTGGGAAGCGAGTGCCACGTGGACGCTGTTGGAGTGGGTACGGTATTTCTATTTGAGATACGCTGTTGAATGGGCGCTTGTATCAGTGATTGTACTCGGCACTTTCTCAAGGGATTTGATACACATCGGCTATTTGATTCTGCCATTCTACTTTCTCCGATCACGCAATGCTCTGAGTAAGGATGGTCAGACAGGCTTAAGGCTGCTACAAATCTACAATATCACCGTCATCGGAGCCGTTCTCTTATACCAGGCGCCCATGGAAGCCTTACTCGGGAGTTGGTACGGCCCGTCCGATTCGGAATGTTCGTTTCTTCAGGGGATGGGCTTTTACAAGCTTCCGACGGTGCTCGGAGTGCAAGCCGGGCAACTTACTACAGATTTATTCATTTTTGGCGTCGTTCACCTCCTGCGGAGTATCATCACTCAACCAAAATACAAAGCGGCGATGGTCATGATGCGTCAGTCGATCGAAGCTCAGCGGATTGTGAATGATGCCCTCAAACACGGATGGGTCCGCGAAAGTCTCTCTGCATGTTTGGCGAAGATGAAGGAAAAGGATAATCGACGTCGACGAGTCGAAGATATCAGAGATGAAATCACTACTTTATCGCGAGAAATTTTAGCCGTCGAAAGTCGTAGAGAAGATGGTCCACGGCGCCACACAGGTGACCGCAAACCTCCTAGTGACACATTGCGTCGTCGACGAGGCCAAGGCGGTGATCCTGGTGAGCATGCCGGTGAGTGGATGGAAGAAGACGTGACGGACTATCAGGCTTTTGAAGATGATCTTCCACGAGAAGAGGCTGATTCGAATGCAGAGAACATTCACGAGTACGAAATGAATATGCGAAAGAGCTTACAGGATAAGGAAAAGACATTGACTACGCTGCTTCACATTTGGCTCATGGATAAAAGCTCGACGTTTGGTCTGGTGTTCGGAGCTTTTCTCAAGACATGGCCGTGGATCGCAGCGCCTCATAATTCGATGTCTTACTTCTTCATGATCCTGTCATTTGCTATCGATTTTTCCCTCGTCACAATCGTTTTCCCGACATCTATACTTGCATATGGATTGATGGCGTACCCAAAGGTACCGCATGGATTCTGGCGTTTGATTCTCTATTATGCTGAGTCAATATTGTTGATTGGATACATCTTGACGATTCCTTGCACTCTTCAGTGTACAAACGTGATGATGTGCACGTACGTACCTTTGATATTCGGGATTTCCACTGCGAATGATGCGTTCATACCCAACGTGATCGGCGCATTCATGGCGTACGTCGCCGTGATGATACATCACAACGCGCAACAAACTCTTGCGCATCTTGACAACACGAAGACGGATGACTCAGATGACGAGGACGACAAAACATCATTTGCTATCAATGCCATCTTTTCACGTTTGAAGAATTTTAACATCGATGGCACGTACCAGCTCAACAAGGATGCGGAGTCGTCGCCTCTGCACATTGAGGTGTCGCGAAGCATACTGGCAGAAGCTGACAATTTCTTTCAGCGCATCTTGACTCAAGAGGCGGAGTACGGACCTTCATTCGTGTCAGTTTCGGTGTTATCAGGACAAAGCATACCGACCGATTGGGATGATATCACAGCGCGCATGAACGAAGCTCTCGTCAGTCATCAGATGTTGTCTGATGCTGCGCCATCGACGTACTACACGCTTGAATTTGTCCAAGCAGACACCGAAGGTTTGCAAAACGATCCGGAACACTCCGTCGCGATATTCCGTATTCTTACGTCTACGTCACTATTGTGTCCTAGTGCCGAAGTGAGTAATACTTTGAAAGCCTTACAGCTGCGAGAAGCCGCCGGCGAAGCAGACACTCTGCCGCTCGGTCTCACATCGGTTCGTGGTTTCCATCAGGAGGGACAAGATTTCTACACCGCAACGCTTTGTTTTGATATCTTGGCTACGATTTTTGTCGCTATCTTCTACCAAAGCACCGTGGACTCTGACTCCGATGCGCTGGTGGAAACCTACTATCAAGGCTTGTTCAAAATTGACTATGTCCTCTCGGTGTTTGTCTGTTTGGTGCTCATCGTCGCCGACGGGGTCATTTACATGAAGAAAGCAAAGGTTGCAAAAGTCTTCTATCATTACTTGACGTATGCCGGGTTTGTTGCATTTCTTTTGAGGATTTACCACAGCAACACGACGACTCATCATTCGCACTTACAGTTCTTCTTCTTGGTAAAGTCTGTATCCTTCGCGCTAGGGGCTCGGCAAATTCGCTCTGGCTTCCCCACCGAAGTATTCACAAACAGCTTGATTTTCCAACGATCGGATATAATCTCGTTCGGTGCTTTCATGACGTACTTCTCCATACCGTTCATGTATGAGTTACGCATCTTGCTTGAGTACGCGTGCACGGACAGCGCCCTGGATCTTTACGATTGGTTAAAGCTCGAGAACATCTCGCGCGACTTGTTCAGAATCAACGTGCGTAACAATACGTACAGAAAATATCACCCGTTCGGCGAACCGCAGCCGTGGTGGAAAAAAGTGTTCCTCGAAGGAGGTGGTCTATTCACCATCATCTTCAGCTTGCTAGTGGTGCCATTCTTCGTATTCAGCACGTCGAACCCGCAGGTTGACATCAATCCCGTGTACGACGTACGCTTCAACATGAGTTTGATTGGAGCTGAGAACACGTTCACCTACCCCATCTTCGACGGTGGTTTTAGGAAAACTATCGAAAGCACGTCGTGGCAAGCGTTACGAACAGATGCCCCGAAACCACTGATAAACAAACCGGGTCAGATCCAAGAAGTGTGCCTCGCGCAAGACAGCGATTCGGTTTGGTCAACGCCTCCGCCGTCGATCGAAGCTCTGAAAAAGTCACTCTCAAAGGGTGCGAGTCTGAACACGGGCTGGATATTTAAACGTCATCTACCCCTGGACAACCCCATTCTGTACTCAGACGGCATCGATTACGAGTTCTCGCAGGAGGAAGCGGAAGCCTTGATCAGAGTGATAAATGGAGAACAGAACAATGTTTTCCTCGAAGATATTTACCCGCGGGTGTGGCATTTACACGGAAAAGGCAAACCGGTGCCTAAATATTCGAGTGAGCAAAGCGTAAGCTGTACACTAGCTCTAAAGGGCATCAACTCGACGACGCCGTGGTGGTCGGTCGATTGTGGCACTTACGTGGCGGTGAAACGCGGCGCATCCGCGGATGGACGTCAACGCCTCAATTGGTGGCAGCCTTGTCACGAGTTTGAAAACGGTCCAGAAATCGTCCTGATATCGTCCGAAGTTCCTACCGGCGTTTTCGCCACATTCAGCCAGTTTGTCGGAGGTCTCACTGGTGTGTACGTCGTGTACATTTTGACGCTGGCGTCCATCGTGAGAGGATTCACAAACAATTTGGTCGGTAGTATTCAGCACATCGATTTACCTTCGACGCATCGCCTCATATCGCTGTGCAGCGATATTTATAGCGCTCGTCAAGTGCGCGACTTCGTGTTGGAAGAGCGTCTGTACTGGCTCCTCATACGTATCTACAGATCTCCGGCGGTGTTGTTTGAGTTCACGCGGACCTCCGACGGATCGGCGATGCCGTTGCGTCCCATGCGTCCAAAGACGGCGTAGCGCTCGATGAGCGTCGCTCAAATGTAAATTAGCGATTTAGAAATTATAGGACTGAGATGAAATACCGATCCCACCTCATTAGAAGAAGTGTAGAGCGCGAGCGATGGATCGTTCACATTGTTCCGCGCTCTTCAATAATTCCGAGAAAAGCGGAAACAGCCGCACAACTCGCCGCGCGTCGCTCGACTTTCGCGACACAGACGACGCGCTCGGTGAGAAGAAAATAAAGAAAATAAATGGCGGGGGGTGGTAACGCCGCGAGCGATGCGTCGCACGTTTTACCGGCGAAGAAAGCTAAAACAGTACCGAACAAGGCACCGGAGACGAAAACTCGTTGCGTCCGTGAATCGGGGGTCTGTACCTGCATGCTCGAAGCGGTGCTCGTGCAATGCAAGAGCTGCATCGAAAACAATCCTTCTTGGTCGTGTTTTGCGAGCCCTTTCTCTTCGACGATGCAGAAATTGTTTCAGCACCCGAAAGCTGAAGAAGCGTTTGGGTTCATACGAAGAAATAATATTCCATACGACGCAAGAAATGCTCTGAGATGGGCGATGCGAACGGACAAGTTTGACATTTTTAAAGCCATTTTCAAAGACAACAGATCCAAATACTTTCATTCTCCAAGCGTCTTTGCTAGTTACTATTCAGATTTTCTCATGAACACGGGGGCGGTTTCGCATTCGATGGTGCCTTACTTGGATTTCCTCGCCAAGGAAGGGGCAGTGCCGACGCCCAATCACCTCACCACATTGATCAATAATTGGGACACTCTGCATGGCGTAGATATAGTGCGGTGGTTAGTAAATAATGGTTTACAGGTGGATCGATCTCACGTCGAGAGCGCGATTTTTTGTTCAAACGTGAGCGCATTGAGATGCTTCGTGGACTTGAACTTTCCACTTCGTGCAGAAAAGCACTTCGTGCATCAAGCGGCTGAAAATATAGATGTCGAAACCGTGAAGTTTCTACTCGATGAAGTTGGACTTCAAGTTTCAATTCCAGAACTGTTGAAAGATATTCGAATCGCGTGGGAAAATTCAGTCACGATTGAAGAGAAACGTTACGAAGATCCGCTGGGCATGGATACGGCATACCGTCGTCTTAGGCAGTATTTGCTCGCCAAAGAGGGATATTCACCCGAGATGGATCGGAAGCGTTTACACAAAATTTTGCAACTCTTCGAGGCGAACAAGGAAGCTTACTCTTGCGCGGATTATCTGGATATGATGAAGTTTCTCAAGCACCTGCACGATGAAACGCTAAACCAAACCATTGTCTGACAAAGTGCACGATGATTACTTCATTCGAGTCGAAGAATGTATGCTACCCCTAAAATTTGATTGTTAAAAACTAAGAGCATGAATGAATTCCCCTCACAGAACGATTATTTCATCGCCAGCTCCACCGGAATGACTACCGAATCTCTTCGCCTGTTCCTTGACGCGCTTGACATACTTCGCTTTCGATCGTCGCAACTGATCGTACGCCTCTGCCTGCGCTGGATCGCACATGTTCGGCGAATCCAGCAACTCCTGCACTCCAACCAAAATTTGCTTGATGGAGACGGACGGTTTCCACCCCTTCTCTTCGTTCAGAATGCTCAAGCACACCTTGCCGGTTGGATACACGTTTGGATGAAAGAATCCAGTCGGAAACGCCACCCGCGGAGGTTTCGCCGGGTAATCGTGTCCAAACTCCAACCTGAGCGGATACAACCCTCCAGCCCAGGGCGTGTCGGGCTTCCCCGGGATCTTACAGTCCCACACCCGCAGATTCGTCGTCACGTCACCTTTGGCGTCCCGAGTCGTCGATGGCTTCGCGATGAAACCGTGCGGGTGATCTTTGCGCCAGTCCTTGCGCTCTTGCGCCAGTCTGGACGTGATCAGAGATGACATCTCTCACCCCCTTCACTCTCCTCGTGCTGTCACGGTGCGCGCGCGTCGTCTCGACGCGCGACGGTGAATGTCGAGATGACGGTGTGTTTTCGTGATTTGAACGCCGACGGAGAGCGACGAGACTACTCGAATTTGGATTTAAAAGCTACGACTACCGTAGAAAGGACGCGCCCATCGACTCGATGCGAATCACGCGCGCAATCGATCACAACTCCACGCCGCCGTACGCGCGCTCGAGCTGCCGCGGGGGTTTCATCCCGCTCACCCAGTCGGACGCGTGCGTCGGCAAGAGTCCCATATTGTTCAGTTTATTCAGCGCCAGATACAGTCCGATCAACTGTATCCCGCAAAACATCAATCTCGGCACCGCCACGCTCACGTTCTTATCGCCGTCCACGAACCTCTCGAACGTTGCCCTGGAGTGTAATATCGCCTTGGTCGTCTGCGCCACGCCGCCGAAGACGGCCATGATGCTAAACACTTGCACCGAGTTGCCGCTCATCCACATCATGAAGACCATCATCGCGATCGAACTCACGGATGATTTCGCGAAGGCGAACGCGCGTTGTTCCCTGAGTTTGCTCCGCTCGCGCTCCATCGCGCTCTCGTCCATCGTCGTGGCGGTGGTGGTCGTCCCCGTCGAGCTCTTCGTTCGATCGGCGTCTCGCGCGCGCGTCGCCTCACCGCCGCGCGCGCGCGGGTCGTACCCCGGCGGGTACGGCACCGGTGTCGAGACATCGTTTCCCTTCGCCCGCACGCGCGGACGCACCGCGTACGATCCGTCCATCGGCGCGGTCGTGCGCTTCGCGTCGATTTCGTCGCGCGCGCGTCTTTGGAGACGCCGAGCGTTACTCTCGCCCACGCTCGAAACGCACGCGGTTCGAACGCGCGAGGGGGGCGCGGAGATACGCGGTCGGTGAGACGCGCGCGTAAAAATTCGACGCGAGCGTTCGAAGGGGCGCGCGCGACGATCGGCGGTGAGGCGCGCGCGAGGACGGACGGGGATGGGGCACTACAATCCGCTTTGGAG
>Ga0066845_10000681_pt1 | contig 10604 bp, 6 predicted proteins | sample ETNtaG_31_FD_65488 | JGI IMG/M metagenome (GOLD analysis project Ga0066845, IMG submission 65488) | Marine microbial and viral communities from oxygen minimum zone, Eastern Pacific Ocean - ETNP201310SV78 | ecosystem: Environmental > Aquatic > Marine > Oceanic | place: Pacific Ocean: Eastern...
CGACGATCGATGTCGGTCGGCGGCGAACGCGATCGCGATGATGATCCCTCTCGCGCGTCCACCGCGCGAGTCCTTCGTTACAAGCCGTCTACGGAGTCACGCCTCCTCGTCTTCTTCTTCTTCCTCGTCGTCCTCCTCCTCGTCGTCGTCGCCCTCACCGTCGTCGACGCCCACGCGCGCGTTCAATCGCGCCATGCACTTCGCTTTACTCTCCACCACCGCGCGCTCGAGCCCGTTCGCGACGTCGACGTCGACGTCGACGGCATCCACGATCGCGTCTTCGCCGCGCGTCTCCACGCGAGACGTCACCGCGGGCGTCATGGTGCGCCGTCGACGTCGTTTCATTCATCCATCGACGTCAAAAAATCAATCGGCACACGCTCTCGCGCGCGTCGTCATGGTGCGCCCGCGCGCGCTCACCGCTCCGCTCGACGCCGACGACGGCGACGACGGTGAGGACGCGCTGGACGTCCCCGGATCGACGCGATGCGTCCTCGTCGGTCCGTCGACGTGCGGGAAGACGACCATGTTGCTTCGAATGTGCGCGCGGTTCGCGCGCGCGCATCCTCGCGCGCGCGTGCTGTACGTCGCGGAGCGCGGCGCGATGGATCGCGCGAGGATACACGCGTCGCGGGCGGAGCTCTCGAGCGAGGACGCGCGGGCGCTGGAGCGGATAGGGATCAAGTACGCGCGAGACGACGGGGACGTGCGCGCGTTGGCGTGTTTTCGACACGCGGCGCCGGCGAGCGAACAGCCGCGATTGGTCGTCGTGGACGATCTGGGGAGCATGATCGGACGGGGAGGAGGAGATCGAGTGTCGAGGGAGATCGCGTACGCGAGGACGCTGGCGGCGCTGCACGAGAGCGCGCGGGACGACGAGACGGGGGAGTCGCGGGCGGTGGTGGTGAGCGAACGCACGGACGGGGACACGGGGGCGGTGCCGATGCAGTACGTGTACTCGAAGTGGTTCGGGGAAGTGTTGCAGGTGCACGCGGTGGGAGAGGGGACGTGGGATCTCGTGAGCGCGAGGGATGGGGAGACGGTGAGGTATTCGACGAGTCGGGCGAGCGACGGTTGAGACGACTGAGAACGCGAAACGAGACGATGGCAGAGATAGCGATAGGAATAGCGATAGCGATGAAAACGTGAGATGATGATAATGCGCGTACGCGTGAATGTGGTTCGTGTACGCCTAGGGTGCTATGCGTCGCTACAACTGTTCTAAATAAATGCTCGCGCTCGCGACGCGTTCACGTCGTGAGTTCAATGCGCACGGGCGCGCGTTTGGGCTTACCGCTCTTGCTCGTCTGTTTGTGATAGCTACTGCTCCACGTCCCACCGTCCCTGGCGTAGTAGTCCATCGGATAGGGCGTGTTTTCTTCGCCCGGGGCGACACCTTGTTTCAACCACCAAGGCTCTGCGTTATCGAGAGCCACCTCAGCCTCGTAGGGCGTGAGCACCGGTCGCTCGAACTCCTCGCCCCAATCGATGGAGAGACGCGGACACGCGATCTGCACGAAGGCGTCCAGGCCCTTCAGGGACGCCATTTTGGCCGGATTCATCTCGCTAATCAAAAACACGACGTACTCGCGACCCTTCACGCGCATCAGGGACATCAAGTGTTCCAAAATGGCGGGATTTCCCTGGCGACCGAGCGTGCCCAAGACGATGCCGAACGATCTCGCGTCTTTGGCGCGCTCGACCATGCTCTTACGCACCGTACGCATCTCTTTATGGGCGTACTCTTCGCGAGTCAGAACGCGTTGGTACGGGTCGTACCTATACGCGGGCACCGTCGGATTCGCAATCATGATCGCCTCGAGATGGAATCGTCCATCCGCGACGAACACGATCGCGTCTTTGTCCTTGGCGTCCTCGATCACCGGCGCGGTGCATCCGAGGACTTCACCCGGAGACAGAGGTTTCGCCTGGGGCACGGCGAGCGACGGGTACTTTTCCGCCAACCGAGTCCTCGTTTCCTGAATCGCGCTCGCAAACTGAATTGTCCCCGCTAAGATTAAGCTCGAACCCGGCTTAAAATTGTGTTCCACGCACGCGCATAGGTGTCCGACGTCAAAGGAAATGTCCACGAAGACGTACAAACACTTCATCCTCGTGACGTCCACGGGCACCAGACACGAGTGTCCGTAGTGCACCAAGAAATCGCACCCCAACGACTCCGCCGTGTAATCGTCCACGCAACACGCCCCGTACGTGACGTCTCCGAGGATCACCACGTCTCGAACGCCCGCGAAGGTTTGAAATATATCCGCCAGCGTCGTCGCGTACAGCAACAAACCTTCGGGGAACTGCAGCGCCAGCGTCTTCACGTTCGCCTGTCGAAGTCTCCACACCGTCTTCTTCACCTCAAAGTCGTAATTCTCCGGTAAAACCTTCATCGCCGTCGTGAGTTCGACGTCGTTGGCGATCTCATCGGGTATCTGCGCGCGAAGAGGTCTCGTCAGCTCGAATGGTTCTCTCGGTGTCCCCGGAGCGCCGGCGGGGACGGGACGGACGCGCGCGAGGTCGAGTTCGAGTTGGAGTTCGAGGGCGCGAGTCTCACCTGGTTGCGCACGAAACGGCGCACCGGCGGTGCGGGCCGCGATTCGTCCAGCGCGGACGACGTCGACGGGGTCTGGTCGGTCATGGTCTGAGGCCGACGGCTGCGCGCAAAGCTGGAAAGTGGAAAGAATGCGTACGTTTCTATATTGAATGAACGGCTAATCAATGCGCTAAATCTTCATCTCTTGACGGCGCGCGCGCGCTCCAAGAGTTGATCTAAGCTAACGGGCATCCAGTCTCCACCGATGGAGGCTCGAATGGACTCGCGAGCGGCGTCGACGACGACGTTGACGCCGCCGAACGAGTACACGGCTAAACCGTCGTGTCGACGGCCGGAGGCATTGGGAATGAAGTCTATTTCGTGCGCGTTTGCGAAGTCTTCGATCGCTTCCTTGAGCGTCATCGTGCTCTCGTCCGTCGGATGCGCGGGTTGACGCTCCTTCGCCTTGGGCGCGGCGGGCTGCGGGGCGGCAACGCCGGGCACGACGACACCCTCGCCCGTGGCGGCTTGATTCATCATGTCCAGGGCGACGTTCAGCTGCGCGCGCATGCGTTCGTGACTGAGAAGCTCTTCGGAAAAGACCGTCTTCCATCCCATGTACCACTGGGCGACTTCGTCCAAGTCGACGTTGCTCGACGTGAGCCACGTGTGCAACGCCGCGTGCCACTTGCGGAAAAAGTGTTGCTCGAGCATCGTGATGAACGCGCCGGGGCCGAGCATGGTCTCCCACTTCAAGACTGACTTGAGTGAATCCAAGATTTGATTGGATGGATCGATTTGAAGCATCGCCAGGGCTTCTTCGAGCTTCGGCGTGATGCAACGCCGCATGAGCGACGACCAGTCCTTGGGCTCAAACACCTGCTTCCACGGTTTCAAAAGCGTCAGAGCGCTCTCGTCGGTCGCCTCCCACATCGTCAGAGCCACCGTGAACTTTTGACGAATGGAGGGATACAAATCCTTGAGGTTCTTGTGAAGGAGGGGTAACCACGGATGGAACCACACGTGGAGCGCGACGTGCTCCTTCGTCGGTTCCCACTCGCCGACACGGCGTTGAAGCCTCGGTAGGACCAACGCGTGAGTGACTTCGCGACTCAGGGCTTCAGGTATAACGCCGGACCAAGCCTCGACAAAATCCAAAATCTCAGTCGCCTCCGTCGGATCCCATTTCGACGTGATGGCGGGCCGAAGTCTCGCGAGCATCGGATCGCGGAGCAAGTCTTCGTAAGAATCTTCGTCAAACACCGCCTGATACTCATCGGGAACGAATTCAGGCGACAGTAACGATCGCCAGACTTTCAATTCTTCTAATCCACGCGTCGGATCGCTCATTGGATCCCAATCCTTGTACATGGAGCGGACGTATGGCGTCGCGTGTGAGAGCGCCAAGCGATTGAGACGGTGTCCGTAATATTCCTTGGGAAATTGTTTGACGACTTCCATCCACGACTTGGTGAGCGTACCGAATTCCTCGGTCGTACCACACGATTGTGCGGCGGCATTGCACTTCTCGACGAGCGCCAGCGCGCTCTTCACGCGCGCAGCGAGCTCATCGTGCGCGGCGGCTTGCTTGGACAAGCGCACCTTTTCGCGACGCAAGATTTCCAGAGTATCTTTTTCGCTTCGAATCTTGCCGTCGAGCTTCGTTATATCGCTCTCGGCCAAGTCGACGACGAGTTTCAAATTGTGTTGAAGCTCTGGAAGCATCAGATCTTCCTCCTCCGTTCGCGCGACGGATTTGTGGAGCTCACCAGCCTTGACGACGGTGGCGTGCGCCCCTCGCATGTCGATTATGTTAAGCCTCTCCAACGTCTGCGCCGGGGAGCCATTCTCTTGTTCCTCCGCTAAAACCTCCTCCGCCGTTTTGTATTCACGCTTCTGACGACGCAACTCGTTTCGCTTCTTCCACATCGATTGCTCTCGCGCCTTTTTCTCCTTTTCTCGCGCCTTGGTCGCCTCGTCGAGATCCATCTCGTCTGCGCTATCCTCTTCGTCCTCGTCTCCGCGCTTCGTCGTGCGCGTGGGGTCGTTGACGTTCTCCTTAAAGTTGTTGAAACCCATGCCCATGTTTCTGGGTCGAAGCTGAGTCTCCAGTGCGCGAGAGATGCCGCTCGCGCCCTTACCCAAACCTTCGCCCTTCTTGTAACCCATCTTTTGCAACAGTTTCATCCCGATCCCCTTGGTGTGTTTCTCGAACGAACCGACGTCCTCCGCTCCGGCTCGTCTCCCTCCACCTTCCCTTCGAGAACTCGTGCCCGCGAACGCGCGCTCGTTCTCTCTGTTCCTCGCCCGAGCCGCCTTTTCTTCCGCCTTGCGTTTCTCCGCCGCCTTCTTACGTTCCTCTTCGGCCATTCGCTTACGCTCCGCAGCGCCGGCGACGAGTCTACGCGTCGTGAAAAACAAATAGCGTTCACTCGTCAGTCTTCTCTCCCCCGCGTCGTTCGCTCGTTCGCGCGCGTCATCGTCTTCATCGTCTCGCGCGCACCTCTGTCCAAACGACGAGGGCAACAAGTCGTCGTCGTCATCCTCGTCGTCGTCTTCCTCGTCGTCTCGCGCCTCGGGTTCCGAATCCATCGATCGACCATCGTCTTCATCGCCTCCCACGCCGCGCACGGCGTCGTCTCCCGTCATCGTCGCGCCCTTGGCGAACCCGGCGTACGAGCCGCCGCCGCCGCCGCCGCCGCCGCCGCCGCCGCCGCCGCTCGCCTTCGTCCCGCTCGCCGGCGCGAATCCCAACCCACTCCCGCTCGCCGCTCGAAACGCCACCGGTTTCGACGACGACGCCCCGACGCCCCCTCGCGACGACCCGAGCCCGCCCCGTCCACCGTACGCGTCGTCATCGTCGTCGTCCCCGCCTCGTCCTCTTCCACCCACCTCCGTCATGTCCTCGAGAAATGACCCGTAAATCGCCTCCTCGCGCGACCGTTTCCGCCGTGCGCCGCGCATAAAATCCTCCCCCGAATCCGACGCATCGTCTCCGTCGTCCGAGGAGGACATCTCGGACGCGTCGTCGTCGCGAGACGGCCACGAAGTGCGGGACGTTGAAGTCATTTTTCCCTTCACGAAGATCGTCGAGTTGACCGCATTCATCGCCTCTCGCGTCGTCCGCGTCGTTCGCATCGACGCGCGCGCGCGAACGGAGAATCACATGAGTTTCACCGCGCGATGCGCGGACGCGCGGGTCTTCGCGCTCGGCGCTCGCGTCGCCGCGCGCGGTGGTCGACGGGACGGAATGCGTCGCCGATCGACGCGATTCGCCCCGAGGACGCGCGCGCCGGGCGTCGCGACGTGCGCGATGCGGCCGTACACGGTGCGCAAGGGAGATACTCTGGAATCCATCGCCTCCAAGCGCTCGATGCGCGTCGAGGACGTGAAAAAGTACAACAAGAGTCTCGGGGGCGAGGAGGCGCTCGCGCCGGGGACGACCATTCTTCTCCCGTCGGAAAAGTTGAGCAAGAGAGATCAACAGATCATCGATGGGATCAAGGGGGTGAACGAACCTCGCGTGTATCCATGTCGAGGCGGGGAGACGCTCGAGGACATCATCAATCCGAGAAAAATTTCCAAGAGCGAGGTCGAGCGATTGAATCCCAAGTTGGGCGCGTTAAAGGCGGGGACGAAGGTTTTGCTTCCTCCGGGTAAGTACACCGTGCGCGAGAAGGAGATGTTGCAAGGGTGCGGCATCTTACCCGTCGAAACGTTGAATCCGCTCGCGTTATTGGGGTCACCCTTGGCGAGAAACGCGCTCGGGGCGATGATCGGCGTCGGCGCGTACGCCATGTACTTCGCCGCGTGTCGCCGGTACCAGGACCACGGGACCAAACTCTGGGGCAACGATCGCGTCGAGATCAACGACGATTAGCCGCGAAATGCGTCCATCGGTCTCCGACGCGTCGTTCGCGTCGTCGTTCGGTGTGTAATTAAAGCCTCATCATTGTTCAACGAATCCTTCCCCGACGTGCTCGCCCGCGTGAGCTCGAGCTCGAGCGCGCGGGCCGCCGCCGCCCCGGAATGGGGCGCGTCCTCATTTCGCGCGCGCGTCGCGTCCGAACGACCGGACGGGCGACGGGTCGGACGGAATGGCGTCGCTCGATGAGAGCGCCATCAAACTGCGCGAACTCAACGGCGTCAAGGTGTACGAGGTGTCCGCGGCGCGCGCCGCCCCGGAGTGGGCGAAACTGGAAAAGTCCAAGCGCAAACTTCGGAAAAACGTCGAGTATCAGCGACGGATCGAGCTCGTGCAGGATTTAAACTTTAACACGTCGAGTTCGAGGTGTAAGGTGACGAGCGATGGGCAGTACTTGATCGTGAGCGGGTTGCATCCGCCGCAGGTGAAGTGTTACGACCTGAGCCAACTGAGCATGAAGTGGTGTCGACACCTGGACGCGGAGATTGTCGATTTCACGTGCCTGAGCGATGATTACTCGAAATTGGCCTTCATATGCGCCGATCGGTCCATCCGGTTTCACGCCAAGTTTGGGAGTTACTATCAGACGCGAACGCCGAAACAAGGGCGGGACGTGTGTTACTCGGATTGGACGGGGGACCTGTGCGTGGTGGGGAGCTCCAACGAGGTTTGGAGGTTAAATTTAGAGCAAGGACGGTTTTTACAACCGTTGGAGAGTCGATGCGATGAATTGAATGTGTGTGGAATCTCTCCGACGCACGGTTTGTTCGCCGCGGGGTCGGCGGACGGGGAGTTGGAGTGTTTTGATTTGCGCGCGAGGACGTCGCGCGGGGCGATTCAGTGCTCGGAGCGAGGCGAGGGAGGGATCACGTCGCTTCGTTTCGACCCGAACGGGTTGCAGATGGCGGTCGGGAACGAGGAAGGCATCATACGATTGTACGACCTTCGAAGCTCTCGACCGCTTCGCGTGAAGGATCAGATGAACGGGCTTCCGATTTTAGATTTAAAGTATCACACGTCGGTGGATGGCTCTCGCCGAGTGGTGTCCACGGATAAGAAGATTCTCAAGATTTGGGACGAACGCACGGGGGATCCGTACACGTCGATCGAACCAGGATACGAGATCAACGATTTGTGCATGTGGGATAAGACCGGTCTGATGATGATGGCGATGGATCACACGCAGATGAGCGTCTTTTTCACGCCCTCTCTCGGCGCCGCGCCCAAGTGGTGCTCGTTCCTCGAAAACCTCACCGAGGAGATGGAGGAGCAAACGCAAGAGACCTTGTACGACGATTACAGATTTGTCACCAAGGAGGAGTTGGAGAAGCTCCACTTGACGCACTTGATCGGTACGAAGATGCTCAGAGCGTACATGCACGGTTATTTCATGGACAATCGCCTGTACGGCAAGGCGAAGGCCATCGCCGAACCTTTCTCTTACGACGATTTCAAGAAGAAGAAGGTCAAGGAGAAGCTCGAAGAGGAACGCCAGAGCAGAATCACCGTCAAGAAGAAGGCTCCCAAGGTCAACGCGATGCTTGCCGCGCGTTTGGGTGCGGCAGAGGAAGAAGGCGTGGAGAACGTGGACGAGGATGGCGACGACGTCGGCACCGTCGCCCCGGGCGGCAGTTTACTCGAAGACGATCGTTTCGCCGCCATGTTCAAAGACGAACGATTCGCAATCAACGAAGACGACGAAACATTCAAGATGCTTCACCCGAATGCGCCCAAGATGGATAAGAGTGCACGCAAAGAAATGCTCGAGGACCACTTTGAGTTGGTCGAAGACGAGGAAGCCGCCGGCGACGACGAACCCAACGAGCCGAAGATGTATGCCGCGAAGGATGAATTCCACGCCACCGCCTTCAAGGATGGCCGCGAGACCAAGGCTGACTTGTCGCTGAAGGAGAGAGCGAAACTCGAAAAGGCTCGGGAGAAGACGAAGCAGGCGCGCGTGACGGGTAACCGAGAAGCTTTCTTCGACGCGTCCGAGCCGAAGAGCAAATCCATGAAACGATTGGGTAAGGCTCGCACGTCGGATGAGTACGGCGACGAGGAAGGTCTCACCGCGGAAGACGCCTGGAAGGAGCAAGCCAAGGGACACTCTCGAGGTAAACGACGAGGCATGGACTCCGTCCTCGGTAAGATGCAACCGAACAAGGGCGGAGCGCCGAGAAGAAAGCGATAGATAGAAAGCGATAGAAGAACGTGATGATAGAAATACAATGTACAACCGAGAACTAAGCGATCAAACCGCGACTCTTCGCCAGACGCTCGAGTATGTCAATCTTACGCTTGATGTCTTCGGACGTCTCCGCCTTGCCCTGCGAGACAACCTCCTCGGCTTTGGGCTCCGCAGTGGCGGGCCGCGCGGGACGTTCTTGACGAATCACTTGAGCCAAAGCGTGCGCGTTTGCGTTCGTCATCGAGGTTCCAGTGTTTGAATACGTCTGTGCTCTCGCATCGACCGCGTGCGACGCAGGTTTCGGCTTGATGGTGACTCGTCCGAACGCCGCCGCTCGATCTCTGACGTTGGAGGGCGAAGACGTGTACTCAATCTCTGCCTGTGCGCGTTGCGGTTGGGATGGCGGTGATTGCGGCTGCGGCTGGGGTGGGGGTTGTTGATGCGCCTGCACCACCGGTTGTGACGGCGGCTGCTGGTACTGCGGCTGCTGCTGGGGTGGCGGTTGGTACTGTTGTTGCGGCTGCTGGTACTGCTGCGCCGGCTGCTGGGGTGGCGGTTGGTACTGTTGCACTGGCTGAGGCGGCGGTGGCGATTGGTACTGTTGCCTCGGGGGCGACGGAGGTTGGTACTGCGCTTGCTGCGGCGGAGCGTACGCTTGCTGCTGCGGCGACGCCGGAGTTTTCCTGTCATCCGGTCGCAGCGTGTGCTCCTCAGCCGCACGTTCGTGCTCAGCGATGCGACGTTGAATGTCTTCCAATTCCGAAACTCGTCTGTGAGCTTCTATGGATGTCTCCGCGTTGTCGAGCGGGAGCATGGAGATGAACTGACTCTCCGCATCGAGTTGGTTTTGAGCCGCCACGTACGCCACTCGCTTCGCTTCCGCGGCGGCGTATTCTGCCTCTCGAACCGCCTGATTTGCAGCCTCGGCTTGAGACATTTGTTGAAGAGCGCTCTCTGCCGATAGCCTCGCGGCTTCGGCTTGCTGTTGACGAGCGAGCGCCTCCGCCGCCGCCACCTCTGCGCGAATCCTCGCATCTCTCTCGAGCTCCAATAACCGCGATCGCGCCTCATCAACCTCTTGTTGCGTCACCCCGCGCGGTCTCTCATCACCTCCCGCTCGCCCGCGCCAACCGCCAGCCATCCAACGCTCTCGCTCGCCAGTGTTGGGATCGACGGCGCGGTCGTACCGCGGCGCCGGTTCGTAAATCTGATACTTCGGCGACGCGTGCATCGGCGCGTGCTGATGCGACGCCGCCGGTGGCACCGACGGAGCGTTCGTATCGTGAAAATATTCCTTCCGCGTCCCCGGCGCCTCCAATCCACCCGCTCTCGGTTGCGTCGCCAGCGTCGGCGTCGTCACCAAGAGCGGCTGCGCGCGACTCGCCGCCTCCGCCACCGTCGTCGCCCCCACCGCCGCCACTCCGGCCACCGCGCTCGCCGCCGCGGACTCCACCCTCTTTTCAACCTCTCCCCTCGCCTCCGACCCATCCTCCACCGTCGGTCGCGCCAACACCCTCGGCGGTTCCGGCGCCGCGCCCTCCACGCCGACGACGCGCGCCAACCACTTCCCGACGGTGATCATCTCCCCCTTCACCAACACATCCTTCCCCATCGGCAGCGCCGTTCGATCCATCACCTCCCCCCTCACCTCCAACAGCACCACCGGCATCCCCGCCGGTTGCACGACGACGCCCTCGACCATCTTCCCTCGTCCGCCGCCCTCGAGCTTTTCGCACGCGTGACACGTCCATCGCCTCTCCCCCCCCCCCGCGCTCGCCTTCGTCGCGTTCGTCGCGCGCATCGCCTGCATCGCACTCATCGCACTCGTCGTCGCGTCGTTCGTCATCGCGTTCGTCGACGCCACCGCGCTCGCCCCTCGCGCGAACGCGTGTGCCACCGCCCCTCGCGCCGCGTCCGCGCACTCCCCCGCGCGCGCGCGCACCGCATCG
>Ga0066845_10000690_pt1 | contig 10541 bp, 10 predicted proteins | sample ETNtaG_31_FD_65488 | JGI IMG/M metagenome (GOLD analysis project Ga0066845, IMG submission 65488) | Marine microbial and viral communities from oxygen minimum zone, Eastern Pacific Ocean - ETNP201310SV78 | ecosystem: Environmental > Aquatic > Marine > Oceanic | place: Pacific Ocean: Eastern...
GGTGGACGCAAGCACACCTCCGAGGACCGCAGTCGACGCAAACATTTCGCGCACACCTCTGGTCTTCGAGTCTTCACCCTGCGCCGAAGACTTGACCTCTTTGGCGCGCGCAACGACGGACGCTCGGATAACGCGCCCGGTTCGCTTCACCGAACTCGTCTTCGCGGTGAAAGACGCGGAGACCGAGGACAAGGACGACGCGGCGAGAGACGAAGCAATCATGATCACAATAGCAATTTTCGACCGTCGGGGAACCGCAGGAGCGTGAGTGGCGTCGGCGTCGCACCTGATGAGTCTGGTCTATCTTTCACCTCAAGCCTTGAAGATTTTCTTCGAGGGGGCTAAATGACCGTACACGACTCACCAAAGTATCCTCCACATTTCTCAGTGAGACGAAGTCTTCCAGCCGAGAAGTCGTCGTGTGGAGCCTCAGACATTTTCGCGTCGTCGTCGCCAGTACTTCGACGCCGATGTCACCGGCAGTCGCGATTTGTTTAGAATCATCGTAGCGACGCAACGATCACCTCCAGAGCGCTGACAAAACTCGGCGGTGACACTTGGCTGCACAACGAAAAATATTTTTTGTCTCGGCTGAAAGTTGTGTGACCGAATGTATGTCGTATGGGCGGCTGAGAATTTGCACAGCACACGTAACTATTTCAGTTAAATGCTCGCAGGCGACTTTGGAAATAAAAGCGTCCGATCCCAGAAGTATCGGGACCGGTGAAAATGTAATTAATAATCACATGAAAATAATTAATTATTCCATTACCGCAGTTCCCGGAATCCCAGAGAACGGGTCATGTGCAGCCTTGAGACAGTGACTAAGGGTCTGCTACTGATGGTGCACGACATCATTGTACCTAGAGAGTCGGAGATGCTCATTCTTGGGCGGATGTCGACAGCATCTCGATGCCTGGTCAGTAAATTATTATTTTTAATTCAACATGCGCGCTGTGTACTAAATGCTCGTAGGTACACCTCGCGCGCGTCACAATAAATTAACTGACGTAAGTAGTGTACGTATGCTTGATTGAGCACACGAACTACTTTTGGAATGTCGAAATGTACAATTATTTTGCATCATGGAATTATGCACACAATTAATTCACGACTCAGCCTGAAAACTTTCTAGCTGAAGTGAAGTTATAGCGTCAGTGAAGAGGTGTGTATTCAGGAGGTGCAAGAGAACAATGTTCTAAATGAAGCGCATCGTATATTAACAACTTCACTCGTCAAGATGTGCTCACAAGGGTCGAATATATTCTAGATTTATTACATCGAATTAATTAAATCCATTCTTCAAACTAGCGTCGTTTTCGCCTTAATGCGAAGGAGCGCTTCGATACTTGTTCATCGCTGTGTGCGCATTTGCCTCGTCGTTTGTGCCGAACGAATTCCTGTCGTTTCTCCGTTTCGGGCCGACGCGCTTCGAATAGAATATGATAATATTTTAATTAGACGCGCTGCAGTTTTAGCGATATCAAATGTACAAATAACAAGGTTGCCCACTAGGCGTGGCGTGGTTAGCGCCTTCATTTCTTACTTATGGCGTTTGCGACCTTCTCAGAGAACGTCGAAAACCGCTTCAGGTCTGCCGCTAGTATGGACTCAACGAGCGGCGAAACTGCTGACCCAAAGGGTACAAGCGGAGCGGGGACTTCGTAGCTAATCTCCATCTCCAGCTTTGTTCCGTTCGGCGCCTTGCTAAAGTTGACCGAGCCTTTGTTCTTCAGTCCTTCAAGTGACTCCCAGGAGATCTGCTCGTACTTGACGGGTTCTAAGTCTTGCGCGAGCCAGGAGAACTCGAAGTGCTGTCCAAATTGGTCCGTCGATAGCGTCCACTTGGTTTTCGTTTTGTCTTCCGGCAGATACGAGACAGAGGAGATCCAAGGCATCCAGTTCGGAATCCTAGTCCGATCTTGCCACAGTTCCCAAGCCACCTGAATCGGCACCGGCGCTACCACGCTCGCCTTGTTTTTCACCCACCCGCCCTCCATGCGGGCGCTCGATCCATTGGTCGCCCACCCGCGGTGACCGCCGCTTCTTCTGCGTCGCTGTCGAGACTCAACACCCTGTTTACGCGTCCCGATCGTCGTTCCCACGTTGAATCTACGCGCGGATGCGGTCGCCATCGTCATCGTCGTCTCCGCGCGCGCGTGTGCGGACCCACGTCTCACTCACGCGTTCGTTCGTTCGGTTGGTGCGCTCCCTCAGATTCCTCACTCGTCCGCGGGCGAGTCCGAGCGTGAGAGCGCCGATCGAAGAGAACGAGTGCGAAAGCGAGATTCGGTCGCGTGTGGATCTCGTGCGATGGGTGGACGCGATGAAGGCGACGAAGTCATGCTTCACCGCTGCCAGTGCGTGTCCGCGGTCGCGGGGGCAAAGACGCAGGGTGAGGCGTGTGTGCGGTCGCAAACGGTGACGTGGACGCCGTTAGACGCTGAAAATCTCACCGGGGTGAAAAAGATAACTTTACTCTCCGTCACCGCGCATCAGAGAAATAAACCGGGAAGCGCAACGGCGAGTCTCAGGCTGGTACCTGATAATGATGCCAAGAGGGCGCTCGTGCTGATGTTTTCGGCGGAGAGCGATAGGGATGGTTTAAGTGACGCTATTAAAGCTCAGATCAGGAAATTAGAAGAAGAGATGAAAGGGGTACCGAGCGAGGCAGAGCTAACGGCGAGGCGCGAGCTGCTGCAAACAAATGCAGAGATTTTGGCTCTCTACGAAGAGACCGTCAAGGCTGGAGTGATCAGTGATGAGGATTTTTGGGAGGCACGTAGGAACTTATTCACGGACGTAGTGGCACGTAAAGCGACGGGTCAGAAACGTGGGATAGAGAATGCGCTCGATGCTGACTTGAAAGGCGCTCGTGATGGGATGTCAGATACGGTGACGTGCAACTTGACGAATGAGAAAATGCACAGAATCTTTGCGGAGAGACCTGCTGTCCGTCAAGCATTTTTGGACAACGTGCCGAAAAAGATGACAGAACGTGAGTTTTGGACTAGATTCCTTCGCTCAGAATATTTCAAGCAGATGAGAGCGGGAGCGCCGCCGCAAGGTGAAGAAGAGGCTGCTGATTTAGCACTGTTTTCGCGCAAACCTCCCGATGTCGAGACTGTCAAAGCGCAAATAAAAAGAATTGAGCCGACAGTCAACTTGAAAGCGGGTTTAGATGATGAACTTGGCGAAGGTTACGGGTTATTGAGGGATGGATCTCGAGATGTACGGCGTCCAGCAGAAGCTGGTCCACTTCCTGAGGTCTTCTCCGAGCTCAATCACCACGCCGCTGTGGTCCTTCGAGGTCAACCCCGAGCGAATATAGTAGATGCGCGAACAGCTGCGATAGCAGCTCGAGATCACGAAAAAAGTGTCGAGGGCGCGCAAATAGGCGTTGAGGCGCCAAATTACTTGATTGACGATTTGGCTGGAAAAGAGGTAACCCGGCCAACGAAAGAGCTTAAAATCCGCGATTCACACCAGTATTTCTCATCAGTAGCGGCTGAGGCTTCAGCTGGAAAACCCTCAAAAACGAAAGCATTGATTGAACCGTTCCAAGACGCAGTCAGGTCGGCTCTTGAACCGCTTCAACAGGTAGACAAGAAGCAAAAGCGTGTATTGCAGCCCGATGTCGCGTCACAAGTACTCAGAGACGTGACCCAGTCACTCGCCAAGGTTGAAGACCTGAGCGCACAGTTTGCCTCTCATCAGAGTTTTACTAGTGCAGAAGACGCCGCTGCGTTTCCTGAGGACGTGGATGTTCAATTGAAGCGAAGTGCCGCCACTGGCGGGGAACTTTTGAAACAGTTCTGGATGGCAACACCAATGATCACATCAGTGAGGTGGGAGAAAGCGACCAAAGTGAGCAAATCCATCGAAGTCCTCTACGACAGACTTGAGAGTCTCAAAGGTTCACTGTCCTCCACGCATCGGCACATCGCCTCGCAACGTCTTCGGCCACTCCTTGGCGCTTTCGACAGCGCCCTGACGTTTTTCGACGATGAAAAAGCTCGTCGCCCTCAGGCTTACGCGGACTTTGAAAAGTCGTCACAAAAAAGTTGATTTAGCCATTCGAATTCGATTCGAATTAGACTCACTAGGAAACGAAATCAGAATAGTTATCTCACGTAGAGGCGTCGCCTTCAGAGAGTAGGGCTGATGCCAGCAGCCGCACTTTTAGTCGCGTGCCCGGGCCGTAACGAATACTGAGATCGCTCATTCGCTTCTAGACGTCTCGATCGAATGTTTCGACGCGCCATCAACGCCGCTCGATGCGCGCGCGTACCGGCATTACGTAGGATTTTAGCGAAGCATGAAGTGAGCGCCGTCGAGGAAGCCGGTGGGCTTTCTTCCTTCGGAGCCTCCGCGAGTGGGCGCTACATCGATGGATACGGGCGAAGATTCATTTCATCGACCGCGGCTACCTCGAATGCGTTATACGGTTCGATGCTGGTGGAGCGTATACCGGTGGTGATCCCCGAAGCCCCAGAGTGGGAGAGAGAGTACAAAGAGTGGTCGCAGGCGAGACGCGACAAATTCAAAGTCAAACTTCCCGATCAAATAGTCGAAGCAAAGGGCTTATTAGAAAACCTCCCAGATTTTGAGCCGGCTTCTCGAGAAACTGAGGCCGATCAGACGGGAGACAGGAGCACCATTCATCGAAAGCTCGCAGAGTTCCTTTTCCTCGTCGTCAAGGACAAGGATGGAAACTGGGGATTTCCGAAGTGTGAGCACAGTGAGGGAGAAACGATGCGTCAAACTGCGGAACGTTCACTGAAAGATTTTGCGGGGGATTCATTAGAGTGTTGGGTCGTTGGGAACGCTCCCCAAGGTCACTATAAGGAGGCGAACGGCACGACATTTTATTATCGTGGGTCTTACCTTGAGGGTGAATTGGCGCTGCAGGGAGGTTATACCGATCATCTCTGGCTGACGAAAGAAGAGCTCGGTGAGTTTTTTGATGCAGATCACCACGATTTGCTAAAAAAAATGCTTTAGAAGCACGTCGCAGTCGCTAGTATAGCATGCAATACATTTAGTACAAGACAGTCGCCAATCTATCTAACATTTGATACAAAGAAGCGCAAAAGCTGATACCGACCGATGTCGTTACACCGTAGGGGCCGTCCACTGAGTTTTGTTTGTCAACTTGTTGTGGTAGTACGGTCTTCCGAGTTTGTCGTAATACATCACCCAACCCGCAGCGATGGCGGGCTGTCCCGCGGCACCGGACGGTTCCGTCTTCACAGGTTCCTCCTCACTATCCGAAACCTCTTCCCCCGCCGCTCTTCGCCTCTCACGTTCCTCTTTTCGCATCTTCGCCTTCGCGTACGCCTTCGCGTCTCTCGCCATCTTCCTAAAGTCGGGTTCCTTTCTCAGCGATATCTGCGGCGGTTCGATGATGAAACACTCTCGCGGCCAGCGATTCGCCCAATCAACGCTTCCATTCATGCAGAACGCCGCCTGATGACCCTCGACACCGCATATGTTACACCCGTGGATGCTCGAGCCCTGCGGCCGGCGGAGTTTGTGGTGCTTCTCCATGATTCCACCTTCTCACCGCCTGCGAGCACGTTTTCCGACGATTGTTCGGTTCGCGCGAGCGTGCGCGTGGCAAAAACTTATCCTTCACCGCCTCGCGCGCCTCAGTTCGACGACCGCGCCTCTCGCGTCCGCCTCTGTCGCGACGGGCGCGAATCTGCTCGAATTCTGACCCCGCCTAGGGTTGTGACCCAGGATCGTTTTTCGAGCGAGGTCGAGGTCGAGGTCGAGGTCGAGGTCGCGCGCGATGGCACCGACGTACGCCTCTCTGCGGCGCGCCAGTGTGTGAGAAATGGTGAACGTAAGTGAACGATCGCGAGAACGAAATAACGCGTCGTCGTTTGCCGCGTCGTCTCGTCGGCGTCGACGGCGTCTCGGCGCGCGACGCGCTCGAAGCATCGCACGCTTTAGGGCTCTCGCGAAGATCGCGCGCAGAGACTGACCGAGGATGATGACCGTTTCGCGATCGAATAGGTGCCGAAATCGAAGAAGACCTACTGCAAGGGGTGCAAGAAGCACGCCCCGCACAAGGTGACGCAGTACAAGACTGGCAAGGCGAGCCTCTACGCGCAAGGTACGTGTGATGTGAGACGTGCGATGGCACCGTGAAAACCCTACGAGACCGCGTTCGAACGGATCGGGGGTCTCTTGTGGACCCGTCGACGTCAAATGGACGTAAACTCGACGACGAGGGCGTGTCATGTGTTATTATTCCTCGTTATCCGCTCCCGCACTGACCGAAGCCGTGTTCACCGCACACAGGGAAGCGTCGTTACGATCGCAAGCAGTCGGGTTACGGTGGCCAAACCAAGCCGGTTTTCCACAAGAAAGCTAAGACTACGAAGAAGATTGTCCTTCGTTTGGCGTGCGTGACGTGCAAGGCAGTGCACATGCACCCGATCAAGCGCTGCAAGACGTTCGAGATTGGTGGTGATAAGAAGAAGAACAAGACTTCTGCTTACTAAGCCGGAAGGCGCTTAGCTCGTAGTTGCGTTCTTTCTTAGTGGTGGCGTCGGATAGATGAGGTCGAGGGCGTTCATGTGGGCGAACGCGTGTTGTAATGCTCGAGACATCTCATAATCAAATTCTTTTCCCAAGTTCGCAGTCGCGCGTCGAGAACCTCGCGCGTACGCGTCCTGCTTCAACCTCTCGCCGCGACTCTGCGCGGCGAGGCGAGAGGCCAACACCATGCCGACTGTAGATGTTTCCTCACACACCGCCGCGACGTCGGGAAGTGTCAGGCATGGCGAAGTACGAGCCGATTCATCACGCAAAGTCGGATGATTCCGATCTGCAACAAGCGAGTCCGAACCAAGATGCGCTCGACGGCGAGAAGCCGACGCATCTTTGGACGAGCGCGCGGGTGGTGGGAATCATCTTGTTTTACTGCGCCATCGGAAGTTCTCTGAGCGTGCTGAACAAGGTGGCCGTGACTTACATTCCAGCACCTAACTTTATCCTATTCTGTCAATTTTTTGCAACCGCCGTGATGCTCATCATCGCGCACAGTTTGAAATTGGTGGAAGTAGAACCTCTGACGAAGGAAATTGCGATTGCGTTCATCCCGCTAACGGTGAGCTTCTTCGCGCTGTTATTGGCTGGGATGGAAGTGATGCAACGTGCACCATTAGAAACGTTCATTGCGGTGAAATCGCTGACTCCGGTGGTGTTCTCACTGAATGAGTACCTGTTCCTTGGCAGAGCTTTGCCGACGTCGAAGTCTGCGCTCGCGTTGACAGGGATTGTCGTCGGAGCGATCATGTACGTCAACTTGGATATCTTCTCTTCACTTAGCGCGTACGGATTCTGCATGCTTTTCATAATCGCTGCTGTTTCGGAGGGTTTGATCGCAAAGCACACAATCGACAAGATCAAGCTGAATAACTGGTCGAGGTCGTTCAACATTAACGTACTGAGTGCTCCGTTGGCACTCGCCCTGTTCACGGTGTCCGGTGAAGCTGTGAGCCTGAAGGAGACCGAAGTTACTAGCAAAACGTTGTATGTTTTGGCTGCGACGTGTTTCATGGGATTGGGGATGAGCTTCTCGACGATGTGGATTCGCGAGACGCTCTCTGCCACCTCTGTCTCTGTGGTGGCAACTTGCAACAAGTTCCTCTCAGAGCTTGTGAATTGGGTAATCTGGGACAAACACACGACGATCGAGGGCACATATGCAATCTTGCTCATTATGACTTGCGGTATCTTCTACGAGCAGGCGCCGCTTCGCGTTCCTGGACAGGGATACACCCGCGAGAACATTTGTCCGTGCTTGCCAAGGAGCTGGGTTGGTGGCAAGAAGAGCGAAGCCGGTGCACTTGATTCCGCGATGTCTACCGATAGGGTACCTCTGATACAAAAGTCGTGAAATAGTAGAGCTAGCTTTGTAGAACAAAACAAACGATTTAGAAAAATGTTGTACCTCAAATTGAAAACTCTAGTAAAGACAAAAATTGGATTCTAATCGACGCATCGAGCTCATTGTCTTGTTTCCAATCCACATCATCGCATCATCGTCCTTCACTTGATGGAGATCTGCTTTGCGGTTGGAGTTGAAGTTTCTTGCTTGCCGAAGATCATCGTGAGCGTGCCGTCATCGAACGACGCCTCAAGCTTGCTGAAGTCCGTGTTACTCGGCATTCGCATTTGTCTCTGGGAGTACTCCATCGTATCACGACGTTCGGCCCTAAAAAGTGATGAAAGTCACGCGTGTTAGTGTTCGAAACGCGAGCGACGCAGCGGTCGATGTTTCCTACCTGTGGTACTTGTACCCTTCATCTTCCCACTTTTTCGTGTCCTTCTTCGTCGCGCTGATTCGAACAATCTGACCGTCAATTTCAACATTGACGTCTTCCTTTTTCATGCCCGGAAGATCGGCGCGCAAGACGTACGACTTGTCGTCTTCGAGAACATCAACCGGGATGACGCGGAGTCCGCTAGTCAGCGGCGCGAGAGAGCCGCTCGTGCCCGGCGTGCGCGTCACCATCGGCATGAAAGGGTTTCCCTGAGGAGCGAGATGAAAGTTGGAGAAAAACTAACGCGCATTTGACCGCGTGATTTCGACGCAGTCAGTCTCTTCTTCTTGCAGACATCTCGATGACGAGACGAGACGAGACGAGACGAGAATGTCAAACACGACGTTCCAGCCGCGCAAAAGCGCTCACGCGACCCTTACGCACGTCATCTGCGTCACGGAAAATATCGCGGAAAAAGGTGTCGGCGTCTCTCGCCATCTTTTCCATCAAGCATCGCTTCGTCAGTCTCACAAAGCTCTCGTTCCGTCCGGGACCCCAATCGCCAACCGCCACGGTGACAAAATCAAGTTCACGCGTCCACGCGTCTCGACGCGCGAGCGCACCGTCGTCGAAAGTGCCATGATGCCTGGCTGAATTTCTGTTTCGCTGTTTGATTTGCGTGGAGTTGGTCGTTCACGTTCGCAAAGTCGTCCGCTCCGCGTGCGTCGTTATGCGGTCTCGTTCTCGGGTTGGTTGCCTCCTCGGTGAAGTGTTTTGATTTTGAATACGGTATTAAGTAAACGACTACTCTACTCTAAACGTATCATTTTGTACAAAAATGTAATGAGAAAATAATAAAAAATATGATTTGACGATGAACCTGAACTTTCCATTCACGAAGAGTGCGCGTCTACTCCGCCGCGCTCTTCGGTTTGAAAATTTCGGCAGTGACGAGGCCGCCCGTCACGATGAGAGCTCCGCCGAGATAACCCATAGGACCGAGGAATTCACCCAGGCAGATGGCGCTGAACAAAGCGGCGAAGAGAGGTTCTCCGGCGAGAATGACTGAGCTTTCGGAAGCCGAGACGGTTTCTTGTCCCTTGGCCTGCGTCAAATCGGCGACGCAACCCGGAATGATGGCGCTGAAAGCAATTAGGGCCCAAACCTTCCAGTTTTGCCAGTCTGCCCACGGAATGGAAGCTCCGATGGCACCAGAACTGTACGCGTACACATCAGAGAGCGCCCACGCTCCGTACATCACTCCGAGGAAGGCATTCTTCCAAATTTGTAAACCTTGGCCGGAGAAACCCTGCTTGGCGAACGAGCCGATGCGATAAATGTACATTGAGTAAGACGCCGCGCCAGCGAGCGCGAGCCAGTCACCGAGGTTAAAGCCACCGCCGAGTTCAGCCGCAGCGGTACCTCCGTCCATGCCCAGAATCGCGACGCCGACAAAGGCGAGCGCACATCCCAACCACGTCATCGTCGACACTCGATCGCCTCCCAAGCTCGCGACGAAGGGCGTAAACGCGATGGAAGCTTGCGTGAAAAAGCTCACTCTCGTGGCGTCCGTGAATAAAAGAGCGACGTTGCACAAACCTTGATTCCCGAGGTTCCAAAACGCCAACTCCGCCGCGCTTCGCCAAAACGCCGGTCCAGTCTTATCCCCCGGACCTCCCGTCGAGTTCTTCGACGCGAGCATCGGCGCGAAACAGAGCACCGTCATCAATCCTCGAACACCGCCGAGAACCCCCGCCGTGGGCGCCCCTTGCGACTCAAACACTAATTTCAGCGTCACCGTCAGCGTCCCATACGCCATGGCGACGAACACGAGCAATAATCTCCCCATCGCCACCGACCCCGTCGCGTCGCCCTCCTCCTCCTCCTCCTCCTCCTCCTCGCTCCCCGCCCCTAACACCGCCCTCGCGCGAACCTCTCGCCCTCGCCCCTCGGTTTCACCCACCACCACCGACCGCACCACGCGCGTCATCCCCATCACCACCGGCTCCTCTCCTCCTCGTCGCGTCCCCATCGCGCGCGCCGTCGTCCCGCGCGCGCGTCCCGCGCCCTCTCGCGTCCTCCTCGTCCCCACCGCCCGTCGCTGTCTCCTTCTCCCCGTCCCCGTCCCCGTCTTCGCCGTCATCGCCGTCGTCGCCGTCGTCGTCGCGCTCGTCCTCATCATTCCCCTCTCTCTCTCTCCGAGTCGCGCGCGCCTCGACGTCACGCCCGTTCACGTCGTCATTCATTCATTCATTCATTCAT
>Ga0066845_10000693_pt1 | contig 10530 bp, 10 predicted proteins | sample ETNtaG_31_FD_65488 | JGI IMG/M metagenome (GOLD analysis project Ga0066845, IMG submission 65488) | Marine microbial and viral communities from oxygen minimum zone, Eastern Pacific Ocean - ETNP201310SV78 | ecosystem: Environmental > Aquatic > Marine > Oceanic | place: Pacific Ocean: Eastern...
CCTGAACCAACACCTGAACCAACACCTGAACCCACACCTGAGCCAACACCTAATACAATATACTCTGACGATTTCGAAAATTATTCTGCTGATGTTGAAAATATAAGCCCATGGAAAGCTTACATAAATAGATTTCAGACTGATTGTTCTAGTTACATAGATGGATACCAAGTAAGTCCTGCACCAAATGGGGAAAACATAAGCAGCATCTCTTCAGGGGAAGCTGGCCAAAATGGTGGTGTTCAATACTTAAATGTCTTTAGTAATTATGGTGATGACCATAATGCTTACTGCCTAGAAACAAGTGTTTATAGAGAGTTTATTATTAATGATTCTTTTGAGGGTGATTTTGCTTTTAAATTTGATGCCAAAAGACCAAGTGAGAATGATTATGCTGTTGCAGCACCTTCAAATGCCAAAGCTTTTATAAAAAAATTAAATCCAAATGAAGGATTTGCTACTGTTGAATATCAATCTGAAGATCTAACAGATATCTCCCAGGAAGCTTGGTCACAGCATGAGCTAAATACAACAGTAAATGTAGACACCGAAGAAGGATATTATCTTCAATTTGGTTATAACAATGTAGCTACTGCTTATAATCCAAGTGGCGTTCTATACGATAATGTTAAGATCGAGGGGGGGTTAGCACCAGAACCTACACCAGCCCCATCAGTAGATTTTTGTCCAAATAATTCACCTAATGAATATGATGAATATAGCCTTATTTGGCAGGATAATTTCGAAGGTAATGTTCTAGATACAAATATTTGGTCCTATCTGTATGGAGATGGCTCTCAATATGGAATTCCAGGTTGGGGTAATAGTGAGTGGCAACTTTATACAGACTCATCTGAAAATGTCTATGTAACAAATGGATGCTTATATATAGTTCCAAAATATAGTCCTTCTGAAGATCAGTACTACAGCGCAAGATTAAGAACTAAGGGCGGTCAAACATTTCAATTTGGTAGAATTGATGTTGGTTTTTCGGCACCTGCGATGGATGGAGTATGGCCTGCAATCTGGATGATGCCTGAAGACGATACCTATGGTGGCTGGCCCAGAAGCGGGGAGATTGATCTCATGGAAGGCAAAGATAAGTTGATAGATCAAATTAATACCACTGCACATTATGGGCATGATTATCACAGGTATTATACAAGATGGACATCGCTTTCATCACAAGATTATACAAGCGATCCAACGAACCATAATGTCATTAGCTTAATTTGGGATGAACAAGGTTTTGAATGGGTTTATAACGGGGTAGTTTTATTTACACTTGACTACACAACCTTAGAAAACCTAGAACCAAACCCATTCTTAGAAAGATTTCATATGATTCTAAATTCAGCTGTTGGTGGACATTATCCAGCTTACGCGCCTAATCCAGATCAATATTGCAAAATAAATGATACTGTTGATTGTTATGATTCACAGAAACTTGTAATAGATTATGTTGCATATTATTCGAAGAATTCTGAATAAGTGAAAACCTTTTACGAAAATCAGCTGTTACATCTCGATCTACATGGGATAAGGCATCATGAAGTCGAAGTAATGGTGCAAGATTTTGTACTAAATAACCAAAGTGAATTACCATTAATTGTGATTTGTGGAAATTCAGAAAAAATGATTGATCTAGTAAACAATGCATTACGAGAATTAAATGTTGATTTTGAAGAGACAAGATACGGTCGAATAAGAATTAATTACCTGGATGCGGAAACTTAAAGTAATTCAGATACTGCCAACTTTGAATACCGGAGGTGTTGAAAGAGGTGTTTTAGATTTTAATAATTATCTTGTAAAGAACGGACATGATTCTTATGTAATCTCAAATGGCGGAAGACAAGTAAAGAATTTAATAGAAGACGGAGGCAATCATATTCATCTTCAAATTTCTAACAAAAGTATTTTTACTTTATTCCAAGCAAAGAAGCTAGCCGACGTAATTAATGAAATATCTCCAGATATAGTACATATACGTTCAAGAGTTCCAGCTTGGGTGCTTCAAATATCAAAATTATTTTTAAAGAATCCTAGACCAATAATTTTTTCAACATTTCATGGTCTGTATAGCACGCCTTTCTACAGCAGGATAATGGCTAGCTTTGATAGAGTAATTGCAATTTCTAAAACGGTTGAAAAATATGTAAATGAAAATTATGAGAGATATCTTAAAAAACCACCCAAACTAATTTACAGAGGATCCGATGAGGAATATTTTTCGAAATCTTTTATACCTTCTGAACATTATGTAAATGAATTTTTTAGGAAATTACCAAATCTTAAAGATAAAAAAATCATTTCATTTCCTGGAAGGCTATCTTCATGGAAAGGCCAAGAATCATTCATTAAGCTTATGTCTGATTTGCCCGATGAATTTTCAGGATTAATAGTAGGCCCTTATAAATCAGCAAAACCTAAGTATCTGCGAAGCCTCGAAAAACTTATAGAGGATTACAGGCTTAAAAATAGAGTATTTTTTTATAACGCTAAGGAAGATATTAGAGAAATTTATTACCTATCTGATGTAGTTTTGAACCTTTCAATAAAGCCCGAACCATTTGGTAGAACAATTCTAGAAGCTGCAATGATGGGAAAAAAAATAGCAGGCTGGAATAGGGGAGGACCAGGAGAAGTTTTAGATATGTGTTTTCCTGAAGGGAAGGTAGAATTCAATAATTTTGATTTATTAACTGAGACAATAAAAAAATTGAGTAAAAACAATAATATTCCACAAAATGTCTTTTTAACTTCTGACTTAATGCACTCAAAAACAGTCTCCTACTATTTAGATGCTATTGATAGAAATTCTTGATACTTTTTGTTTACTTTTTTCGCTTGAATTGAAAGCAAGTTATTGTCCTTAACTCTTTTAAAGGAGGTCTGTTGTGATGAAGTCAGCTCTTCAATATTGCTCGTCCAGTTGCTTATCAACTTTTTGAATGACTCATCGTTAATATCGGCAATAAATTCTTTTGGTAAAACTTCACTAATATTCCCACAATCAGTAGATAGAACAGGAACATTACAATATAGAGATTCATATAAAATCTTTGGAGATCCTTCTCTATCAGAAGATATAATCACAGCACATGCTTTGCTTAAGAGTGAAGCGACGTCATTCGTTTCAGGTTTTATCTCAATAATATCGTCTAATTTAAGATCATGTATTAAAGTTTTTAAGTTCTTTTCTAAGCGACCACTTCCTACCATTAACAATTTTCCATAATCAGGTTTCCAGGCTCTAATGAGCCTTTCAGGATTTTTCACTGGTTCGAATCTTCCTACATATAGAAAATATTCAGGGGATATTTTTTTAAAATTACTAAATCTATTTTCGTCTACCCAGTTTTCAAGAACCATAGATTTTTTTTGGGATATGTGTTCTAAAGATTTTGCACTTGCCCCAAAAATAAATTTAGATTTTTTAAAAGCTGACACATTTTTTTTTGTTCCATGAATAGTTGAGAAATGTAAATCAGCTTTAATAATGTTTGTCATTTTTTGGCCATGGGAATGAACTATATCAGGATTAATTTTTGCCATGGCATCTCTTAATTCCAACCATAATATTGGGGAAAAACGCCATCGATTAGTATTAATTGCCTTATAGTTGGCTCTAAATCTATTTTTAAATCTTTCTGGGCCAATCACTACAACCTCATTATTTTTGGATTGTTCATATGATAGTTCCTCAACATGTCTCTCAAGACCGGCAAATACTTTACTAGAAAATAAGTGAAGAATTTTCATAAAATTTCTAATAGTTTTTGAACCACTTTTTTTGTCTCGCATAAAGGTTCATTAATTTTTGGATGAACTAGATCTGCAGATTTAATGGATCTAGATAAAAAGTATCTGCTTGAATCAACGTAACCTATTTGACCGGAATCTTTTAACTTATCGATATTTCTTGTAACTTTTGTATTTCTTTTAGTAGCGTGCTGACCATCAGTGTGATGTTCATGATGAAAAACATAAACTTTAGTATTTGTTGATAAGCCTTCATAAAGAACTGATACGCTCTCAGGAGTTAAAAAAGTAATCTCAGATTGTTTTATTTGTTCTGATAACCAATCCTCTTTCGTATCTTTCCAGCTAAAAAATTCTGCATTGGCTGAATGCTTTGGAATATCTAAATTTGGAGATCTTGGTGAAGTGGTAATTTTCCATTGATAATCTTTGAATAGATCATTTATAAGCCACTCAATTTGCTGTGTGACAACATTTTTTCGAAAATGATAATGGCGACTTTTCCCTCCAATTATTATTAATCCGGTTTTTGGCTTAGTTTCTAGATCAGAATATTTTGATAAAACACCTGCAGTAGTTATTACGTTTTTTGGTTTTCCTAAATAATAGGTATCCATATCAGGAACAATGGCAATATCAAACCATTGTGTTGGCCGCAAAGAAGGTTTCATCAATACAATCGTTTTAGCCTTAGGGTGATCTTTTTTTGCTGTAAGTATATGTTTGTGTGTATTATTTCCTGCGCCAAGGATTATGTCAGGCACAGAGCTATGATTCTCCCAAGAAGAGAATTGGTGAAGATTAATTTTTTTATACAGGCTAAATTCTGAAATAAGGGCCTCTACTTGCTTTTCATGGCCTTTTTTTCCATCTTTGAAGGCCCAAATGGTAATTTCTTCTTTTTGTTTTAAAGACATAGATTAAAATAATGCTACATGACTAATAATAATCAATACAAATCTATTTTTCTTTCAGATATTCATCTTGGATTTAATGGTTGTCAAAATGAGAAACTTGAGTCATTTCTTTCATCAGTAAAGTGTGAAAACTTATATCTCGTTGGCGATATCATAGATTTTTGGTCAATGGCAGATAATTTTTATTGGCCTGAAGAACATCAAAGGGTCTTGAATATTTTTGAAGCCAAAAAAGAAGAGGGTGCAAATGTGATTTATATATCCGGTAATCATGATGATCCTTTAAGAGACAAGGCCCTTATAAATAAACTTAAACTAAAAGATGATATACATAAAAAAATAATAGAAGTACTTGATAAATTTGAACATAAAGAAAAACATGATTTCATATCAGAAAAATACGGAAAATTTTTAATCTTGCATGGCGATCAATATGATGTGGTTACTTCAAATGCAAAATGGCTATCTAAATTAGGAGGTTTAATTTATGACGGACTCATTTATATAAACAGGCCATTATCCAAATATCTTAAAAACTTAACAAAAAAAATTGTGTCAGGAGCAAGTGGTTTTCAAAATTTAGTTAAAAAAGAATGCCATGATGGTGGTTATGAAGGCTTATTATGTGGCCATAATCACAGGCCTGAAATTTTAAAATTTGAAACCCATTCATATTTGAATACTGGAGATTGGGTTGAATCTTGTTCTGCTATAGTTGAGGAGCTAGATGGTACTATCAAACTAATTAAGATTGAAGAAGATTTAAAAATTAATACAATTTCAGAACTATGAACAAAATATTAATCATCACTGATGCATGGGAACCACAAGTTAATGGTGTGGTAACTACTATGACCACAGTCGTTGATAAGCTCAGAGAAAAGGATTTTGTTGTTGACGTGATTCATCCGGGTTTATTTCATACATTCCCATTACCAAATTATCCTGAAATATCTGTTGCATGGAATTTTTGGGATCTAAAGAAAAAAATTGAGAAGTCTAATCCTGATTTTGTGCATGTCTCAGTAGAGGGGCCGCTAGGAATAACAGGAAGACACTACTGTTTAGAGCATAATATTCCTTATACAACTTGTATTCATACAAAGTTTCCAGAGTATGTTTATGAGAGGTTTGGAATAGGTCTAGATGTAACTAAGGGGCTGCTCAAATGGTTTCATAATTCAGCTGCAAAAACCTTGGTGAACACTGAAAGCCACAAAGAAGAATTAGAGGAAGATGGGTTTACAGATTTAGTTCTTTGGTCAAGAGGCTTCGATAATAAAATTTTTTATCCATGTCCTGAAGGTGGTAAACAAAAATACCTTTTATATGTTGGGCGAGTAGCCGTGGAAAAAAATATAGAAGAATTCCTCAAGATGGAATCGGATTTACCTAAAGTTGTTGTTGGTGGAGGTCCTAGTTTAAAGTCTTATGCTAAGCGATACCCTCAAGTCGAATTCGTTGGCTTTAAAAGAGGTAAAGAGCTAGCTGATTACTACAGGGATGCAGCTTGCTTTGTTTTTCCATCAATGACAGATACATTTGGCATAGTTTTAATTGAAGCTTTAGCATGTGGCACACCAATTGCAGGATTTGACGTAACAGGTCCTAAAGATATAGTTCTTGAGGGTGTGAATGGTTCGCTTGATAAAAAAGATTTAAAAGCAGCTGTTGAAAGAGCATTGCAAGTTGATAGAAATACTACCTTCGAATCATCAAAGATCTACACTTGGGATACAGTAGCCGATCAATTTATAAGCTCTTTAGTGCCTGTAAAATAATGTTTTTATTTCTACCAATTTCTGACGAAAATCCAGCATCACAAAAGCCATTATTAACCTGGTCTTTAATTGCATTAAACTTCTTAGTTTTTTTCTATCAGCTTTCACTTTCAGGTGCTGCTAATCAAATGCTAATAAACGAATTTGGAGTTAAGCCAAGCGTATTTTTTGAAATGCGTGACTTCCACACAATTATTACTTCAGCATTTATGCATGCAGGTTGGATGCATTTACTCTCTAATATGCTTTTTTTATATATTTATGGAGATAATATTGAGTCATATCTAGGCCGCATAAATTTCTTAATTTTTTATGTGTTAGGTGGTGTTGCTGCAGCATTACTTCAGGCTTTCTTCTCAGGTGGAGTAGATGTCCCAATGATTGGAGCGAGTGGTTGTATTGCAGCAATTATGGGCGCTTATTATGTCCTTTATCCGAAAGCTAAGATTAACGTGTTCTTATGGTTTTTTATTTTTATTCAGTTTATTAAAGTTCCTGCAAATATAGTTCTGCTTATGTGGATTATTGGTCAATTTATTTCAGCAGCTGGAGGTTCTTATTCTGGTGTAGCATATTTTGCTCATATAGGTGGCTTTCTATTTGGTTATTTAGCGATTCAATATTTCTTTAAAGAATATGTAGAAAAAGCTAGGGTCATTACAAACTATGAGATTGTAAGGGATAACGATCTACCAATTTCTAGGAAGAACAAATCACAAGGACTGACTAAAGATGATTGAAAATATTAAAAACAATTTGAGTGCTAATATAAAATGCGAACATTTAGAAATATTAGATGAAAGCCCAAATCATGGTGGATATTCTGGTGCGATTTCTCACGTAAAATTAATTATAGTTTCAGACGATTTTGAGGGTTTAGCGCTAATTAAGCGTCATCAACTGGTTTATAAAGCTTTAGGTTCATTAGTAGATGAAATTCATGCCATATCTATTGTCTCTAAGACTATTAATCAATGGAAAGAATCTAAAGAATTTATAGCTTCACCGGATTGTGCTAAGAATTAATGATCAATATTTTTCAAAATATTTTAACGAACAATAGACTAATTCTATTTTTGCTTGGCTCGATCTTGGCTATAAGCTCATTAAATTTAGATAAGTTTAGATTTGATGCATCATCTGAAACTCTGGTCTTAGATAATGACCCTAGCTATGAGAATTATGAGGCAGTAAACGATAGGTTCTCTTCTTCAGAATTTCTTGTTGTAGCTTTAATTTATGAATCTATTTTTACGGATGAAGCACTAAATGAAATATTAATTTTAGAAAACCAAATCGAGGATATTGAGGGTGTGAGTAATATTATTTCTATCTTGGATGCACCTTTATTCGAACAGCCAAAACTATCACTAGTAAAATCTGCCACGAACGATAAATATCTTTTGGAAGACGAATTAAATTTAGATAGTGCTAAAAAAGAACTTATTGAAAGTCCTCTTTTTGAAGAACTGGTAATAAATAAATCTGGCAGTGCAGTAGCTATGCAGATTAATCTAAAAGAACTCGATGACTATAGTCTGGTTGTTAATAAGATAAGGAATGTTTTAGAAGCTAATAGTTTCTTTTCAAAAACCTTTCTTGCAGGGCCTGCAATGATTGTTACTGATACAATTTCTTTCATCAAGAAAGACGTTCAAAATTTTGGTTTTATTACTTTTATACTGTTCTTTCTTCTGCTAATTATCTTTTTTAGAGATTTCTGGTCTGCAACAATTATTATGACTAATGCAACACTAGTTATTTTTTTAACGATCTGTTTATTGGGTTTTTATGATTGGCCAATAAGCATTGTCTCATCAAATTTTTTAACTTTATTATTCATATCTTCAATTGCTGTTTCTGTTCATATCTTGGTGAAGCTTCACGAAGGGCAAAGAATTGATAATTCATATGCAGAATCCTTGGCAAAAATTTTTATGCCTTGCTTATACACAGCATTAACTACAATAGTTGGATTCTTATCACTCTTATTGAGTAACATTCAGCCGGTTATTGATTTCGGAAAAATGATGGCTTTAGGAGTCTTCATAAATCTGTTGGTATCCTTCACCTTTATTCCAGCATTAATTGGAACAATAAAGCTCAATGACTCAGAACAATTTTCTTTAGCAGATTTTTACTATCGAAATATCTATGTGGGATTTAAAAGCTTCTTTAAAAAAATAGCACTACCTTTAATCATCATATTTGTTCCTTTTTCTTTGTACCAGGCTTCAAATCTTAAAGTAGAGAACAAATTCATAGATTATTTCGATGAGTCAACTGAAATTCACCAAGGAATGAAATTTATTGACCAAGAATTGGGTGGCACAACACCATTAGAAATCGTTCTTTCATTACCAGATGAGGAAATTTTTGTAGATGAAGACGATCTTTTTTTTAGTGAAGGTTCAGAAACCAGTGAATATTGGTGGCGACAAAAAAATATGCGCATACTCAAAGATATTCAGAATGACTTGGATAATTTGCCTGAGATTGGTAAAGCTTTAAGTATTGTGAATGGTGTATTGCTTGCAGAAAAGATTAACAATTTTAATGAAATGGGGGACTTGGAATTAGCTTTTGTAAAAAATTCTTTGCTGACAAACGAAAAGGCAAAAGATCTTCTTAGCAGTTACATCACGCCTGACAATAAAGAAGCAAGATTAACGTTAAGGATTCTTGATACATACGAGGGCTTAAATAGAAATGATCTTATTAGCTCATTAGATAATTATTTATCTCTAAAACTAAAAGATACCGATATTTCTTATCAGATTACTGGTCTTGGCGTTCTATACAATAATTTATTGCAAAGCCTTTTTAGCTCTCAAATTAAAACGCTATCTTTTGTTTTTATTGCAATATTTCTAATGTTACTAATATTGTTTAGATCAATATATGTTGCGGCAGTAGTAATCTTTATACCTTCTATTGCAGTTGGCATAATATTCACAGCCATGGGATTATTCTCTATTCCTTTAGATATTATGACGATAACCATTGCATCAATTTCCGTAGGAATGTCAGTCGATTATGCAATACACATAGCATGGCGATTGAAAGAAGAACAAAAGAATTCTTTTAACACGGCAGAAAAAAATACAATCTACTCATCTGGTCAAGCGGTTCTTATAGCTGCATTAACTATTGTGATAGGGTTCTTAGTTTTTAGTTTCTCAAACTTTAATCCAACCATTCTCTTTGGCCTCTTGTCAGCATTATCAATATATCTGAGTGCCGAATTATCGCTGAGATTAATTCCAGCTATCTTAAATACGAAATAATTTTTTAAAGTTTTCAGTTGTTTGTGTGGCAACAATTTCTACATCTGTTTCAATTAGTCTACTGATGTCTTGGACTATATGTTCTAAGTACAGCGGTTCATTTCTATTATTTTTTGGTCTAACTTCCAAATTTTTTGGAATTAAATAAGGAGCATCAGTTTCAACTAAAAGTCTATCTAAAGGAATGTACTTAATGATTTCTTGTAATTCTTTACCTCTTTTAGGATCACATACCCATCCTGTTATGCCTATATATAAACCAAGATCCAAAAATTTTTTTAGCTCATATTTTGTACCTGTAAAACAATGAACAATGCTCGTTGGTATGTTGTTCATGGAATCTTTCACCATAGGATAAAAATCCTTAAATGCATCACGATGATGTAAAAATAAAGGGTATTGTTCTTCTGTAGCTAATTCTATGAAAGCGTTGAAACATTTTTTTTGTATTTCTGGGCTCTGAAAATTTCTAAAATAATCAAGACCAACTTCACCAATTGCTTTTACCTGTTCATTTGATAAATAAGCTTTGAGGTTTTTTATAGTTTCAGGTTTTAATTCTGAAGCATGGTGTGGATGAATACCAACTGAGCTATAAATATTATTTTTAAGTTTGGAAGTAAGATTTATTATTTCATCAACTTCCTTCTCTTTTGATGCTGGGCAAAAGAAATACTTTACTCCATTGTCATTGGCCTTATGTAGAACGTCAGTAAGATCATTGTCAAAACTCTCATGATTAATATTGAAACAAGAATCTGCTAGTAACATTTGCATTTA
>Ga0066845_10000695_pt1 | contig 10524 bp, 6 predicted proteins | sample ETNtaG_31_FD_65488 | JGI IMG/M metagenome (GOLD analysis project Ga0066845, IMG submission 65488) | Marine microbial and viral communities from oxygen minimum zone, Eastern Pacific Ocean - ETNP201310SV78 | ecosystem: Environmental > Aquatic > Marine > Oceanic | place: Pacific Ocean: Eastern...
ACGACTCGACTCGACCCCACCCCACCCCATGCGTGATCCACGCCCGCGCGCGGGCGCCGAGTCACGGCGAGTTCGCGCGCGGGACTCGATCGGTCGATGGATCGTTCCGTCGTTCGTCGTCGTCGTCGTCGTCGTCGTCGTCGTCGTCACTACGAGTTTGACGAGAGACATGTTCACCGTCCACGCGAAGATTGTGCAGGTGCGAGGTGGACCCGATCGATCGAACGCGTCTCGCTCGTTCGGTCGTCCATCCCTCTCGCGCGGTGGTCTCACCTCGAGATACGGTCGATGGATCGATCGGAGGCGTGGAGGCGCGATCGATGACGACGCGTGAGGTGACGATGGGACGACGGAGGGGGGGGAGAGAGAGAGAGGGAGAGAGAACGAACGGTCGTCTCGTCGACGCGACGCGAGCGTCGACGCGCGTCGTGCGTGGCCCCGGCGGATGAATGAATGCGTGCATGAGTGCGCGAGCGCGCGCGCATGATGAATGCGAGCGCGCGCGCGGGGGAGAGTGCGTGTGTAGTTTTCGAGCGCGTTGACTGACGAATCGAACGCATCGATCGCGTATTCGCGCGTAGGTCAACGCCGCGGCCAAGGCGCCGACGACGAAGAAGGCGAACGCGACCAAGCGCGCGCTCTCCCTCGGTCTCGCCGGTCTCGCCGCCGTGAGCCTCCAAGTCGCCCCGGCTCGCGCCGATCTCACCTCTGATTTGCTCGCCAAGACGGAGGCCAACAAGGAATTGAACGATAAGAAGCGCGCCGCCACCTCGGGCGCCAACTTTGAACGATCGCGCCTCGTCACTGACGGCCTTTGCGGATTCCCGCAAAACTTTTTGGGATGCGAAAACGTCGCCGAGAAGGGTGACGTCAAGTTCTTGACCGACGATCTCAAGATCGAGTGCGAGGGCACGGCCGAAGGTAAGATTTGCGCCTCCAAGGCGCCGGGTTCTTTCCCCTCCGTCTTCGGCATGTGAGCGACGCGTCGCGAGTAGCCCATCCATCCAATGTATGTACGCGACGCGCGGTCGCCATTCAACCACATTCATGCATCCCTTCCTTTCCGCATTCATTCGCGCGCGACGCACGCGCGAGCGAGGTTAAAACGCACTCGAGGGACGTTCGTTCGTTCGTTCGTTCGTTCGATCGTTCGTTCGCGCCTTCGAGGGACGTCGCGCATCGATTGAACAAAACGCGAATCGAATCCGCGCCGCCGACCGAGCCGGTGGAACGGTCCGACCGCGCGCGCGAGGGAAGGCGCGACGCGCGCGCACATGCCAAAGTACGGCGTGCACGTCAACAAGTATTACGTCCCGGACGACGTCCCGAGTTGGGCGAAATTAAACCTGAAACAGGCGAGCAAGAAGATCGCCAAGACGCGCGGCGCGGGGACCAAGCAGGCGCTGGGGAAAAAGGCGAAGACGGCGGTGAAATTGGCGAATCGTAAGGGTGGACGAGGGAAGAGGAATCCGGCGAATAAGGATTTTAAGAGGAATCTTCAGGTGGCGAAGGATCTGAAGAAGAATAAGCGCAAGGGTCGACAGTCGAAGAAGCGAGGGACGTAGGAGGAGGGAGGCGCGTCGGCGCGCGGCGAGGAGAGTAACGCAATTGGATTGGATTCGAGATGGCGAACGTGGGAGGCGTGCGAAGACCGCGAGAGTCTGAAAATGATGATGATGAAATCTCCGAAGCCGAGAGCGATCGATTCATCGTCAACATGGCGAATTATTTGCGAGCAAAGGTTGACGAAAACAAATGGGGCGAGGAGAACGTGCGCGCCGCCTTCGACGAGGCGGTGAAGCAAATGCCGAAGGGTCGCGCTCGAAGGGCTCTGCGAGCGAACTTTGACAAGTACGCGAACCAACTGTGCGATACGATATATCGCGATAACGGTCCAACCATCGAGCTCACAAAGGCTGAGCGCAAGCTCGCAAAGTTGACCAAGGATCCGGAGAGCGCGTTTTACGCGCTCGAACAGAAACCTCTCGAAGATTTTTCCTCGGCGTCTTTCGAAGAGTTGTGCGTGGAGTTTGATTACTCCATGAAACGAACCGTGTTCGACATTCCGGCGTACGTCTGGATGCGCGACATGGAGCTGATGGATCTGAAGCAAGAAGCCATAGACGAGTGCGAGAAGAAGCGCGAAACCGCGCTCAGACGCATCATCGACATCGCACAGACGACAAAGGATTCCTTTGAAAAGTGTCAGAAGAAGACGCAAGAAATGTATGAAAAAATACACAATCTGATCGGACGTCTCGCGGGTGCCACTGGTGCGCGTCGCAAAATGCAGGGATCCAGAATCGAAACGGCTCGAATGGCGGCGGAAGTCGTCATGCTGAGACACGATTTGCGCAAATTAGCCTTGAACGATGGATCTTTGAAGATTCCCGAGCACGAAGTCGGCGTGACCGCGTCTTACGACGGCGCGATTCTCTTGGGCAACTATCGCGGAGATTTCGCGGGCATCGTGGCGTCGAGATTGCCCGAAGACGAAAACGACGTCGCGACATCCTTCGGACAAGTTGATTTACCAATCTTTGAGTGCGCGCTCGGTTTGGGTGGTTTCGACGAGGAGTTCGAAAAGCAAGCCAGAAAGTGCGGGATTTTGTTCGGTCTCTTGGACATAGACGCGAGCCTGAACGAGGTGAGCAAAAACGTCGGCCCTTCGCTTCTGCGCCGACCGCCGAGGGCGCCATTCGACAAAAATAAAGATGTGAATGAGTACGACATGGAAGCCTACGCTCGGATGCCTGCTGATTCATCCTTTGTAAACATCGCGGAGACTTCGTTTGATCAAGTCGAATACTTAGACACAGACTATCTACACGAAGGTTTATCTTTAGCTGGGAAGGATGACGACGAAAACAGCGGACCCGGAAAAGTGAAGATGTATTTTAGCGTGATGCGCGTCGCGAGGGCGTACATCAAGCTCCTCAACGCCAACGGGAAACGGAAACGTTCTTCAGCGGTCGCGCGATACATGTCAGCCGCTCCTGCGCCCGAGGTTCTCCTGATGCACGTCCCGGATTCGTGCGGCGTCGATAATACCGACTCTCGCGGCATGTCCGTCGAGCTCGCCGTCGCCAGCGTCAAGGCGCTGCAAACCATCGTGAATGAGTGGAACGAGATGCGCACGCTGTTCAAATCGGCGGCTCAAAGTGAGGGTGGGTTCGTCATCGATATCAATCGTAGTATCGGCGATATGGCGGCCGAAGATTTTGAAAAATCCGGGCAGGACGATCGCAGCGACGGCGATAAACTCGACGAGGAGACCGAGAAGGATCTCATGGATATGCTCGACAAACTCGAAGGCCCCGACGCATCGAGCGATGAGGATGAAGACGATAGCGACGACGCCGAAGATTAGACTTCATTTTTTGTCGTAACAAACCTACAGTATACAGTACTCGTGCTTTGCTTTGCGTTATTCATTAGTCGCTCTTCTTTCGTTCCAGCTTTTTCCACGCCGAAGTATCGACGTGCGCCGAGACGACGAAGAAGATGAACAAACCGAGAGCTAGCGGAGCCGAAAGCGGCAACACGCGGCACACTTGCTGACTAATACCGCGCGGCTCCTTGATACATTTACTCTTGTACCAGGCCACAGCCGCCCCTCCGGCGAGAATAAGCACGTATCTGGCGTAGCGTGCCTTCTCCGACCACGTCATCTTCCCGATGCCAAATCTATCGAACGGCGCGACGTGATGCCACACTTCGTACTCGCACGTCCCCTTCTTAAAACGCATCGAAATGCGCTTCGTCTCACCGTGCGCTCCGTTCTGCACTGGAAGTTCCGTCGCTCCGCACGCCACGGCGAAATCGTCTGTATCGCTCACCACGTGCCAGAATGAACCAAACTTTTTTGTGAGCTCATCGCGAAGCGCCGTCGCGCGTTCGTCGTTGTCATCGCGGCCGATGTCGGTATCGTTCAGTACCTTGAACGCGCTATTCACGATGGTGTGCGGAACGCCCTCGACGTCGCTCAAGCACGCCGCCGAGTCCTTCTTCTTAGACGCGATGGGAGGTTCATCGTGCTCATCCCTCATCGACTCGAACGCCAACATCTGCGCGCCATCGACACCGTTCGCCAACGGCAGCGAGTTATACACCAACACGCGCAGACTGGGCGCTTTACTCTTCGCCTTCACCGAGAGATACATGAGCGACTTTTTCGCAAATCTCAAGTTTGCGCTAAAGTCACCGCGTCCGACGATGACGTGCGTCGACGCGCCCTGAATCCCATCCAAAATACCATTCGCCAACCGTCTCAGCGTTCCCGGGTCCGCTCGCAGCCCGATCGACGGATCCCGAAGCGCCGATTGCACCGCGCGCAGAATTTCCAATCGCCGCCTCTTCTCGCAATCGGCTCGTCGCACCGTCACCTCCACCATCGTTCCTCGTTCGCGCGCGAGCAAAACGGACAACTTGACGTGATCGTCGCTCGCGCGCGCTCTCACCGCCGCGCGCGTCGTCGCGTGCCGTCGTCGCGCACTTCAATCGAGAGGCCGCGCGGCGTTTCGGAGGTTGTCGACACGGGGGCGTCGGATGTCCCGTTCGTGACTCAAGAAACCATCTACAGTATGGATCTTTGATGGGCATAGGCCGCGCACGGTCGCACCGGATCGCGGGTTCGAACGCCTCGGCCCTCGTCCGAGCGCGCGCCGGGACACGCGCGCGCGCGAGGGCCGCGAGCGCACGCCGCGCGAGGGCGATCGAAACCGTTCGCGTCGGGCGCGTCGAGAGGCGACGCCGTCTCGCGGGCGAGTGCGGAGGAGGCGCGACGCGCGAGATCTCGGTGCGAGGCGTGGCTGGCGGGGAATTCCGTCGTGAACGCGCGCGCCGAGGCGACTCGTGTCGAGGTTTCGGGATCGTTCGATAGGAAACGTCGGTGTTCGTCGACGTCGAGCGTGAACGAGGGCGCGAGCGCGGTGGCGTGGGCGTGCGGACGCGATGCAGAGCAATGGGTACGGGCCTCAGGGCAACGCGCCTCCGCCGGGACCGTACGGGCAACAGGGAGGCTTACCGGGGATGATGTATAACACCGTGCCGCGCCCTGGAGGTCAATTCGCCGGTCAGCGACCGATGCAGAATCCTGCGGGCATGCAAGGGGCGCCGGCGATGCCACGCGGGGTGATGGGAGGTCCGCAGCGCCAGGGGTCGCTACCTCTTCCGTACGGTGGCGTCCCAGGACAGCCGCCGGGAATGATGGGGGGCACTGCGGCGAGCGGGCAAACATCCATGGCGCAGGGTGGCGTAGGATCGACCATGGGCGGTGGACAGCGTGGGGTGATGCTGGATCGCAGCGCGAGCCAGCCGGTGCAGGGACAAGCGGGGGTTCCGACCATCCAGCGCGCGTCGAGCGGGTTGCCCTTGCCAAGCACGAGCGTGGGCATGAGCTCGCCGAGGGCGGGTGGTATGATGAACTCTGGTCCGCTACCGCGTGCGTATCCCACGATCGGGTCGCAAGGTGACTTGAACGGCTCAAAGTTGCCCGGCAGCGGTTTGGACTTGGACGCGGCGGGCGGCATGGTTGGCGGCTTAGGCGGTTTCGGTGAAGCGCAGAAGGGTCCTGGATTCGATGATTCGGAGTTCCCGACGCTGGGTGGTGCCGGTGGGATGCCGCAGCGAGTAGCTTCCTTTGGTAATGGTTACGGCGGTATTTCGGGCGAAGGCTTTGAGGGAGTGTACGATTTTTCGAAGCCTCAGCAGGACTTTAGCATGGAGAAAGAGGATTTCCCAGCGCTCGGTGGTAAGGGTCCTGGGAACATGGGAGGTCTTGTTCCCCCGCCCGGTCTGGATGCCAAGGAAGGATCGAGTCCCTCGTATCCTCCTCTGGCTAGACAGAGTTCTAGCGGTGTCGGCGGCGTAGGTTTCGGAGCGCAAGGTCCGGGTCGTCAAGGGAGCGTACCGGGCGCCGGCCAGTTCGACGGTGGAACACCGCCTCTCCCGGGTAAGCCAGGCGCCGCGACGCCGGCGGGTCCGAGCGGAACCTCGCAGAAGGATCGTTACGGCTTGCTCGGCTTGTTGCCCGTGATTCGCATGGTAAACCCGAACGTGTCCACTCTGGCGCTTGGTGCGGACTTGACCATGCTTGGTTTGAACCTCAACTCACCCGATAGTCTGTACAAGTCCTTCACGCTACCGTGGAACGATTCGGCACCGAAGAATGACTTGGAGCTCACGATTCCCTCTGCTTATTCGCAGCAAGTTAGTCGGTGCCATCCAGCGGTGTTCGCCAAATTCCAGCAAGAAACGTTGTTTTACATCTTCTACAGCATGCCTGGAAAAGAGGCTCAGTTATTTGCTGCTGATGAGCTCGTTCAACGTGGATGGGGATTCCACAAGGAGCTCAAGGCGTGGTTGATGCGCGTGGCAAACACTGAGCCGTCCAACCAAAACGAACAGGGTGAGCGAGGCTCCTTCTGGGTGTTTGATCCCGTGGCTTGGGAGAGGACGAGAAAGGACAACTTTACTCTCCAGTACGATAAGTTGGAGACGCGACCGACTGTACCCGTTCGCGTCGAGACTGTTTCTCGCTGAAGAAATTGTATCTTGGTTAGCAAAAACTCCTGGAAAATGATTGCAAAAAAATCTACAAAATCTTAAAATCTGTCGCGTGCGTGAGATTACATCGTGAAATTCGACACCGGGATGATGATTTCGTTCCTACGCACGAGCGGGTTGGTGAACGGATCGTTGTACTGCGCCAACGCCGCGTTTCCGCTCGTCTCCAAACCGTCGCGCGCCGCGCACTTGCGCAGCTCGGCCTCCACTTCTCGCGCCGATTCTTCCGTCGCCACGCCCGAAAACTTTTTCGCGACGAAAATACCACCCTTTTCCTCCTGTAAAACAACCTTTTCGTTCGTGCTCGCCGGGAGCGCGTCCATCGATTCGCCGCTCACGACGAATTGCATCGTGTTTTCCTTTGTAAACACCGGCGTCGTCATCTCCATCTTCGTCCCCGTCGCGTTCGCCTGGCCGAAGATGTACCCGGCGAGGGAATTAAACGCCTGTCCCGCCACCTCACCGTCCATCTTCGTCGGCGCCGACGTCTTCATCTCCTCGACGTTCACGCCCGGCCCCGTCGACGCGACGAGATACGGTTCGTATCTGCGCACCTCGTAATCGCGTCGCTTCTTCAATACCACGTACCCGGGCGTGTCTAATTCCGGCGTCTGCGTGAAATCAAAAATCTGTTTCAACACCTCCGCCACGCCCTCGGGACTCAGATGTCTCTGATTCTCGATCGAATCCCACGTGTCCACGTGTGTCCGCACGCGCTTGCTCTCCGGATCGACGCCCATGATGGACGTCCCCGTGAACGTCAATCTCGGTCTCCACGCGAATGGAAACGCGGGCACCGCCATCGTCATCGTCCACCGCGTCGTGATCTCCCACGGCCCGCTCTTTCGAATGTCGTGCATGACGTATTCGGGAGAAAACACCCGTCGAAGCATCTGAATATTAAACGCGTACCCGGCGAACGAGTCGTACTTGGTGAGCGGATCCTCGAACGAGACGTCCCGCGCGTACAGCGACGCGTCGATCCCGCGCGCGTCGAACAGGTGCGTCAAATCCTCCGCCAACGCCTCGCACAGCGCCGTCGCCTCCTCCGGCGTCATCCCACGCCCCGACAACACCTCCTCCTCCTCCTCCGTCGACGACGACGACGACGCGCGCACCGTCGTCGTCGTCATCATCATCCGTCTCTGCCCTCTCTCCCGTCTCGCACCGCCCCTTCTCGTCGCCGTCGTCGCCGCCGCCACCACCACCGACGCCGCCCTCCCCCCCGTCGTCGTCATCGTCATCATCCTCGACGTCGTCCCGGTCGTTCGCGCGGCGTCACTCGTCGTCGCGCGCGTTCGGTACTGTCGACGTCGACCGCGTCGAGTTCATCATCGACGTCATCGTCTGACGCGGTCCATCGTGGGCCGATGGAGAAACGAGGCACCCCTACTCTTTACCGTTCATGACTCGCCGTTTCGTACGTGCATGCCGCCGATCGATGCCAGATGAAATGCGTGCACGATGCGTGACGACGCGCGTCAGTCGGTGACGCGCGCGCGAACGGGGGATGGTGCGTTCGCGTTCGCGTGCGAGCGAGCGCGATGTGCGCGGATTCGCGCGCGCGCGTTCGTTCGCGTGCGCGCGCGGTGTGAACGATGACGACGCGAACGATGACGCGACCGATGGTGCGACGCGCGCGACGATGCGAATGATGACGACGACGACGACGACGACGACCTCGGTGCGCGCGATGCGGGCGAACGATGGACGCGCGATGTTTCGAACGCGAGGGATGGGAGCGCCGACGGCGACGGGCGAGGAGACGAGACGCGAGGCGATGCGACGAAAGTTGATGGTGACGACGAAGGAGGTTGGTGAATTCCGAGACGAGGGCGAGACGGAGGGCGACGGCGACGGCGACGGCGACGCGATGGCGGTGAGAGGCGAGTCGCGGGGGGTGCATCGCGCGCCGGAATTTGTGCGACGACCGCGGGATGCGTCGGGACGACCGCGAGCGATGGGAGAGGGGGAGGACGTGCACAGAATATCCGCCGCGGCGGACGCGCGCCGATTCGATCCGTCGTCGCTTCTCGTCGACGACGCGGGCGCGGGGGCGCTCAGAGGCGAGTTTGCGAAACAGTTTTGGGCGCTGAAGAGGAAATTGATGGATTGCGTCGTCATGGTTCGACACGGATCTTTTTATAACATGTTCGACGTGGACGCGGACGCGGGGATGGCGGTGGGATTGCGACTGACGGGGAACAACGGCGGGTTCATGCGCAAGGTGGGATGTCGAGCCGAATCGTTCGATGAGTGGGCGACGCGTCTGTTGGCGAGCGGGCGAACGGTGGCGAGGGTGGAACAGATGGAGGACGCGGCCAAGGCGAGCGGGAAGAGCGGGGCGGTGATTCGACGCGAGTGTTGTGAAATCTTGACGCCGGCGTTGGATCGAGGCCTCACGAAGAACGAACTCTCCAATTATTTCATCACCATCGCCGAAGCTCGAGATGGAAGCGATCGACTCGGCGTGAGCGCGGTCGACGGACAATCGGGACACATCGCCATCGCTTCGGTGTCACGACGAGATTTGTACACCGTGCTCGTGCACGTCGAACCGAAAGAAGTCGTGATTTCAGAGACGCTCGGAGACGACGCTCGGAAAGTGTTGGTGACGTACGGCAGAGAAGACGGCGGCGCAAACGATTGTGTGCTTCGAATCTTGGAGCGCAGTGGGGTCGCACTTCCGTCCATCACTCGATCCAACGTCTTGAACGCCATTAAAACTTTCAAGGGGGGTAGCGGGCCGATGTCGGAAATCATCGAACGCGCGTCTGAGCTCGAGTTACAATCCGTCGGTTACGCCATGCGCCATCTCGCGTGGTGCGGCGTGTGTGAAGACGTCTTCGCGAAGGTGCAATACACGAATCTCATGCCGGAGAGCGGTGAAACAACGCGCGCGATGGAAACCGAGAGGAATCCATCCGCGTTTGCGCTTTTGCGCGACGTCTCGTACATGAAACTCGACGGCGAAGCGGTCAAATGTCTCCACATTCTGACCGGTGACACCGGAAAGCTCACGGGTTCGCTCTTCGAATTTCTCAACCAGACGCTGACGCCCTCTGGACGCCGCCGATTGCGCCAATGGCTCGTGAAACCGTTACGTGAAGTCGAAGTCATCCAAGCGCGACTCGACGTGATGGAAGAATTCTCCCAAGATCACTTCAAGCTTCAAACGTTTCGAACGGCGCTCAAGAGAATCAAGCTCGATTACGAACGTCTCTTCACCAAGTCATGTGGCTTAGCCATCAAGTGTTCAAAAGTGTACAACATCGTGCGATTCAATCAGTCGCTTCCCTACGGGGTGGACGAAATGGGCCTGAACGAACTCTCGCCGAAAGGCGCGAGCACGCTCGAAGAGATTTTGCTGGACGCCGTGAACATGATGAGTTTTTGGGAGATGCACAAACGTGAGCTCGTTCACTTCACGCAGCTCTTGGATACGTTGATCGGTATTTACGACGTCATGAACGTGATCAGTGATCTCGCTCCGCGCAACGTCTCCATCGCTCGCTTGTGCCAGGATTTAGATGGCGTACGTCCGTTTCTCTGTGAGTTGCGCTCATCGCTCGTCGTCACACCGAATGGAAAGAAGACGTACGTCGTCACTCCGTCCGTCGACTTTTTCCAAGAGTACGGTGAGTTCGCGCGCCAAGCCATCGCCGAGCGAAACCAAGATCCGGCTCTGAAACGCGCGGCGGAGCGACATCGCAAGGAACTTCGACAAATTTACATACCGCTCAGTGACGACGAAGACGACGCCGATGTTGAAAACGATGCTTCGGATCGCGCTGATTTAGCCGCTGCCGACGCGTTCACGGAGGTCATGCTCGCGTTTCGAGAAGAGATTCCACGCTTCGAACGCGTCGTCAGCGCGATGTGCGACTTGGACGTGTTGCAAGGCTTTGCGACGACGTGCGCGTCCTCTCGCGGCGCCGTCGGTTTCGTTCGACCAAC
>Ga0066845_10000703_pt1 | contig 10447 bp, 1 predicted proteins | sample ETNtaG_31_FD_65488 | JGI IMG/M metagenome (GOLD analysis project Ga0066845, IMG submission 65488) | Marine microbial and viral communities from oxygen minimum zone, Eastern Pacific Ocean - ETNP201310SV78 | ecosystem: Environmental > Aquatic > Marine > Oceanic | place: Pacific Ocean: Eastern...
ATGAAACATCGTAAGCACAGTTGCTGGTATCGCCACTGGAGTCCGAACAGTCGTTGCCGTTGAGGGCGACGTCGATCAGAACCACATTGGTTCCGGAGCGAGCCTTTGCAAGTTCGGTTGTACCGCTGCTAACGCTCGTACTGGAGACGGTGGATTCACCCAGCGTGATGTGGGAGTTTCGTCCGTCGATGACGTGAGCAGAACTGGCACCGTGAGCAATGGTTGCATCGCTGATGGAAATCTGGTTCTTTGCCGAGGAACTGGAACAGCTGCTCTTGAACGATTCAAAGGACGGGCTGTCAATAACCATCGACCAGCCACAGCCAGAGACCGTAAAGGCGTCAATGTCCCAGTTGTCCATGGACAACGTTTCAGTGACAATGGATGAACCACTCATCGACACATCTTCTGCAGTGATGTCGGTAAAGGTACCAGGGTGCATACGCTGCATGGTGATGTCACCAGCGGTGACCGTGTCAAACACGGCGCTGGAACTCGATGGACCGTTTCCGGTTTGTGACCATCCACCGGGGATGAGCCACAAGTCAGCACTGCCGAAGTCAACATCCGTCATTTGGATGCTGCCCATGGCATTGATACCAGAGTTGGCGTAGCTGTCAACATCGACGTTGTTCAGGACAACGTTGGAGTTGGTTCCGAACATCGAGTCAATGGCCACACCGGTTTGAGCCGATGGGTTGGTGACCGAGACGTTGGAAACCGTGACATGTTGCAAGTCAACATCGATGAAGTTCACGTACGAGTTCTCGACCGTCAAGTTCTCTGCGTGGAGAGCACCTGCAGTGGAACCGGGGTAGTTCACAATGGTACCGCCCCATGTTTCACCGTCGGTGTTACAGTTCTTGATGGTCCCTTCCTTGAGTGTCGCAATGGAGTTTTCAGGGAAGTTGAAACAAGCTTCGTCGACACCGTCGATTGAGAAGTCCTGCATGGTCACCACTGTACCTTGGCCGCTACCGTGCGTGAACACAGCACCAACGTTGGTGAAGGTGACATCGCTCATGGTGTAGTTGCCCGTGTTACAGTCAGCGGTTGCACTTCCACAAGATGGACCGGATCCATCGTGTCGGCTACCAGAGCGGAACACGGCATCGTCGGTGTTGTTGAAGTTCACGTGGCTGAATTGATGTCGGTCATCTGTACCACTTGCGGTCGTACAGTCGTCGGTGAAGGCCATACCTGTCCAGTCGCCACCGTTCATGCCGGTGATGTTGATTGGATGGGTGGCGTTTCCGAGGGCCGTCATCTTGGTGCACGCACCGTCAAAGGAGATTCCCTTGCCTGCAGCAATTTCGATTTGAACACCAGGCTTGATGGTCAAGTCGGAAGAGACGACGAGGTAATCGTTCGAGGGGTTGATGCGAATTGGGCTGTCGGTCATGTCCCACACTGGGTCGGACGTGATGTCAGCCGTGACATCGGTTCCCTTGCCTTCGTAAGGCATCACGCGGTAGTAGACGGAACAATCCTGACTGGAGGTCGTGTAGCAGTAGTACTGGTTGTAGCCGGTCCAGAACGGAGCGATGGTACCTGGGCGTGATAGCGAGCTGCCAGAGTATGGCAGAGCAGGCTGGTGGTACGTCCAGAGGTTGCGCTCAACGTTGGTGTTACCGTTGCTGATGAAGTACATCGAGCCTTGGCGGCTGAGTTGGATACGGTCGTTGGAGTCGTCGCCGTCGTAGGTTGTTCCGAAGTAATCGAACTCAAATCCTGCAGGGATGTCAATGTTCGCGTTGCAGCGAGCCTTGTAGGTGTTCCAGTAGTAGGAAGAGATGCAGTAGTAGAGGTAAGGTCGGCCGTTGGAGGTGCCCGTCATCGCTGTGTCAGCGTTGGTGACTTCCACCAATCCCTTGTCAAAGGATTCCCATGCGTGTGAAGTGGAACTCGTAGAGATACGGAAGTTCGACGTCGTAGGGATGTGCCCTGGGTTGGTGTTGAAGCTGGTGGAAGAGGAGTGAGCGATGCTCGCACCCTTCTGACGGGTTTGGTCCATGTAGCCGATCGACCAAGAGTTGTAGGTGGTACGGCAGTTGCTGTCGTACTTGTATTCAATCTCGTTGGTCACGTCGTAGAACAAGGCTTGGACCGTACAGAGTTGTCCGTAGGTGTAGTAAGCCATGTCTCGCCATTCAACGACGAACACCTTGTTCGGGTCGCCTCGCTCAAAGGAGTACGTCGATGAGGTGTTGGTGTTGATTCCAGCAGAGACCGTTGAAACGTCTTGAGACTTGAAGTAATACTCGACCGTGTCGTTGACTTCCAAGTCTTCGATGTCGGCACTCCACGTACAAGCAGCCAGTGCACATTGTGCACGGGTCTTACCGGCTTCTTGGGACATAGCCGTCGATGTCCAGCTACCTGCCGTACCGCCATCAGGCGTGATACGGTGGTAGAGGGTCGGGCCAGTACCAGCGGCACTGCTCACGTTCAATCCGGATGCAGGGTCGCCACCGTCAATGATGGTGACCGAGACCGTACGCTGCTTGGCGTGCGAGTCTTGCATGGAGCTGTGAATCATCTCAGGCTTGAAGGTGTCAGGCGTTGGTGCCACGTTTCCGACCTTGTAGGTGATGTCGCCCGTGCTGGCTTGACGGCCGTAGTAGCCGGAGCCGAGAGCGAAACCACTCCATCGGTAGGAGGAAGTGGAACCGTAGATCATGTAGTAAGCCGAGGTACAGCGGTCCGTGCTGATGGACCGGTAGAAGTAGTACCATCCGTTGGTGGTGACACACAATCGGTTGGCGGTCGTGGTGGTCTGCGTTGCGTTGAACGAGAACGTACCGAAGCTACCGGTGATGTCGCCGGGGATGGCGAACTTGTAGGCTTGCGAGTATCCATAGGAGACACTGGCCGTAGCGCTGTTGCCACCGGTGAGTGGCGTGTCGATACCGGTTTCGGTGTCGACACCAACGGTAGCCCATGCGTTCTTGGTGCTGTCGTACACGAAGATGAGGTTCATGCTTGGACCGTTTTTGGCACTGATCCACAAGTAGCCATCACCGTTGTTGTTCCAAAGGTTCTGGTTGAACTTGTTCGAACCGCTGTTCATGCCGTAATAACCGTAGGCAGGTGCCGTGTTACCACGAGCCAACCAGTTTCCGTAGAAGGTGCTGGTTCCGGTGTAGAAACAGGACGAAGAGCCAGTACCACAGCTTGAGGTGTCGAATTCAAAGAAGTATTCGTCAGAGTGGCTGTAGTAGGTCATCTGTCGGTCAAAGAACCCTTGTGGGTTGAAGTAGCTACCAGCGTGGACATCGGTGGTCAACACGGTCATCTTCTTGTGAGAAGTTGGTGCGTTGGCTGGGTCAACGATGTCGACTTGGTAAGGCGTAGGCGTGGTTTGCGTACCGGTCAAGGCAGGCTCGTAACCCACGTTTGCGCCGTTGCTACCCTGGTTCAGGTCTTGGTATTTCCAGTAGTACTGGAAGTCGTCACCGTAGCTCAAAGCGTCCACTCGAGCCTTGAATCGGCATTCGGTGGTCGTGCTCGAGCAGGTTCCGATAGAGACGAGTTCACCTGCGTCGAATTGGTTGTTGGAACCCAATCCGTACGTCGTGCTGCTCCACGTGGTACCACCATCGGTGGTGTAGTGGAGTTGAGGTGCACCGGAGGTGGTGGTGTCAATTCCAGACATGTCTGTTAGCGTGATGAAGAGGGTTCGCTCACCTTCAATGTAGGAATCTAGTCCGGTGTAAGGGACGAAGTCCGAGGTTGGGGCGTCGGCATCCGTACCACCAGAGTAGGTGATGAGGAGGTGAGAGTTACGGCTTCCAGAGGCAATGCCGTAGGTGCTGAAGTAAGCGCTTCCACCGGTGTAGTACTCGCCGATACCAACGTTGCCATTGTTGCTCATGGCGTTGGTGATGATGGAGACACCACCGGAGGTTGCGGCACAAGCTGTAGCGGAGTTACAGAGGTTCACGGTCTTCCAACCGGTACCGCTGCTGCTCACCGTGGCTGCGGAGGGCGAGAGGCCAATGGAAGCCTTGAGGCTTCGACCTGCCGTTCCACCGTAGTTGGTGGTCATGTAACTGTTGCTGATGGAGGAACCGGAACAAGAGCCGGAACCCATCGAGTAGGAATAGCGGGGTGCTAGACCACAGCTTTCGAGAACCTTCACTTGGAAGGTGCGGGTGGAACCGTAGGCGTAGTTCATGTATTTCTTCCACTCGATCTTGTCGACCGTAGCACCGCTTGGGAGGGAGCTGGAAGAGGTGAACGTGTACTTGTGCCATGGGATGTAGTAGTACGAACCATAGTAGCGGTAGTGGCGTCGGTAGGTGTTTGTGTAGCAGTTAGCGTAGTAGATGTAACAGTAGCCACCGCTGGAGGAGTTCACACGGATTGACGGGTCAATCACGATTGGGTAAACGCGGTCCTCGTCAAGAAGCCAGTCGGACTCAACCACGGTGATGAGGAGAATCTCTGGGCCGTGGACTTGAACGAAGAACGTTCCCATGTAAGGCTCGTCGGCGCCGGCTTCCATGATAACAGGAGCAGGGATTTCGACAAGCAATTCACCGGTTTCGATGTCGCGGATTTGAAGGTCTTCTTGCGTCTTGAAGAGGTCTTCACCGAGCATCGTTTCTCCGGAGTAGAGGGCGTAGCCAGCAGGCATTCGCAGACCTTCACTGAGTCCGAAGTATTCGGCAGGCTCTGGAAGGACAGGGACCTCACGGAGGATGAGGTTCTGCTTGACCTCAGTGCTCTCGACGGCGTAGTCGAGGTCATAGCCTTCAGCGAGCGGGTAGCGGATGACGTTGCCGCCAACTTCCACGCCGTTCGGGCTAGGAGCAGTGATGAAAGGTTCAGGAGCTGAACCTGATGCATCGAGGGTCACGAGCATGGGGTTGATACCGGAGATCACCGGCTCAACAAACTCGTTTGCCTGGACCGAGATACCGCTTGCGACTTCAGGGGCAAAGTACGTCGTGAAGGTGTTCTCCGTGACTCCCCAGCCCTCTGGGTAGGCCTGAATGTTCAGGTCAATGTCTTCCCAAGTTCCGTCAGCCGACATGTAGTGCACAGGTTCACTGCCCACGACTTGCGTGATGGTGCCGTCCTCATTGAGGAAGGCCTTGGTCTTGGCGTCTCGCATCCCTTGTAGTTCAAGCGATGGGTCGTATTCGTAATCTGCTTCAGCGATTTTTTCGGGGAGAGCAAAGGAATCCTCTGCTCCAGTGGTGGCTGCTTCCACAGACTCCACAGTTGCCGCTGCCTCGTCGTTGTTCACGTAGCCGCTCATTGGCATGAGCACCATCAATGCGCACAACAACAGTGCAATCCCGATACCGCCGAAGACGGTCTTTTTCTTGTTATTCTTGTTTCCCAACATATGTCATTCACCCTATACGGACTGTATGCACTGCATCCCACGCCTTACACCATTTATATGGATTGGGGTGCAAAATCTTTGATTAATTGGCCAAAATCTCGCCAATCGTACCTCGTTTAGAATCGAAAACTGACGCCGAACGATCCAAAGATTTCAAGAAATTTTGAAAAAAATATCAAAGCTTGGTTTGTGGTCGATGATGAAGTCGTTCTTCCTTGCTTGCAGGGTGGTCAAAGACCTCGAGGAAGGGCATCAAAACCCAGCATTGACTTGACCAACGTCCTGAGGTTGGAGGAAGAGAAAAGAAAAGGCCAGAGGGGCCGCCTTGGCGACCCCTCCAGCGTTGTACACCTCGGAGAGGTGGATGTGCTTTAGCACGGTTCAGGGATCAGTAATCCCAGTCCTTGCCTTCGCCGTCTTCACCGTCTCCACGGGAGAGGATGAAAGCACCTGCGATGAACGCCACGATGACGACGCCACCGATGAGGCCCCAGGTCCAGGTTGGAACGCTGGAAGAGGTATCATCGCCGGTATCGCCGATGGTTCCGTTGCCATCATTGGTGTTGCTGCTGTCAGAGACACGGGTGTCAATGATGCTGTTCATCGAGGCAGCGGCGTCCATGTTGCCCAAAGCGTCCATTGGCACAGCGGTGAAGAAGTACTCTTGACCGGTGCGGATGCTGGGCATGTCGATGCTGACCGTGGTTGCCGAAGCACCCATGGCTGCGTCTGGACATGGCGTAGGCATTTCACCAACGGTGAAGTCCTCGGTTGACCAGCAGACATGCCACATGGCTACGTCGCTGGAGTCTCCGGTGACTTCCCAGGTGATGACCCACTGACCGTCTTGAGCGGCCACAGCAAGGTTGCTCGCTGCGACATCGCCGTCGACTTGCTTGTCGGCCACAACGCTGGCGATTCCTGGTGTGGAACAGCCTTGCTCGTTGCAAACGGCGACTTCGAGGTGGTAGGTCTCACCGTGGGTGGTCTGAGAACCACTGTAGGTGTAGGTGCGGTCTTCGTCAGCGACGGTGGCTTCGAATGCATTGGCACAGTCGGCCTCTGCAACACAAATGCTCACGACAATGCTGTCGGAATTCAGCAGGGTACCGGTGATGTCCCAGGTCATGGCGATAGCGCCGCCACGGGTGGCCTCAGCACTGAATCCACTGACGGAGGCGTCGGGGATGGAAGCTTGGGCGAGTTCGCCGCCCATGAGCACCATCTTGCCGGCGGGGACAACTGGGCTGTTGGAAGGCACGTCGTAGGTGAACATCTCGGTGCTGGCGTCAACATCGGTCGAAGCATCGGAGAGGAGAATCCACTTGCCGGAGCCGTCGATGTACCAAAGCGAGGTGGCTTCAACGTCCTTGGCCACGATGACCGAGATGGACTGTTCGAGCACGTCGCTGGCCGTGTAGGTGCTGCTTGGAACGTAATCCAACGCAGCCACAGCACCGTAGGTGCCCGTGAAGCCCTCAAGTTGCACGGCGTCGTAGGAGGTTGCATCAGCGTCCGAGAAGGACGTGATGGTGAACTCCGACTGACCGTTGTAGTCAAGGCTGTATTGAAGCTCTACACCAGCTTCGCTGGTGGCGGTGGCTACGGCACTGTTCCAAACGAACATGTCAATCTCCTGAGAGACCTCGCCGTTGTGAGCGTCGGTGACGACCACGGTGACCGGAGAGTTTCCGATGAAGTCAGGGAAGACCGGCGTGGTACACACGGTGGCGCCCTCGGCCTGCGTACCGGTACAGCCGCCAATTTCGCCACCGGGGTAAGAGTAGGCGAAGTTGAGGCCGTCACCGGATGGGTCGTCCACGTCAAAGGCCGAAACGGCAAAGACGAGTGGGGCTTCTTGTCCAACGACGATGTCGCCTTCGGTGTTCAACTCAAAGGAGGTGATCACGGGAAGGTTGTTGACAACATCAACGACCATGGTCATGTCGTTGTTGCTGGGTCGTAGGTCCGTACCGCCGTCCCATGGAACTGGGTCGGTGTCCGTGCTGGACTTGTTGTTCATGTGGAGACTGAAGTCGATGGTGTACTCGCCTGGTTCCATGGTCACAAAGGTACAAACCGAACCGCCCATGATGCCAAGTGGAGACCAAGCATAGGGCATGTCAGTACCTTGGAGACATTCCGTGAGGACGCCGCTGGCGGTTTCAACGCCGTCGAGCGAAATCGTGTAGGTCATGTTCCAGCCGTATTCCTTGGTCATCTTGCTACCGCGGTGTTCAACGTCAGCGTAAACGAGGGAACAACCCACGTTGAGGTCACCGTCTTCACCTTGTTGTGTGAAGGTGGAGGCGACGCCGCTGCAGTCGGAATTGTATCCTTGGTAGACGCCCATGCGAGAGATGCGGATGTCATCGTAAACATCGGTGCTTCCCGAAATCATGTCCGAATCGGTCTTTGGTCGGTCATCGCCGGATTGAGCGACTTCACAGAGGTTGTTCCACGTGGTCACGTTCTCGTTGCCTTCGGTCGCTTCTGATGATTCAACACACTCTTCGTACTGGCCGTACATCGTGTATTCCACCAACTCAGCCTCAAGTTGCCAAGCGGCGTTCGACTGGGTACCGGGCGTGATGGCTCCGGAAATTTCCCATGTGGTTTGGTAGGAGAGGACCGCACGGCTACCGGTCTGGGTAGCGTTTGGGTCGGATTCGTTGGCGTAGATGTCAACGGTGGTCGTGGTTCCTGCCACCAAGGTGTTGATGGTCAAAGCATTTCCACCAACCTGGCCGGAGGCTTGTCCACTCAGGGTGAGGAGGACCTCGACATCTCGTGGGTCAAAGGTGTCAGAACCGTCCGCAGTGACCTTCAACTTGAAGTCAATGTCGCCTTCAGTGGCGCTGGCGTCGAACGAGGAAGCTTCCAGTTCTTCAGCCATGCCATCGCCGTCGGTGTCAGCGACCCACAAGAGGTCAACCTCGACATCGTACCAGTCCTCAACGAGAACGTAAACGAGTTCGGCGTTGTTGGCCGTATCGATATCGGTTGGGGACTCAACGGAGATTTCAACCATGTATTCGCCACGGGTTGGAGTCCAGGTGATGTCGCCACCGCCGCCATCGAGTTGGAGGGTGGATTTACCGCCTCCAAGGAAGGCGCCTGCAGTCAACGGGTCAACGCTACCGTCGTAAAGACAAACGGTGATGTCGTCACACATGACGTTGGCGTTTTCCCAGATCAAATCATTGCCGGTTGCATCCTTAGCAACCCCGCCCACAGCACCGCTCGAGTCGGTGAGGTAAACGGTGACCGAGTACGACAACTCGTCGATGTCCGCATCACCGTCGTTTTGGATGAACGCCGAGAACGTGGTCTCTTCGCCCACCTGCAAGGTGTTGCGGCAACCCTGGTCGTTGCACGTGGTTTCTTTCGGTGTTGTGATGGCAACCACCGTTGCGTCCGCTCCAGAGCGTGCGCCGGTTTCTTCGATTACCACTTGTTCTTCAAGCTCGTGAAAGTCAATGCCAGCGAACAAACTCGTCAACATCAACATCCCGAGGATTACAGGTGTCATATTCTTCATGTCTATACCCCCGAAGGTTCGGTATGCCTCACCACGCCATGCGTCGTATTTATACTATGGGCAGGGTGAGTCATGGGCAAAAATGCCCTTTTTCGCCCATTTTAGCCGCTTTTTGGCGTTTTAGGCACCGATTAACTCGCCGAATGGTGCAATATTTTTGTGAAGGATTTGAACATCCATGCCACAGATATTTTTCACGCACTTCTTAGCGCAGCAGAAGGAGGGATTTTGGACGCTTGACGAACTGGCACAAAAGTGGTGATGAGAACGATGATCCATCCCACGAAAAACAGCCCCAACGTGCTTGTCCACGGGAAGGTAAACACGGCCCCTTCAGCCTCCCAAACGGCCTTGTAGAGCACCACATGGAAACCATAACCGATGACAAATCCGTTGAGCATACCCAAAAGGGCCACCCAAGAAACCTCGATGGAAAAGAGTCTCAACACATGCCGTTGGCGGAAGCCCACGGCCCGTAACATGCCGATGGTCGCTCTTCGCTCACTCACGTTTCGTACGGTTACCACACCGATGCCCGCAACGCCAACCAGCAACCCGAGAGCAAGATAGCCCTCAAACAAGGACAAAATAGCCAGCACCAGGGATTGGATGATGGAGATTTCATCGGCTACCGTCTGTACGTTGATGTTTTTGGAAGCCAGTTCAACATCAAGCACCGATTCAAGTTCGCTCGCAGCCTCTCGAACTTCGACCGATTTCCCTTGGGGTGGAAGGCTTTGAGATTCGTGGTCAGCGCTTGGACGTGCATCCGGTGAGACGCTGACATACATGCGAGTCATCTTGCCGTTGAATTGCTCAGCGACGACTTCACCGTTCATCCACACCCCGGGCGAGAAGATGTAAGATGACTGTTTGAGGAAGCCCCCTACGGTCATTTCACGGGTGTTTTTCGGGTTTGAAAAATCAATTAGCAAAATTGAATCTCCAATTGAAAATTGAAGGGGCACTAAAGTGGTTCCATCCGCCGAGGATTCCAAACCAAACGAGGCGTCTAAAAACACGATATTTTCGAACATCCCGATCGAATTCCAAGCATCGTTGGAGGAATTCCCAAGGCTCTTGTCCCACGCATGCAGCGGAAGACCTCCGTGTTGAATGAAACCGTCATCCACGCCACGTAACAGGTAAGGCATGCGTTCGCCTTGAGCGTCTTCTAAATGCACGGGCGAACGATAGACACCACCAACGCCATCGACGTTGGCCATGGCCGTGTGGTTGATGCCCCATGCCATCGGGTCAGATTCCAAATCGATGGGTTGGGAACGAGTTGAGGTCAACAACAACTCAAATTCGCCTTCCGCCTCTTCAACGAAATCAGAGGAATAGGTGTCAAATTGTTCGGTGTATCCTGCCAGAACCACCACGGAAAACATCGTGATGGAAAACATGCCCATCACCACCGCTGTTCGAACAGGGTGAGCCAAGGGGTGTGCCAAGGCCACTGAACCAACCGGGCCGGTCCGGCGGGTGATCCACGAACGCTTCGCCAGCCACCCGACCACTTGCGGAGCGATACTGGTCAAAACCAA
>Ga0066845_10000710_pt1 | contig 10425 bp, 9 predicted proteins | sample ETNtaG_31_FD_65488 | JGI IMG/M metagenome (GOLD analysis project Ga0066845, IMG submission 65488) | Marine microbial and viral communities from oxygen minimum zone, Eastern Pacific Ocean - ETNP201310SV78 | ecosystem: Environmental > Aquatic > Marine > Oceanic | place: Pacific Ocean: Eastern...
ACCGTGGATGACTTCACGCTCGGCGTTCTTCTCGTCACCGAACGGGATGATCGGGGACTCACCACCACCCGGGTAGGTACCGAATTCCGGGTAGATGTCAGCCTTGACGGTCGTGGAGACGGACTTGGCCTGCGAGAGAGAGAAACGAAGGGTCACGACTCGTCAGTCACCCACCACGGACACACACAGATTCGGATGTGGATTTGATTTGACCGCGCTCACGCGGGGCGTATCGTATCCAGGAACGACCGCGACGACCGACCCGCGACGACGACGACGCGACGACGACGACGACGCGACGCGAACGCGACGACGCGAACGAAAAACATTTCATTCGCGTCGCGCGTCGCCTCGATTCGCGTCGCGTCGCGTCCCATCGCGCGCGCCACGAGCGTTCCATCATCATCACTCATCATCGCTCATCATCGCGCGCGCGGGGCGCGATACGCCGCGACGCATCCATCCCCTCGAACCGCGCGCGCGACGCGATTCACCCCCCGGCGCGCGCGAGGACGCATCGAACGCATCGAAACACGCACTTGGACCTTGGTCGCCTTGAAGGCGGCGACGCGGCCGACGAAGGAGGAAGCGAGGAGCGCGGACATTATCGTAGTCTCAGAGTGTGCTGGAATGACGATCGAGTCGATCGCTCGCGCGGGGTCGATCGCGCCGAGGACGACCTCGTGTGGTTTGGTTTTGGTTTTGTACACACAGACAGGGATTTCGTATCCTCGTCTATGGGCGTCCCGTGGTGTATTCGTTCGTGCGTGCGTCGTATCCATATCCACGGAGATTGGATGGGGTTCGAGGGGTACACACTAGTGGCGTGCGGGCATCATATGTTCGGACGCGTGGTATCTTCGGACGCCCACCCCGAGGCTCGCGACGATTGGTCGAGAGAGCGCGACGACGACGCTCGGGGAGAGACGCGCGAGAGGGGAGACGACCGCGATCGGTGGTTCGTTCGAGTTCGAGCTCGAGTTCGAGTTCGAGTTCGACGCGCGCGCGCGCGCGCGAGGCGGCGGTGCGACTCGAACGCGGACGTCGCGTTCGGTCGTTCGTTCGGTCGTCTGTCGCGACGGTTTTAAATCGATTGCGACGTCGATCGTCGACGCGCGCGAGCGAGACGCGATCGGTCGAGGCGCGGGGGGCGAGGAATCGAGGGGGATGGAGACGGGACGCGCGAGGCGGGATGAACTTCGCGAGGCGGTGGCGGCGTGTCGAGCGAGAGGGTTGAAACACGCCGCGGCGTGGGCGTGCGAACAGCTGTACGGTTTGGACGACGGAGGCGGAGACGCGACGACGAGCGGGGGAGGACTCGCGGCGAGTGGATTGGATGTGATGGGCATGGACGATACGTACTCGTTGGCGATGGCGTACTTTGATCTGGGGGAGTACAGGCGGTGCGCGCACACGCTGCGGGACGCGAGAGCGCCGCTGCCGACCTTTCTTCGCGAGTACGCGACGTTTTTAGCGGGGGAGAAGAGTAAGGGACAGTCCGGCGCGGTGGGTGGGGCGAGCGTGGACGGTGGGAGTGGACGGATCGATGCTTCGCAGCCGACGGCGATCGGAACGCGACCGCCCGGAGGCGTGGTCGAGGACGCCGGAGAGTCAAACGCCGAGCTCGAGTCTTTGAACCAGTGGTTGCGGGCGCAGGATGACACGGGCGCAAAGGATGGATTTTTGACGTTTTTGCACGGAATCGTCTGTCGAGAAAGTGGTCAACCGACGCAGGCGAAGACTTTACTCGCCGAGGCGTGTCGAAAGTATCCGCTCAACTGGAGCGCTTGGCAAGCGCTCATTCCGATGTTGGCGAGCGAGGAAGAGGAGAAAGCGCTCGATCTCCCGCGCGATCATTGGGTGTACACGTGGTTCATCGGCGTTTTCCAGCTCGAGATGCAAAAGAACAAGGAGAGCTTAGTCACGTTCGACTCGTTGAGCAACGATTTCCCGCAGAGTAAGCTCTTGTTGGGCCATGTGGCCGAGGCGCATTACAACCTCCGAGAGTTTGAAGAGGCTCATAGCATCTACAAAGATATGCAAGAAGTCGATCCGTATCGCGTCGAAGGCATGGACAATTACTCAAACGTGCTCTACGTCCAGGAACTGTTTGCAGAGCTGTCTCATCTCGCACACCATTTGGTGAGCACGGACAAATACACGCCGGAGACGTGTTGCGTTGTGGGCAACTATTACTCGTTGAAATCCATGCACAACAAGGCTGTGGTGTATTTCAAACGGGCGCTCAAGCTTAATCCACGTTATCTCAGCGCGTGGACGTTGATGGGACACGAATACGTCGAGATGAAGAATCCGGCGGCGGCGATAGACGCCTACAGACACGCCGTGGACATCAACCCGCGTGATTACCGCGCGTGGTACGGTTTGGGTCAGACGTACGAAATCTTACAGATGCCGTACTACGCGCTGTACTACTACCAACAGGCGGTGAAGCTTCGACCGGATGATTCGAGAATGTGGTGCGCCATGGGTCAATGCTACGAGTCTGACCAGCTTAGAATGTTTACGTCAGCGATTCGATGCTACCAGAGGGCGGTGGCGAACAACGAGGGCGAGGGCATCGCGCTCGCAAAGCTCGCCATGCTCCACCGAGAGAAGAATCCGAAAGCGGCGGCACATTATTACATCCTCAATTTGAAGCGTTTAGACAAGGAAGACTTGGAAAGTGCGGAGAAGCACGAGGCGTTGGAATTCCTGGCGCATTACTACATGAAGGAGCAGCGTCTTCAGGAAGCCGAGGCGGCGTGTGCGCGTCTGCTCGACGTTTCGGGCCCGGCGAGACACGCGGCGAAGGCACTTTTGCGCGAGATTCACAGCATGCAAAGTTTGCAGTAATTCTTTTCAATACACACCTAGAGAGTGATTAGCTACACATCTACGGTTCAACGAGATCTTGGCGAATCTCGTCGAGCAAGTTGCCAAGTAAATTTTTCCCCGCCCCATCGCGACCGGCGCCCCAGACTGGATCGACGGGAGAATCTTCGATCAATCGCACGCGTCCATCGTTACAGACGGTGTGCAGAAGCAATTGACGCGGTCCATCGTGGCTCTTGAGTTTTTCCATCAATGCGCGTCGCATGACTTCAACCTTTACGTCTTCCCAATCAGCGCGAACGCACTCCGGGTACTCGAGCTGCGCGCCGCGACCGATTTTCGCCGCGGTTTCGGGAGTCATGGCGTTCTTGATGTCCAAATATATCTGACGCGCGGTGTCATTATCGACGCCGGCGAATTTCTGCGCCTGATAATAATGTTCCACCGTCATCCACACTTCGCCATCCATGCTCACTGGAAAGGGCGAAAAGTTACTCAGCGCGCCGTGCTCGTCCCAAGCCTTGTAAAACTTGATCGGAGGCAACTCGTCCATCTGACAGCAATCGTCGTTGTCGTCGTCGACCAGTGACGCGACCGCTTGCTCGACGAAGATGAGCGACCCGTCGTCGGCGCGTTCGTCGTCGTCGGCGCTCTCGCCGACGTCGAAATCCATACCGCGCAAGCCGAACCCGACCCTCGCCATGTGCCCAAGTCTACCCGTGCTTTGTGAGTTGGGAACGTATCCACGAACGAGAATATCCCGGCCGCACGTCTCGAGATGAATTCCAGACAAGGGCAGGGCGTCGTGCATGGCGTCCAATCCCAAATCGCCGAGCGGCGTCGGCGCCCGCGAACCGCCGCCGATGAGTTTCGGAGCCACGAACGCCATGACGTTGTGAAAGACGCCACTTCTCATCGCTGGTGCGGCGAGACCACCGCCGCACTCCCAGAAACAGCGAAGGAACCCTCGCGCATACATGTACTCCGCGGCGGCGAGCGGCGTTAATTCGTCGAATTCAATCACCTCGACGCCCTTGGCGCGCAACGCGCTCTGAAACTCTGGTCGCGCACCCTTGGTCGTGCACACGATGGTCGGCGCGACGCCGCGCACGTTCCACAACTTGGCGTCTTCGGGCAAATTCAACGATCGACTGAGAACGACGCGAGCGGGTTGGAAACCGCTCTCTTCTCGACACGTCAACCGCGGATTATCCTTTCTCACCGTCTCGCCTCCGACGACCACCGCGTCGGCGCGTTTACGCTCTCGAAACACCCGCTCGCGAGCCTCCGCCCCCGTGACCCACGAAGAATGTCCAATCGCCGTCGCGATCTTCCCGTCCAGCGTCATCGCGTACTTGTACACGCTAAACGGCAGTCGCGTCGCCACGCGATACAACAACGCCTCGTTCGTCTCTCGACACCGTCTCGCCGCCTCACCCTCCGCCCCGTCCGCCGCGGGATCGAGCACGTCGACCTCAATCCCACGTTCTCGCATCGCTCGCACCGCGCGTCCTCTCAAACCCGGCAACGGGTGCAACATGCCCACCACCGCGCGCGTCGCCCCCGCGGCGACCACCGCCTCCACGCTCCTCGTCTCCCCCGCCACCTCCCCGTGCACGGGCTCCAGGTTCACGTACACCGTCCCCCCGCCGCTCGCCTCTAAACACACACCGCGAGCCGCTAAATCATTCGCGCACGAAATCTCCGCCCGCGTCGCTCCCTGCCCCTCGTGACTCGCCTCGGCGACGACGCGTCCCGACGCGCGCTCCGCCACCGCGCACGCGCTCAGCGGGTGCGGCGCGCTCTTCCCCTCGCACTCGCGCGCGAGTTCGCAGCACCGAATCACGCGTTCGGCGTCCTCCTCGGACACGCCGCGCGTCGTCGTCGGGCGCGTCGAGCGCGCGCGTCGACGTCGAGTCGAGCGCCGCCGAGTCGCCGTCTCGCTCGCGCGCGACGCGGTGACGGCGCGCGCGATGGCACCATCGCGCGCGCGCGTCGCGGACATCGCGCGCGACATCGCGTCGGTGTCCGCTCGCTCGAGAGACGTCGGGGTGTGACGGGGAGCGAGGAGAAGACGGAACGAATGAATGCATGAATGCATGAAAAAGAACGCGCGCGCGCGTCGTGTGTAAAGTCGTGTTTCTGTTACATGACTACCGCGTCAATCGGACGCGGACGCTGCGCGATATATCTACTAGTGATTGCGTTTGTATCTTCTCTTTGTGTCGTCGTCGTTCACGCCGGGACCAACGGCGGGGCCTCGGTGTGCGCCGGAGCGGCGCGGCGCTTCTTGACGACGCGTCTGCGCTTCTTGACGACCTTTTTCCTCGTAAACTGACGAGTGGCTGAACTCGCGGATTGAGCGATGGTGGCGTGAATGGGGAGACCTAAAGCGAAAAGACGAGTGGGTTCGCCGATCTGGTTGTTGACGATGCGACCGAGCGCCGTGGCGGACACGGAGGACGCCAACGACGTGAGGTGCTCCGTCATCCACCGATCGGCGCCGCCGAGGAGTTGGTATCTCAAGTTGCACGAAATACCGAGAAAGGCGCCCATACCGAGCGCGGACGTCTTAAAGTCCGGCACCGGAAGCGCGGGTTCCCATCGCTCACCCTTTGATTTCTTGTGCATGGCCAACAATCCAGAGTTGATGGCGGAGAACGCTCCGCCCGTCAACGCCCCCACCGCCGACAGCTCCGCCGCCTTGGTGAGCACGCTCAACCCTCGCGTGGCGTTGGTGTATTGTCGAAGCGGACCGGCGCGATCAAAGGCGTTGTTTGGCATGGTGGCCATGAACTTTGAGAACCCATTCGTCGCGGAAGACCCGAACGAACGCACCGGGGTGACGCACCACACCGTCAAGGCGTTGGCGAGAGACAACTGCATGACGTTGCTCAGCGCCAAGTCCCACTCGGATTTGAGGCGGTCGCCGCGGTGGGCGACTTCGTACATGGTGGCGGCGCTAATCGTGACGACTTGCTCAAAGGCGAGCTTGTACAAAAAGGCTGGATCAGCCATGAGTCTGCCGACAAAGGCACGCGAAAACGCCTGCGGTGTCCCCCGAGAGACGGCGCGCACGACGCTCGGTCGAACGTTCACCGTCATGAAGCGCACGAGGGCGAGCGAGGACACGATGCCCATCTCGACCGCCATGCGAATACCCCCCGGAAGCGACTCCATCGTCTTGAACCACTCGGACAACACAGCCTGAATGGCTTTTCTGTCGAACGTCTCGCCGATGGCGGCGCGCGTGCTAAAAAATCCCTCCTCTCCGTCGTCGTCGTCGCCCTCCTCAAAGTAGTCGTCGTCGTCGCCCTCGTCCCCGTCGCCGCCGCCGCCGCCGTTATTAATCTTACCGCCGTTGTTTCCACCCCCACCACCGTCGGCAAGTTTCGGACTCGCCACTTGCGCCTGTTGTTGCAAGCTCAAACCTGACTTTTCGAGCGTGGCCGCGCCGCCGCCTCCGAGCTGTCGCCCGATTCTCGCCATGGCCGTCGTCGGCGCGCGCATCGACGCGTCGAAACCTCGTCCGATGGATTCCTGCGCGCGCGAGAGAGCGTCGAGCGTCAGTCGTTTCGTTCGCGTCATCGCGCATCACCACCACCCCTCGTCCCGCACGAATCCCCTCGCGTCCGTTGTCCCCTCTTCGCGCGCATCCGGATGGATAACTCGAACCCATTAGGTTCCCCCACGCCCCATCGCGTGCCCTCGCGCGCGCGGGTCGCCATCCGCGCTCGACGCCTCGCGCGAGCGCCGCCTCGACGCGATCGCCCCCACGACCGCGCGCGATCGACGATCCAAAAATACACGCGCGCGCGCGCACCTCATTCGCGAGCGATCCCGAGCCGCCGCCGCCGTCCATCGCCGCGACGACCGCGCGCGGCGCGCGGCGCGCGGGTTTGCCCATCCGCGCGCGCGCCGTCTTCGTCGTCGTCGCGCGCGACGCGAACGCGACGCGCGACGCGCGCGACGACGACATCGACGACGTCGTCGTCACCATCGACATCGACATCGACATCTCCTCTCGCGCGCGCGTCCACCGACGTCGCCGCGCGTCTCGCACTCACGCGCGCGGCGCGCAATTCCTTCGATTCCCACGGCTGCGCGTCGTCGGGGTCGCGCGTGCGCGAGGGGGGGTGGCTCAATCACCGATCATGACTCAAAGAATCGAAGCTTCCATCGGCCGTCTCGACACGTCGTGTCGGCACCCCGGGGGCGATCGTGACGAGTGATGACCGGTCGAATGAAGGACTCCATCGGATCACGCGACGCGACTCGACTCGATCGAGTCCATCGACTCGATCGACCGATCGATCGAGTCGATCGAGTCCATCGACCGATCGGTCGGTCGCCGCGAGGGATGATTGATTCGATTCGCGCGAGAGCATGGCGACGACGACGACGACGACGACGACGACGACGACGGTCGTTCGTGCGAGTGCGTTCTCGACGAGGACGACGGCGAGGACGCGCGCGAGGACGCGCGTGATGGCGTCCAAAAGCGGTGCGCCCGGGACCGACGCGTCGTATCTGTTGTTGACGCTCGAGTACGTGGACGACATGGTGGAGAAGCGAGGGCCGTATCGAGAGGAACACCTCGCGGGGGCGCGAAAGGGATTCGACGAGGGGAAGATCGTCATGGCGGGCGCGTTGATGGATCCCGTGGACGCGGGGGTGTTCGTGTTTAAGAATTGCGAGAGGGAGGAGGTGGAGGCGTTCGTGGAGGCGGACGCGTATTACAAGGCGGGATTGATTCCGGGGTACTCGATTCGACCGTGGATGGTGGTGGTCGGGAACTAGCGAGGCGTGCGCTCGGTTGTGATGAAAAAAGAATAAATAAATAAATAAGGCGACGCGTGCGTGAACGTCGGTGGATTCGTATCGTACTGTAATCTAGCTATGGAATGTCGCGAAGCGGGTTAGTAAAAGGCGTCGACGCCGGACGCGTCGCCGTCGAGAGCGTTCTTGATGGCGAGGATGGTGAAGCCCAGGGTGAACAAAAGACCAAAGTTGACGAAGAAACTCAGGAGTCGACTCTTTCGAGGGGTGAATCCGAGTTCGATGGCGCGCTTGAAGCTCTTCGCGGAGGCGTCGACGACGCGTCGACGCTTGGCCGCGTCGGAGCACGCGAGGAGCTTCAGAGCCAACGTGGGATGCGTGTAGAACATGACGTTGGCCAAATCGAACTCGTCCATGTTTCTCACGTCATCTTTGCTCACGTCCTCGAGACCGATGGCTTCCATGTAGTACGGATCGACATTTTTCATCAAATCGAAGACTTCGTTGACGCTGTCCACAGCCTCTTTAGCGTCCGCGGGCGACGCGTCTGACTCCTCGTCCTCGATGGGCACAGCGTCGACGATGATGTACGGCTCGGTTTGCGCCACGCGAAGTACTTTGAATCTTTTTGTACCCTTGGCGCACACGGCCAGCAATCGACCGTCGACGACGACATCGTGGCTCTGCAACTCCATCATCGTGCCGAAGCTCGCGATTTGGCCATCCAACCCGCGAAACAAGGCCCCGAAGGCGTTCGTGTTCACGAACTCGTCCTCCGGTAAACGACCGAACCCAGGAACGATGTCAAACTGACGCTCTCCCGCTTCGTAGGCGTCGATGACTGGAAGGGCGTTGAGATCGATTTTCGATTTACCGTCCAAACCTCTCAACACGCGGCGTCCTCTCTCGACGTGAAATTCCCCCTCGTCCGTCTTCACGGCGGAAGAGGACATCGGACTGTCTTCGTCCACGCCCTCACCGTTCGGAATGAGTTTAGAAAACAGCGTCAACCATCTCGGTTCAAACAAGTTGAGTCTGACGTACGACCCAGGCATGGCCACAAACGGATACGGTATGACGGGAATCTGAAATTCTCCCGGCAATCGCACGATCTCCTCCCCCTCGCTCGATCTCGGGATCAACTCCATGTTTTCACTCTCCTCGTCCACCACGAACCGCTCTCCCGTCACCTTGTCGAACACCTCCGTCGGAAGCTTGAACCACTCGGGCTCGTCGCCCAAATCCTCGCCCCCGGGCGTGTCGTCCTTCATGGTTGAAAAATCCATCATCCCCAGCGGCACGTCCAGAAACACCGCCTGTAACCTCTGCACGCGCGACGTCGCCGCGTCCGACTTGGCGAACGCGCGCTGTCGACCCGTTCGCGCCTCTTTTTCCTTCCTCTCCTCGGCTTGCGCCTCGGCCCGTCTGGCGTCCGCCTCGTCCATCTCCCGTCGCCGCCTCGCCTCCACCTCGTCCTCTCCCAACAGCGCGCTCAACGCGCTGAGAGAATCTTCCGCCCTGATCGCCACCGAACCGCTCGCCGCGCGCGCGCCCTTCCCGACGTCCGCGTCACCCGCGGGAGTCATCGTCCTCGTTCCCTCGTCATCATCATCTGCCGACCCCGTCGTCGTCGTCCCATCGCGTCCGCGTCCGACGTCCCACCACGCGCCTCGCGCGCGAACGCGTCGTCGCGCCCGCGTTCGCGTCCGCCGCCGCTCGCATCCCTCGGGACCTCTCACCGCGGCGCGCGGACGCGTTCCCGCGCGCATCATCGCGATGACGATGACTCTCGCGCGTCGCACTCTGCGTCGTCTCTCGTCGTCCGCGCGTCATGGGAGCCGTGCGGGAGTACTTCGTGGATAAAGGATTAACCCCCGCGGACATCGTTCCCGCGTTCGTGTGCGTGCGCGCGAGGGCGACGACGCGGGAGACGCGGATAAAGACGAGACGCGCGCGCGACCGATTCTCGACCGATTCTCGACTGACGACGACCGACGACGCGCTCGCGCTCGCGCTCGCGCGCGCAGATTTCACGAGGTGATCTCCATCGCGTTCGCGGCGTCGACGTGGATCGGGTGTTACGCGTTGCGACCGTCGACGACGATGCTGCGACCGTTGGGGGAGACGGGAGTGGGGAAAAAGCTGGCGCCGACGTTTCGACGCGCGCTCGAGGCGGCGGCGACGCAAACGGCAAGAGCGACGACGAGAGTGCCGGCGCTGCGCGCGGCGAATCCGGAGCGGTTGACGCTGTCGTTGGCGGAGTCGTTGATGTTTCGAGGGGCGATCAAACCGATCACGTTCGGTGGGAAATTGTGGTTGTCGTATCGGTTCGTGGTGTGGACGAAGACGCTCGGCGACGGAGCGCGCGCGGGGACGGCGAAGACGCGGGCGAGGACGAGGGGTAGACGGGGTGGGAAGTCGACGGATGTCGTCGTGCGATGATCGTTCGTTGAATGCGATGTGTGTGTACTTTATTAATAATTATATCTAAAGCGTCATCTTCACCTCGCTGCGCGCCGCGTGAATGTTTGAAACGACTCGATCGCCACCGACGTGGTGTCCGACTTGAGATCGAGGCTGCGCACATCCTCCAACTGTTCTTGAAGGACTTGCACGGCTAAATTTTTCCATACGTCACCCGCGGCGTTCTGCGCGCCCTCTGGCACGAAATTAAACGCCATGCGAAAGAGCACGCGCGTCAAGCCCGGTTTGGCGGGCACGCACACGTGCAACTGTTCGACGAGCATGGACGTCCCGTCTCCACCCCCTAGGCGCGGTTTGAGCGCGATGGTGCTCGTGATCACGCACGAA
>Ga0066845_10000712_pt1 | contig 10421 bp, 8 predicted proteins | sample ETNtaG_31_FD_65488 | JGI IMG/M metagenome (GOLD analysis project Ga0066845, IMG submission 65488) | Marine microbial and viral communities from oxygen minimum zone, Eastern Pacific Ocean - ETNP201310SV78 | ecosystem: Environmental > Aquatic > Marine > Oceanic | place: Pacific Ocean: Eastern...
ACGGCCACACCCGACCTTGCGAGGACTGCGGTGCCGTAAATTGGGATTTTGACATCTCCCGCGGTGAAATCACCTGTGGCGATTGTGGGCTGGTGGCTGAAGAAAACGTCCCGGACCCCGGGGCCGAATGGACCAATCGAGACAACGGAGAAGACCGTTCCCGCGTCGGTCGTCCAATGACCTACACGCTTGCAGACAAAGGACTCAACACGACCATCGATGTTCGCGATTTGAACACCGGTATTGCCTCACGCCACGGCATGAGTTCTCAGGCACGAAGAGATTGGCGACGACGCCGCGTGATTGACGAACGCTCGAAGACCCGAAAGAGTCGGGAACGCAACCTCGTGAAGGCCAACCAGTTCATTCGCGACCGATCGGGGCTTCCCGCACCGCTTCAGGAAGAGGCCGCTCGGCTTTACCGCCGACTTTCCGGCGAAGGCTTCGTAACCGGCCGTTCCATCGCAGGCGTGACCGCTGCGTGCACGTACCTGGTGGCTCGCCAAGAGGGGTTGCCCCGTCAGATTCCCGATGTCGCTGAAGCTTTCGACATCACCGAAAAGGACCTGTCCCGATTGATTCGCCAGGTCTCTCGACGCCTCAACATGCACAAAATCACCGCACCGGACGAATATTTTGACAAATTCATGTCCGACCTTGGACTTGAACCAAGCATTCGAACCCCGCTTGATGAATTGTGGAACACCATTCGACCCCACGATGACGTTTGGCAGGGCAAAAAACCGATGGGTGTTGCGGCTGCTTTGATTTACAAAGCCGCCAGTGCAGCCGGATCGCCTCGTACGCAATCTGAAGTTTGTTCCGTGGCCAACGTATCGGAGGTCACCCTACGTGGTTTGCTTCGCATCATCGACGGGCTCTTGGACAAAATCCGTCAGTACCAAAACTTGCAGTGAACGAGGTAACCTTCATGAACGGGGGCGGCAAGCCCCAATCATGGGATTCAAGGCAAAGGCGCGCAAGCACAAAAAGGACGCCGGCGAGGATCAAAAGAAAACCACCTCCGGTAAAAAAGAGGGCGAAATGCCATGCGGGGTTCGTGATTGTGACAACTTTGCTGACAAATCCATGGGCGGACGCTCTCTTTCCGTTGACGATGCCATCGACATGTGGGGCTCCAACGGCTACGAAATGCGAAAAGGACGCGTGCGTGTTTGCAAATCCTGCTACAGAAAGTGGAAGAAGGAAAACAAGAACGATGAAATGTACTGATTTCACTTTCACTTTCTCTTGTTGGGTGTGAAAAAGAAAGGAGTACCTCCTGCACTTCATTCACCTCATGAATCAACGAATTATTGTTCGAAGTCTTACCACCAACGACGGCACACTGGTGGCCATGAGCGACGGTGTCGTATCGTGGAAACCACAGGAAGGACGAGCCACGAGAACACAACTCGAGGGGTTGCCCACCGTGCTGCTCGCCATACGTGGCCCAATGGGTCCGGTGGACGCCACGGCCATCGGGACCGCAGATGGAAACGTCGTCGTCATGACCATCCCCCGTTTGGAAACGGTTGCAAAGTTCTCCTTGAACTCCGGAAGTATTCGAGCCCTCACCCTGGTGAACGAAGGCGAAATGCATTTTCTCGTCGGCACCCAACACGGAGCTGTTTGGTCGGTATGCGACGGCCGTGCAAATCGCTGCATCCATGAATTTTCTATCGACGGCCCCGTTTCGAGCCTTCACATTGAAAGTGAACGCGTCCATGTTCGAAGCGGATGGATCCACCATGTTCGAACGCTCGATGGTTCGTCCCATGACGTCCAGAACACAGCGGCCTCGTATCGCATCAAGCGCCATAAGAGGTTGAGTCAAACCTATTTCATGCCGTACCCGGCTTAAACGGTCTCCTGTTCCTCAAGGGGCCATGGTGTTCGAGGCGTCAACCAAACAGCAGTTGGTGCGGGTCGGTCCCATGAGGACGGAGGTCGTCCTTCGTTGTTCACGGCTTCTTCGTGGAAGGCCAAATGGCGGTCAAGGACCTCTTGAACATGCTCTTTACCGCGGATAGCAGGACCCTGAAGGGGCACGATGGACGAAAGGTTGAGGCGTTTTATCCGCTTCATGCTGGCGATGATGTCAATCAACGAACCTCCGGGTAAATCCCAGCGCGTGGGGCGGTCTGCACGTGGGAGAAGCGCACCCACCACCAAGGTGGACAGATGTGGGATGTGAAAGCCCATCCCTTCACTGGCATGACCCGGGAGGTGAAGGGGAATCACTTCGCCACCACCCATGGGGAAGACGTCCTCTTCGCTCAGCCCCTCCGTTGCGGTACGAGGCATGTCTGAATCGTATCGATTCGCCCACGTCGTAAAGAAATCCCCCGTCTCAAGGGCCGCCTGACCGTCGGGGTGGATGTGAACGGGAATACCACCAAAACCTTCAGCGACATGAGCTGCACCTCCAGAGACCGGAAAGCGTCTGGACGTCAAGAGAATACGGTCCAATCGTTCACCCTCCAACTGACCCATGATGCGTTCGACTTGGAGGGATTGGTACCACGAGGTCCCTGCATTGATGAGGAGATGCCCCAACGAGCCCGATACGAGAACGGCGTTCCCGTCGTGGTGGATGCCGGGCAACCGCACAACCTTCATGCGTTGGCCATTCATTTACCCGACTTGAACATACCCAAAGCGGGTGGTTGCGGTTAAATAGGGGAATTCGGTCGCCCCATCATGGCACGATTCCCCGAAGCAGAAGCCCGTTTGCTTCACCGCAAGATTTGCATGCGCTGCAACGCACGCAACGCCGTTCGTGCCGCCCGCTGTCGCAAGTGTGGCTACAAGGGACTCCGTCCCAAGAACATTGAGCGCAAGGGCAACTGATCGCTCTACCCAATCCACTGCATCAAGAGGGTTGTTGGGTCACCCAACAAGACCAACGGTAGCACTGCGGGAAACAAAAACACCAACAGCGGCATCTTGTGGCTGACCCACACCTTTTCCACACCAAGTGCTGAAAGGCGTGCGAGATGGTCTGCAAGGACCTCATCGGTTGGTGTTTTTCGAGGAGCCCGGGTTGCATGCACCACCCGCAACTCGCCATTGGGCATGGCCATCGTGTCCGTCAACATCCAAACATGGCGGCGAGGTACGTCTTCAAGCGACATCATGGAGGCATGCCACGCCAAACGAAGGTCCCCGATGCTTCGCACATCCCCTCGTTTGAAATTGAGAACGAGCATGACCACAGGAATGAGAAGAAACGCAAGACCTCCCCAAATGAGCAAGGCAATGCTAACCGGTAGCGCGATGACGGAAACCTCCGCCATGTTGCTGAAGGGAAGAGGAACAGCAGCCCAAGTAGGGAAGACGAGCGTGACCCACATCAAGGCCTTCGCATCGGCACCACCGTGGAGCAAGCGAAGTCGCCATGCCAAGTCGATGAACAAAACCACCAACAAAAGTGAGGCCGTTTTCCACCAGAGCATGCCGAGCGCATCACCGTCATCGAGCACCACCTCAAGAGGCGTGGTGGTTTGGTATTGGAGAGCACCTGCGACGAGGCCGACCGTGCTGACGGCGTACCAAAACAGGAACGTTCGGTCCATCCAAGAACCGTTCAGGGCGTCTTTGATGGTGGGCCGGCCAAACACGGAAACACTGGCGTAGGCGATGACGGCTGAAGCGGTCAGGTAGATGGTCCAATCTGCACCCTGAACCATCAAATCGAGCGCCCAAATGAAAATGGCCGGCTTGGCCCAAACAATCCAGTGTTCATTGACCACCCGGCGGGTCTTGTGATCCATCCAAGCAGCCCAACCCATTCCGAGGAGAAGAACGGCAACCCGTGTCCATCCCAAGATGGCCTCGTTGGTCGCCTGCATGGATGAACCACGGCGGCCATCAACTTAAAGACGGCCACCAACCAGCCCAAAATGCGTGCAACAAGGTGAGGACCATGAACATCGAAGAACGATTAGAACAAGTTGCGTCAGTCATCAACCAAATTGATGATCCAAAAGTCCCACGAAATATTCGTCGTCAAGCCAAAGAGGCATGTGAAAACTGGCTCTTGAACAAAGGTCGTCAACTTGATGTTCGCATCGCTATGGCTCAGTCAAAGCTGGAAGAGTTGTACGAAGACCCTAACATTCCACCCGAGTTCGGCACGCTGATTCTCACCATCAACACCGAACTTGAGCGCATCTTGACCGAAGTGCTCTGAATCACTCTTCTTCCTCATCATCGCTCAGAGCGAAAACGAGACGTCCCAGCAACAAGCGCTCCTTGACGCTCAGTTTCCCTTCGGTCACAATGGCCTCAAACTGTTTGTCCCACTCCTTGGGATGGTGCATGTGGTCAATGCCGACTCGAATCAGGCTGATTTGGTCAACACTCAACCGACCTCTTCGAAGTGCATACTCGGCAGCGATGCGGGCCGATATCAATTTGACTTGCTCGTCCGAATAACCGAGCACGGTTTGCAATTCTCTCAACATACGTTCCTCGTAGGCCGTGACACGTCCATCTTTGATGGCCTCTCGCCAGGCCTCTTCGAGCGTCGGGGCACGCTCGGAAAGAAGGATGGCCAAAGGTCTGGTTGCATCGATGTTCTCGAGTACAATTTTCAAAATGACGACAAGCGGAATGGACAGAATCATTCCAATGATGCCCCACACCCAAAAGGAGAACGCAGTAACCACCAGCAAGAGCACCGGTGAGATGTCAAGAGCACGACCTGCCCAGCGAGTTTCAATGATGTTCCCCCAGAGTTGCTGATTGGTCAAGAGAAGGGTGGTAAGCACCAGAAGCATAGCAGGGTCGAGAAGAATAAACCCGAGCAGAATGGGAGGAATCGTGGCCAATAACGAACCGATGTAAGGCACATAATTGAGCAAAAACGTCAGCAGGGCCCAAGTGAACCAGAGGTCAATTCCAAAGACGAGCATGACCAAACCAGCACAAACACCTGTTCCGAAGCCAACACCCGTTTTGACGACCACGTAGGTGTTCACACTGGCCTCGATCTGGTCTCGAATCATGTGAACGCGTTCACTCGCTCCACCCGGGTATGCACGTTCAATACGACCAGGAAGTAAACTGGCTTCGAAAATGATGAAGAGCAAGAAGAAAAGCACGGTGATACCTGTGATGAAGAACATCCCCACGCTTGAGAGTAAACCGTTGAGAGCATCCGATATGCCGGAGCCATCCTCCAACAAGCCCATGCTTGCCAGGTCATCATCGAGGGTGCCATCGACCGTCGCCCCAGCGTCCATGATGGATTTACCAATCAACGGCGTCTCCTTCAAATCCGACCAACGTTCGTTAAGCAGCCCGGTGTATTCATCCATACGTTCTTCATCACTGAGGAAATTATCGGCTTGCTGGTAAGCGAAGAATCCTGCACTCAAGACGATCAAAATCGCCAGCATGAGCATCGTGATGTACGACAGCATGATGGGGAATCCCTTTCGTGAAAGTGCGTCTGCCCCGGGTTTCAAGACGAAATAGATGCCAAGGGCGATGAACAACGGTTGGAGGACATCGATGAGTTGAATCAACCATACGGTGACCAGCGTCATGATGACGGCGGCATGCGAAAGCACCGTCAATCGATTACGGAACTGCTGACCCGTCCATGCTGGTGTCGAAGTCTCCATGAGGGAATGCTGCACCTTTCTGGTTTTCAACACATCTCCATGGATTCATTGCTCATTCCGACTCGTCAAACTCAACTAAGTTCGGCAATCGGAGGGTCAACATGGCTGAAATAAACATCAAAAATCCACACAAATGAAACGGCGTGTGATAATCCCAAGGATACGAACCGTTGACGGTGAGTTCCCAGACAACACCTCCAGAAAGAGGCCCTAGAATCCGTGCAAAAGCACCCAAGGATTCCTGGGCCCCCATGACCGCCCCCAAATCATAGCCTTCATCACGAGCGAGCCGGGTAAGATACGTGCTCGAGGACGGTTGGAACACGCCGTTTCCAATGGCGATGCAGGAAAGCACCAACAACATCTGTATCCAGACCATGTTGGTCTGTGTGTACGGGATGAGGACCAATCCAACACCGGTCAGGGCAATGGAATAGGGAATGAGGCGACGGGTTCCGAATTTCCGAGTTAAGGGGCCGATGAGCACCCCTTGGGTGAAGATACCAAAGAACCCAATCATGGCAAAGATACGACCGTTGTCTTGCTCAGAAAAGCCAAGACCTCCCATGGAGGGGTCCATTTCATTGTAAAGAATGAACACTGCGTGCATGACGGTGAAACCCAGCATGAACAGCATGGTGACCCAAATCATTGCACCTACCGTGGCCGTGCGGAGCATGGAGACGGAATTGCTCGTCATGTTCACCATCTGCCTTCCCCATGAAGGTGATGATTCCTTTTTGACGGATTCAACATCGACGGATTCAGGAAGTTTGTAGTAAGCGAGGACCAGTGAACCTGCTGATAGAACGCTCGCAATAACGCAGGGAAGCAGATATGGATAGGTCTCAAAGACCGTTCCTACGAAGAGGTCCCAGCGATCTGCTGGACTCGAAAACTCGCCTCCAATGAAGGGGCCAATGGTGAAACCGAGTCCGAAAGCCGCACCGATGAGGCCCATGCGTGTGGCCAATTGTTTTGGCGTGCTGACATCGCCAATGTACGCACGGGCGACGGCGATGTTTCCATTGAAAATTCCAGCAAAGAACCGCATGGAGAGCGCAAAGAGCAACGTGTTTGAGAAACCAAACGCCGTGAAAAAGACGGTGTTTCCGACCAAGCCAATCATCAACACCGGTCGGCGACCAATTCGGTCTGAGAGCGACCCCCAAAAGGGCGAAGAAATGAATTGGGCAGTGGAGTAAGCCGTCATCAAAAGACCGACCCAAAGGCCGATGCGAACCACTCCCTGTTCTGCTGCGAGGTCTTGAACGAGATACGTGAGAAACGGAATGATGATTCCGAAACCGATCATGTCGATCATGGTGACCAAAAACAGGGCCAGAAGGGCTCCTTTTCCGGCATCCCGTGAGGTCGTAGACATGTGGAACAAAACCTGCGTCGTGCTGTTCACTTTTGTAAGCCACGCCAATATTCATGCGGGGAGGCGTGGTTTGCTTAGACCAAAGAAATCTTGCTCTGCACTTCGGGAGTCAAGCGGTCGATAACCGCCTCGAGGCGTTCCACCAATCCGGCTTTCTGCTCGTGCTTGATGAGGGCATATTGCATGACTTCGTCCAGCGTGTCAACAGCGAGGACTTCGACCATTTTCTCAAACCGGTCGTCAAGAAGCACGTCTTGCATGTTTGCGCGTGGCACGACGATGGTCTTGACACCCGACCGGGCTGCGGCTTCAATTTTGGCCGTAACACCGCCAATGGGCAGCACCTCGCCACGGACGGAGAGCGAACCCGTCATGGCCAGGTCTTGGCGAATCGGGATGTTTTCGAGGGCGGAAATAATGGCGGTGGCGATGGTGATGGACGCTGAGTCTCCGTCAACACCGTGTGTATCAACGAATTGAATGTGAATGTCGTAGTCTGAGATGTCCTTGCCGGTCAGCTTCTTGATGACAGCGCTGACGTTGGTCACGCTTTCTTTGGCTAAATCGGACAAGCCACCCGTGGCGTGAATCTTACCGCCGCCGCCTTGCGAGGGAGTGACCAGGGCTTCAACAGGCAACATGATGCCACTGAAGTCGGACAGGCCGGAGTTCGCACCGAGAACGGCAAGGCCGTTCACACGACCGACTCGCTCGCCGCTGTTGACCAGCATGGCGTAGTCTTGGCGACGTTCAATCATCCGGTCAGCAACTTGCTGTTCCAGTGGCTTGGCGATGTTTCGGGCGCCGAGCACATGTTCGGCAGAGGTGAAGGGAACACCTGCTTCCACGGCCAAATCGCCGGCGATTCGAACCAAGCCCCCGAGTTCACGAAGGCGGAGGGAGAGCTTTCCTCGGCGACCTGCACGGCGTTGGGCTTCTCGGAGAATGATGGCAACAGCGCTCTTGTCGAAGTGAGGAATCTCACGGACGGTGTCTTGGTCGCGAAGCACCTCTTGGGCGATGAAGCGAATCAGCCGACGTCGGTTTCGTGAGGTGTCAGGCATCTCTGAGTTCACGTAGACTTCGTAACCGTAGCCTCGGATACGACTTCGAAGTGCAGGGTGCATACCTTGGATGGCATCGAGGTTGCCCGCCGCGATGAGAATGAAATCACAGGGGACCGCTTCGGTCTTGGTCAGCGCACCGGAGGAGCGTTCAGAGCGACCGGAGATTGGGAAAGCCCGGTCTTGCATGGCCGTCAACAGGGCTTGTTGCTCTTCGAGGCGGAGGAGATTGATCTCGTCGATGTAAAGAACGCCCTTGTGGGCACGATGAATGGCTCCGGGCTCCACACGGTCGTGAGCAGGCGTTTCCATCCCTCCGGATTGGAACGGGTCGTGGCGTACATCGCCCAAGAGTGAACCGGAGAGGGTGGCCGTAGCGTCAACGAAGGGTGGCAACTCGTTGAGGTCATGTTTGACAAGGACTTTCGGGATGCGACTGTCGTCGGCAGCACCGAGACGGCTGCGAATGAACATGTAGCCGAAGACGAGCAGGAAGCCACCGAAGAGCAGGGTGAACAAATCTCCAGATTGTAGCGCTGCGATGAGGAGGAGGAAACCGATGGCTGCGAAAGCAATGAACAACATGCGTTGGGATTTTTCACGCTGTTGACGAATCGCTTCTTTTTGGACCTTGACGATACGTTCGGCTCGGCCTGCGGGAACCGTTCGAACGCGAGGAACGTTCTCATCGTCTTCATTCGGATACACGAGGACATCTTCCAGTGCATCCTTGGGGAGCAGGTCGGTCATCGATTTGGCCAGCATGGATTTCCCTGTTCCAGGGTCTCCAATCATCAGCATGTGTCGTCGCTGTTCTGCGGCTTTCTTGATGACCACAGAACCGGCTTCCTGACCGATGACCTGGTCGACGAGTCGTTCAGGGATTGGAACATCAGCCGTGGATTCAAATTCAACGTCGGCGATCCATTCTTCGATGGAGGAGTTGAGCACTTCATCGGCACCGGTGGGTTCAGGCGACCAGATGGTGGTCGTTTCTTCTTGACCTACGTCCGACTCTTCTTGATTCTCCAGAGGGGTTGCCTCTGAATCCTCAACGGGAATCTCCACGTTGTCTTCCGCCACGATACTTCCTCTCCTCACTCCCCTTTAGGGCTATGCTTTTGTCATAACTCCCGTCAAGGGGTCATAAATCTTGCATTCACTGCTGGTTCATCTGGTCAAGGTATTGCTGGCCGTAGTAGGTCCACTGCTCCATGCTCCAGCCCGCAGGTAGACCGCCGGGCGGCAAGGGCGGGCCGGCTGGTGCGGCAACAGGTGCGGGGGGTGGTGCAACAGCAGCCACCGGTGCAACAGCGGCCACCGGTGCGACGGCAGCAACAGGTTGCTGGAAGATGTCTTGAGCGCCGCCGTACATTGAGTTGGCCACGGTGTCGTGAACCGGCAAAGCGGCCTCGTTCCACTTGGTTTCCTCAGCACGGCCACCGCCACCTCGCATGAACATCAACCCGAGAAGGGCTGCGACGATGAGAACGCCGAGAACAATGAGAACGATGTTCATGTTCAATCCACCTTCTTCATCGGCGCTTGATCCTTGAACTTCGTCTGCGGGACAGTTGGCGCGGAGGTCTTCACAAGCCGTATCGAACTTCGTGTTCAACTCCATCAATCGTGCTTCGAGAGAGGCTTCGTCCTGCGTGTTGGCAGGGTCTGCAAGTTGTTCCTCAACGTCTTCGATGTCGTTGATGAGGTCGGCCACATACCAGTCAAGGAGGGTATCTTCCATGTCTGCAGGAGCGGGCAGGGACTCGGTGGTCAACCACTTCGTGGTGTCCAAGGTCTTGTATTCCTGGCCAGTTTCATCGACAGCAAGAACGGTCAGACCGATGTAGTCCATGTCTCGCATGCCGTTGACACGAGCGTATCCACCATCGCCGTAGGACGAGGGGATGTTCATTTCCTGTGTCCATCCGGTGCTGGAACGGGACATGTCGAGGTCGTATTCCCAGAAACCGTCGCAAGTACCCGAGAGTTCGTTGCAAAGCGACCACGTGACCGACACCAAAGTGAAGGTTGGAGCAGCTTCAGTCAGTTCAAAGGAAGCGGTTGGGGTTTGGGTTTCGTAGGTGTAATTCACCATGTCCACATACAGGTGACCGGATCCGTCGTCCGTCTTCGAGATGTAGAACGGCAGGGCGTCAAAGACATTGACCGTGATTTCGTAGCTGTTCGTTGCGTAGCCGTCAGTGGTTGAGATGGTGACGGTTTGAATTCCAACTTCCTCAAAGTTGAGAATGAGGTCACCGGTGACCAGTCGAGCAGAGCCCGTTTCGGTCGATTGGGGGTTGTTCACCCAGTAGGTGCCTTGTGGGCTGTCTACAT
>Ga0066845_10000717_pt1 | contig 10400 bp, 9 predicted proteins | sample ETNtaG_31_FD_65488 | JGI IMG/M metagenome (GOLD analysis project Ga0066845, IMG submission 65488) | Marine microbial and viral communities from oxygen minimum zone, Eastern Pacific Ocean - ETNP201310SV78 | ecosystem: Environmental > Aquatic > Marine > Oceanic | place: Pacific Ocean: Eastern...
ACGAAACGAAGTTGCAGAGTACAGAACTGTACTCTACTGTACATCTCTTGTAACAGTTGTAATACAAACGACCCACGTGTGTCTACGCGTCTACTCTACCGTCATTTCTGCGTGCGAGCGAACAAGATTGCCGTAGCGGTCGTGCGTCGGAGCGTCGACGCCGGCGTGCGAAAAGTATGATTGACGCGGGAGGCACCCGCGAGTTCGACGAATCGCGTCCCGCGCGTCGCGCACCCGCGCCAGTTGTCTGAGGTACGGCAACGCGTTGAGCAATTCGTCGTCGTTCGGGTTATCGACAAAGCTCGAAATCGGGAACGCGTTCTGTGGATGAAAGACGTACGAGTACGGAGAGTTATCGACGATGACGGTTTGCGCCAAGTCTCTCCCCAGACAGGTTAAATCTTTCACGTAGTTACCCTGGAACGCGTAGCAGTGGCGTCGGAAGAGACGCCACCGCACCTTCTTCCCGACGTCGAGTAAATCCACCACCGGATTGGCGTACTTGGGTAAGCTCGCGGTGAAAACGACAATCTCCCAATCCTTCGACACCTCTTCGAGGAAGAAATCGACCCACGGTCGCTTGAGCACGTACACGTCCGTCATCTTCCCGTCGATCTCCACCGGCACTATGAAATCGCTGTTGGGCACCGGTTTGAAACTCGAGTGCACCAGAGTCTCGTCTAAATCCAACACCAAGCACGGTTTATACGTTCTCGGTTCGGCCATCGCGTCGGGCGACGCGTGCGATCGCCACTGCGCGGGATCGCACTTTGAATCCGCCTCGCCGATGAACGGGTCGCCCTCGTGCAACACGAAACCGCTCTGAAAACACGCCGCGGGTTGAGTCGCGCACGGCACACACGACGACGGCACGCACGCGGCGGCACCGGACGATGCATTCATTTCTTCTCGTCTCAACTCGGCCAGCTCCATCTCGCTCTCCGTCGTCGCGTCTCCAGACGTCACGCAGCACCGCAGATAGGACACCAGCGTCCCCCACGCCGACTTTTGTCCGCCTCGATTCCCATTCATCACCCCGTTCTCGCGCGCCACCGCGCTCGTCTCCGTCCCCGTCACCGCCTTCCCTCCACCTCCCCCACCGTGGACTCCGGACATGTCCTCGTACGCCCCTCTCCCGTCGTCCATCGTCGGCGACGAGCTCGTGAGCTCCTCGTCGCCGATGAACTGCGCGATCACGTCCGCGTCGCTCGCCCGATCGCTCCTCCTCGCCCTCGCCGCCGCCGCTCTCGCCGCCCGCGATTTCAAATCACTCCCAGAATTCATCACCGATCGTGGACTCCACGGCATCCCTCGACCGGGCGTCGAGGAGGTTTTCGCGTTCGCGTCCGCCGCGCGCGCGCGTCTCTTCCCGTCGTCGTCGTTCGTGGGCGTCACGGGCACCATCACGTCCTCCTCCCGGTCACCGTTCGCCTTCACACCGTCGCGAACGTCGACATCGATCGTTCTCTCCGACGCATTCGCGCGCGAGCGCATCGAATCGCCGTCGCGGTCGACGGATGATTCGACGCGATGGTTTTCGATCGAATCGAAAGATCGATCGAATCCCCGCCCCCCGTCGCGTCTCCGCGCGTCCTTCTCTCGCGCGTTCGTCGCGAGAAAGACGCGCGCGTTCGTCGCGTTCTCGCGACGCGCGCGCGAGGACGACGACGCGACGCGAACGCGTCGAGATGTCCCGGAGACGTCGTCGCGACCGATTCGATCGTCTCCGCATGGCGGTCTTCGCATCGCGCGCGCGCGTCCCGTTCGTCTCCGCGACGCGCGGAAGACGCGGACGAACGTCTCGCGCGATGCGTGAGGGGTCGAACGAGGGACGAGACGCGAGAGAGACCGCGCGAGGCGTCGAGATTCGGAAGCCGTCTCGCGAGGACGTGGACGCGTGGACGACGCGGACGTGTCGCGCGGACGCCCTGTGGCTCGCGCCGTTGACGAGAGGTGGGAATTACGCGTTTCGACGATTGTGTGAGGTGGATTTCGGGGCGCGCGTGACGGTGAGCGAGATGGCGTTCGCGAGGTTTCTGGGAAAGGGAAATCGCGTCGAGCGCGCGCGACTTCGACGCGTGCGCGAACGAGGGGACGGGGAGCGCACGTTCGGGGCGCAGATCGCGACGAACGCGATCGGGGAGGGCGTGCGCGCGGGGTTGATCGCGAGCGGGGAGTTTGGGGCGGATTTTGTCGATTTAAACTGTGGATGTCCGATTCACGAGACGTGGAAGCGCGGCTTGGGCGCGGCGCTGTTGAAAAAGCCGGCGAAATTGGAGCGGTTGGTGGAGGGCATCGCGAACGGGATAGACGTGCCGTTGACGGTGAAGATTAGATTGGGGATCGATAGCAGTTCGCAGGCGTCGAGAATCGCCGAGGCGTTGGAAAACGCGGGAGCGAGCGCCATCGTCGTGCACGGAAGAACCAAGGAGCAGAGATACACGTCGGCGAGCGATTACGACGTCATCAAGCGATTGGTGGAGGAGAGGAACGTGCCCATCGTGGGAAACGGGGACGTGTTGACGTGGTACGACGCGAGGGATCGAATCGCGCACTCGGGGGTGGCGGCGATGATGGTCGGACGCGGCGCGTTGATTAAACCGTGGATTTTCAAAGAGTTCGCCGAGGGGCGGGAGTGGTTGCCGACGGCGCTCGAGCGCGTGGGCGTGTACTACACGCTACGAACGTACATGATGGAAAGTTTCGGCGACGACGACATCGGGAAGCGACGATACGATGACTTCATGCCGTGGCACATGGGATTCTTTTGTCGCTACCGACCGCTTCCGGAGGCGCTCTTCTCCGGACGAGCCATCGACGACCCGCTTCTCCAATCGAGACTCGATATCGCGGTGGACGGAGAGTCGCTCGAAGCGTTATCACCGGTCGAGCGTCTGTTGCGATGCACCAGCGAAGACGCGCACGCGGCGATTTCAGAGATATTGTGGGAGGCGGCTTCTCCCGAGGACGCGATGAATCGATTAGAGGACGCGGCGAAGACGTCTCTCGAGGAATGGACCGCGCGAGTGGCGGCCGGAACCAGAGGAACTTCTGTGGATACGATTCGGGGGTAAAACGCGCGCAAATTTTTGTAAGACTATGTAACTATTTTTTCTGTTTCAACCTCTAAAGATTCATCATGATTTCGGGCGCCAGTTTTCTCGCCCGGGCGGGCAACGCCTCGGCGTATCCTCCCTCCGCGGCGAGTCGATCGACCATCTCTTGATCGAGCAGCGAACGCTTATTCTCATCGTGACTGAACGGCTGCGACATCGCGCGCATGAACGTGCGCGCGACTTGCATCGCCATATCGGTGGACAAGTTGAGAACTTCTTCGCGCAGGTGCGTGGTGATCCACCCCGGAAGCTTGCCGCGTTTGTCTTGCGAATTGTATCGCTTGTCGGCGAAAACCATGAGACCGTAATCTTTTTTTGAGCGAATGACGCGTCCGACGCACTGCGCGGCTTGACGCACGGCGTCAAATGCTAAAAAGTCACTCTCTTTGATTTGGAAAGTCTCTCGCAGATACTCCAAACGCGCGCGTAAAATGCGAGAAAGCGTGTACTGGTAGGGTACCCCGTACATGACGACGGCGCGTCCGTAGTGTCGATCGAAATCGATCCCTTCCGCCACTTTGCCTCTCGCGACTGAAAGGAAAATGGCGCCGCGACCGCAGTTGCACGCGCGCCGGTAATTATCGAGCGCCAACGACGTCTCCACCACATCCGTCGTCTCGATGAACACGAGCTTGTGCTGCATGATCTCCCGCAAGATGCCCGTCTCGTGCCACTTACTGACGATGTTTTCCATGTATGAATACGACACGAAGAAGGCGACGATGCCGTCTGGGACGGTTTGCGCGAGACCAATCAAAATTCGACCGTAATTCTGAATCACGTTCGGGTCGTCGCGCATGTCGAATTTCGTCGACACCGCCTGCTGATCCGCGCCGCGCGTGATGACCATCGGGCACAGACAATCCCGCGTCAGCGTCATGGCTAAACTACTCACGCTCACCGGATTGAATCCGAGAAGTTTCGGGTAGAGATCGATCGGACTCAGCGTTCCCGACGTGATGAAGACGGACTGAAACCGTTCAAACACGGGTTTAATGGCGAGCGACGCGTCCAAACACGCGAGCTGCAGCACGGGATCCGGAATGTTGGGGTAACGCTCGTCGTAAGGTTCGAGGATGAGCGCGAAGCCTTTGGAGTACGTACCCACGAGGGCGGCGAAATTCGCCACTAATGACAAGGCGTTGAACTCGTCCATGTCCACCACTTCGAGCGTCTTCAACAGACTCGTCAACCTGTCGTAGCAAAACTTGAGAGTCTTCCCGTCGATCCCGGCGTTCGTCGCGCAGTGCTGCAAAAACGCCGTCGGCGTCTCTTGCTCCACCTGCGTCGACTGGAGACGCGTCTTCAGGTAGTCCACAAATCGTCTCAACACCGCGACGAAATGTTCGGCGCGTCGAATGTTCCCGGGCACAGCTTCGCGCAGAATATCATCCGGGATGACTGGATTCATCAACATATCCTCTCCGCCTCCGCGCTGGAGCACGCCTTGCTGCGCCAAACCGTTGACCAATCGTTCGTACTCTTGCCGAAGTCGACGTTCGTCCGTCTGCTTCGCTCTATCTATTTTCGTATTCAGCGTCGTGATGGACCGACCCGCGTTTTCTAGCGTTTGCTGACGCAAGTTGACGCTCAGAGCCTCGATGCACACGTTGTCGATGTTGTGCGCCTCGTCGAAAACGACGACGCACTCCTTCTCTAAAGAGCTCGACACCAGACTCGCCACCTTCGGATCGAGCATGTATTGATAGTTGTACACCACGACGTTCGCGAACGAGATCATATTCCTGGCTAAAAAGTACGGACACCACTTCTTCGTTCGTCCAAACGCGCGCAAATCGTGCAGCGTGTACACGCCAGGCGGCAACACCGCCTTCTCCCCCGCGTCTTCAAACCCTTCGAAAAAATCGCAGCAATCCGGACCGCCGCCAGCGTCGCCCTCATCCGCGTCCACCATCGCCGCGTCCCCACCGCCCCGCGCCTGACGCTCCATGCGTTTCTCTCGAATCCAGCTCGCCGTCAATCGTCGACACCGCCCGTCGACGTTCTCTCTCGACCCCTCCTCCGCCACCGCCGGATTAACACACATATTCTTCCGACTCGACAATCCCAGCGCCAGCATCTGCGCCGTCTCCTTCCCCACGCGCGAGCCGATGTAATTCTGAAGCGTTCGACACTCCTCCAACACTTTTTCCATCTCCGGCACCGTCCGCGTGCAGTAAATCAATTTCCCAACCTCCGGGTGCGCCATCTGATACGACACGCACAACGACAACACGGTGATCGTCTTCCCCGTCCCGGTCGGCATCTCCACCGCCCCGTGTCCGCGCGCGTCCAACGCGCGTTTCAGGTGCGTCGCGTACGCGTACTGCTCGGGATAAATCGTCTCATACGGAAAGTACTGCGACGTTCGTCTCCGTCAGTCTCCGAGTCACGACGCCCGTCGTCGCGTCGCAGCGCTCGATCTACGACCCGTCGAGACGCGACGCGTCGCATCTTCCGCGCGCGCGCGCGCACCACGTCCAATCCCTCGAGGTTAAACTTCATCGCGCGAATTCGTTCGGGACGGATCCCCGCGCTCTGATCCGCGCGCGCGACCGCGACGACGACGACGACGACGGCGAACGGGAACTCGTGAACGCCGTCCGCGCGCGCGACGCCTCGCGCGCGCGAACGCGAGAGACGCGCGTCGATGTGCCGCACGCGCGCGAATTCGCGTCGTCTCTCGATCGACCGGTACCGCACTCCGCGACGCCTCGCGCGCGCGCTCGAGGGCGAGATCGACGCGCGCGAGCGAGAGACGATCCACGCGACGCGTGTTCGTCCGTCGACGCGCGCGAAGGGCGAGGGGCGATGCGCGCGACGACGAAAACGACGACGAGAGGGACGACGGCGGCGCGCGCGTCATTACCGGTAATCGCCGGTCGACGCGCGCGGACGCGATGGAACGCGCGGTGTGAGGGCACGGCGCGCGCGAGGACGCGAGAGACGCGCGTGCGCGTCGTCTCGCGAGAGGGAGGGAGACTCGGCGCGAGAGGGAGAGAGATGCGCGCGATGGGAGGCGCGGGGACGCGCGCGCCTCGGGAGGCGCGCGGTCTCGTCGTCGTCGCCGGGTCGGAGGGCGAGGGGGCGGCGGTGACGGCGAAAAAGCCTCGATTACCGGCGTTGGATTCGATTAGGTTCTTTTTGATCGCGTACATCGGCGTCGGACACTTCATCGCGTGCGCGACGAGGGAGACGTCGACGTTGGCGGCGCTGTCGCAGGTGAACGTCGTCGTCGGCGCCTTCTTCGTGCTGAGCGGATACGTCGCGGCGTACACGACGACCGAGTTGGGACGTTACGAGGCGCAGATGAAGAGGTTGCGACCGAGTCCAAAGTATTTCATCAGTCGAGTGATGGGATTTTATCCGTTGTATTTCGTCGTCAACGCGCTCTTCGCGCCGATGATTTTTTACGCGGATTCCTTTTACAACGGACCGGTCGCGGCGGCTGTGCACGGATTGATGACGTTTACGCTCACGCAATCGTGGTTTCCGATGCACGCGGAATTATGGAACGCGCCGTCGTGGTTTTTGAGCTCGTTCGTCTTTTGTTTGGCGGCGTTACCGTTCGCGCTGCCCTCCATCGCCGCGTTCAAGCGAAAGCACGTCGACGCGGCGTTCAAGGTGTTGGTGATCGTCTCTCTCTTGGCGAAATTGGCGTACTCGTACGATTTGAACGCGTGGGGATTCATGGAGGGCGTCATGTCGGCCAAGACGCACCCGAACTGGTTGTACTTTAACTCTGTGCGCTTCTCTCCGTTCAACGCGCTCGTAGACGTGTTGATGGGCGCCGTGGCGGCGAGAAGCGTCATGATCGATAGCGCCGAGGACGAGTCGACTCCGAAGACGAACGCGATTTTGGCCTGTTCGGCGACGCCTTTGGTCGCCATGATTGGGTTTCTCGCGGCGCGAGCGCTCGGATTGATCGCCATCAACGACGCTTTGTCGAGAACTGTCTTCACCGTTCTCTTTTCGGCGTTCGCCGTCAACGTACACCGCGAGACGGTGCGAGAGGGAGGCGAAGGATCGATGGTTTCCAGAGCGCTGTCGTGGAAACCGTTGGTGTACCTCGGAACGATCTCGTTTCCGATTTACATCCTCCACGGACCGATCGGACAGGTGTTTTACAAGCGCGTCGTCGCGACGAAACTCTTCGGCACAGTCTTCACGAAGTACCCTCAGTTTTTCCCGGTTTATCTTCTCATCGTGCTCGTCTCCGCCGCGGTCGTGCACGAGATCTTCATCAAGAATAAAAAGGTGCAAGAAATATCGAAAGCAGTCACCGAGAGGGCCACGGACGCGTTTGTCGTGTAATAACCAAGCTAAAATACTTTTTGCGAGTTCGGCACGTGTATCGCTCGACGTCTGAAAACAAGCGGTTTTTGGTACTAGAGTGTTCATATCGGTTTCAAGCGTTCGCGTTCTAACGTAAAGCTCCCCCGGGTCTCACAGCGCTCTGTATAGAGCGCGCGGGACCAGCACCCCCTGGAATGAAACGAATCATTCATTCATTCATTCATTCCTCGACGAATTCATTCGTCGCGATATTTATTCCTCCTCCGCGTCGTCCGCGATGTTGAAGTATCTCAACTCGTAGACGTTGCGGTCCTTGCTGGACGCGATCACGCGCAACCAATCGCGAACGTTGTGCTTCTTGAGGTACTTCTTGGTGAGGTACTTCATGTAACGCTTGCTCATCGCGACTTCGCTCGTCACCGTGACCTTGGTCTTGTCGCTCGCCACGCTAACCGCCTCGCCGAGCGCGCCAGCCTTGCCGCCAACCTTGATGCGTTCCGAGAGGAACGCGGAGAAGGAACCGATCTCCATGATCTTGTCCTCGACCTACGACGCGTGGTACAGAAATCATCATCCGTCAGTCTCCTCGCGCGCCGTCTGTCTTCGCGAAACGCGCGCGCGTGTTTTAGGGTTTTATACGCACCGGCTTCGCGCAGTCGATGACAAAGGTGGAAACCTTCTTCTTGGAATCTATCGCGCGAGAAACGTCGTCGTCGCCGTCAGTCTTTATTCATCCATCTCCCGCTACCCCCACGCGCGCCTCCCGAGACGCGCGCGCGTCAGACGCCGGGACGCGCGCGCCCTCGCCGACCATCGCGACATCACCATCGCGTCCGCGCCCTCCATCGCGGTCGCGTCGCGCGAGCCCGCGCGCGCGAACCCATCGCGCGAAACATCGTCAAAAGTATCACCGCGCACCTTTCGGGGCCATCGCGTTCTGTGTTCGGGTGACGGGGTGCTGTCACGCGCCGCAAAGAGACGGACCGGACCGCCGGCGCGCGCGGTGTCGTCGTCGTCCGAGGAGGATGAGGAAATTCCGTATCATGATGTACAATTGTGATGGATGGGCCATCGCGCTAGCTCGCCGCGCGCGCGAGGCGTCTGGCGCGCGCGCACGACGCGGCGACGCGATCGACGCGCGCGACGGCGAGATGTTTGTGTTTCTGAACGTCTCGCAATACGTCCAGAGCGAAGAGTTCGGGGTCGAAGTCGCCGTCGACGACGCGGAGCTCGCGCGTCGACGGCGACGAGGGCGTCTCCGCGAGCGCGGCTTCGAGCGCGGCGCGAGAGACGCGCCGACGGGCGGCTTCGATCTCGGCGCGCGCGCGGACGCGAGCGTCACGAAGTTCTGCGACGAACGGCCGGTTGAAGAGACGCGGGTTGATGACGCCCAGATTGAAGATGGGCGCGGCGTCGATGGAGGCGAGAAATCGCCGCGAGCGCTCGGCGACCCGTCTCGGTCGGAAATCGAAATCGCGCAGGATGCGCCAAGGAATTGGCGCGAACGACGTCGCCGGCGCGCACGCGTCGCAATACACGAAGCCGTCGTATTCACATCGTTGGTGGTGACGAAACGGACGGAACGCGCGCGCCAGCCACGACGGCGATTCGTCGTCGATTCTCGCGCCGCACCCTCGACATCGAAATCCTTGCGCCTCAATCTGTTCCTCCGTCGTCATCGCCGTCGCGTGCGCGGGCGGCGTCGCGTGCACCGCGTCCGCGGTGTACTCGCGACACCGTCCGTCCACCGACGTCGTCGACGGCGACGCCGATCCGTCGAGCACCTCCGACATATCCGCCAACGTCTCGTCTCGCTCCGCGTCCGCCGGCGTCGTCACCGGCGTCCCTCGAACCGTCGCCCGCTCCAACATCGCCACCGTCTCACCGACCAAGCTCTGTCCCAACCCGTGCGCCTCGACCGCGACGCGTCCGATCGTCTCCATCGTCTTCGTCGCCGCGCCTCGAATCGTCTTCGTCGTCGCCGAAAACGAGCTCGAGCTCGCTCGACCGTTCATCCTCGATCGCGCGTCGCGCGCCGTCGCGTCGCGCGCCGTCGCGTCGTCATCATCATCATCATCATCATCGTCGTCGTCGTCGTCGTCGTCGTCGTCGTCGCGCGCGCTCGGCGATACCTCGCGCGCGTCGTCGTCCAACGACCCGACGGACACGTCCGAGACGTCATCGCGCGCGCCCGACGTCGTCGTCGCGTCGTCCTCGTCCTCGACCGCGCGCCGCGGAGGTCGAGGTGACGTTCGAGTCGTCATCGCGCGTCGCGCGCGCGCGCGACGACGTCCGAGTCCTCGACCGCGCGCGCGCGCGTGTGGCGAACGACGGGCTCGAACGCGTCGACGCGCGCGCCAGACCGCGACGGGTCGAGGCGTCGACGCGATGTCCGCCGAGACCGTCGTCGCGAAGACGACCGGAGGTGCGCGAGGACGACGACGCGAGGACGACGACGACGACGACGATGACGACGCGAGCGCGACGGAGGGACCGACGCGAATCATATCATTGACGCCCGCGCGAATCTTCTTTTGAAACGACAGACGACGAGCCGCGACCGTCCGCGGAGGAGGACGCGAGCGCCGCGGACTCGGCCAAGACGTACCTGGAATCCACCGTCGCGAAAGCGCTGCACGAGGGAATGATGGAGCTCAACGCGACGAGACCGGCGGACCCGCTCAGATTCTTGGGCGAATTTCTCGTGCGCCGCGCCGACGCGGCGACCGCGACGACCGCGACGACGACGACGACGACGAACGCGTGAACGCGCGAGAAAACGAGAACGACGCGAGGAAACGACGCGATGCATTGGTGTAACGAAACCGTTCGCGAGGCTCCCCGACCGTCGCCGCCGCCGTCCCTCATCTCTTCCTAGCGCGCGAAAGATTAAAATGATACTCATAAGTGGCACCGTCACGGCGGACATGCTTCTTGCCTCAGTCACTGTCGGTGAGTTATGACCCGTCAAGGTATCTTGAATCATGA
>Ga0066845_10000718_pt1 | contig 10397 bp, 9 predicted proteins | sample ETNtaG_31_FD_65488 | JGI IMG/M metagenome (GOLD analysis project Ga0066845, IMG submission 65488) | Marine microbial and viral communities from oxygen minimum zone, Eastern Pacific Ocean - ETNP201310SV78 | ecosystem: Environmental > Aquatic > Marine > Oceanic | place: Pacific Ocean: Eastern...
GAAGCAACCGCCGAACCCTCGAGGTCGATGTCGACCCCTGCGCTGGCGTAGTCCATGGGTTCACTCATGATGCCTCCAACGGTCGGCGTTTCATGAAGGAATCGCTTCGGATTCAAGCGTCCATCACGAGGCGAGACAACGGTATCAACGCCTCCAGACTCTGGTGAAGACGATGACCGTCTTCGACAACATGAAGCGAGACACCGTCGTTGTTTGCGGCCGCCATCTCACTGTTTGAAAGCGGCACGATATCATCCTCAGAGCCATGAAGAATGGCGGTGGGATGGGGTAAATCAGGCCACGCCAAATCACGAACAGCCTCCATGAACGACCAACTCAGAACGATCGGTTCTTCCCATCCCGGAGGGTGAAAGGCGTGGGTTCCGGTTTGTTCCCACAACGCCATGGCGTCACTTCCAAGCGTCTTGTTGACCAAGTCGGGATAGCCAAAAGCGGGGGCAAGCAAGACCAACCGGAGGTCGAGGTCGGGTCGCAAAGCCGCAGCGTTGGCCGTGGCCAGTCCTCCAAAAGACGACCCGATGAGCACGTCAAACGGCCCTTGTTCGTCAATCACTTCCAAGACCGCCCGCGTTTGGCTGGCCTGGTCCCAACCGTGCTTTCGCATATCAACGGTCACGACCTCCCATCCTTGGGCGCGCATCCATGCCGCTTTGCTGCTGTCCGTGCTCGACCAGAGGCCGTGGGCAAAGGTCACTCTCATGGAGGAAACACAAGGTCTGCGCTACAAGGATTCTTCGCCGCCGAGATTCTCCACATGACGCCCCGTCAATCCGAAACCATGCGTCTGCAGGGTTGTCTTTTTCCAGTGGAAAGCAAGGGGTACTCTGTTTCGCGAAGAATCATTATATTGCTTCGCCAATGTTGTTCAGTGTCCCGGCGGTGCACACCATGTCTGCGATTCAAGAATTTGACCTCCCCGCCCGTTGGACTTCCCTGCTTCAGGACAAGTATTCCGAGGCCATTCACAATCTGGCAAAAATGTGGCCAGACGAAGGCTCTTTGGAGGTCTCTTACCGTGAAGTTGAGGGCTATGACCACGAATTCGCCCAAGACATTCTGGCCAACCCCGACCATCACTTCCAGGCCGCCAACCAGGCGCTTCGCCAATTTCTCCTCGATGCCGGAGAAGGCAATTTGATGCCCTTTGTCCGAATCATTCACCTTCCAAGCGACCAAGTTCGCACGGTCTCTCAACTCCGTGCCGATGACATCGGACGAATGATCGCCATCGATGCGGTCACCACCAAAATCACCGGGGTTCGACCTCGTCTGTATTCGGCCGTGTTTGAGTGCGTTGCTTGTGGCCACACCATGGAGATCAACCAGCCCAACGAACAAGAGCTCATCGAACCCCTTGAATGCATCCAAATTGACGGAGGTTGCGGCCGACCAAAGCGTCAGACGAGGTTTCTTCTCCAACAACAAGCCTCTCACCTCATCAATTCCCAATTTATCGAACTTCAGGAACTTCCAGAGCAGATGAAAGGCGGTATTCAACCCGAACGCATTTTGTGCATTGGTGAACAAGACCTGGCGGGACGTCTAAATCCTGGCGACCGTGTCAAAGCCAACGGCGTCCTCTTCATTCGTTCCCAGCGCAAGGGCGGAAAAGATACGCCTGTTTTCGACATCTTCTTGCGCATTCATTCGCTTGAACGTCAAAACATCCCGCTCGAAGAGATCATCATTTCAGAGGAAGAAGAGAACGAAATCAAAGAGATTGCCCGCGATGAAGGCGTTTACGATCTTCTGACACGCAGCATCGCCCCGTCCATTTTTGGCATGGAGCGCATCAAGGAATCCCTCATGCTCCAATTGTTCGGAGGCGAAGCCCAGGTCAACGAAGACGGCACGCGAAACCGTGGCGACATTCACATCCTCTTGATGGGTGACCCCGGTGTTGCCAAGTCCCAACTTCTGCATTACATGTCGACCATTTCTCCCCGTGGCCGGTTTGCCTCGGGACAATCAGCTTCAGCGGCCGGTTTGACCGCCGCCGCGGTACAAGACGCCGCTGCCGATGGCCGTTGGACGTTGGAAGCCGGCGCTCTGGTGCTCGCCGACCTTGGCCTTGCCGCCATTGATGAATTCGACAAGATGAACACGGCTGACCGTTCGAGCATGCACGAGGCCATGGAGCAACAGAGCATCTCCATTTCAAAAGCGGGGATCAACGCAAGTTTACGCACACGGTGTGCCGTGCTGGCTGCGGCCAACCCAACCAGTGGGCGTTTTCAACCGATCAGCGATGCACCCTTCACGTCCCAAATCAACCTCGCCCCCCCGCTCATTTCTCGATTCGACATCATCTGGTTGATGACGGATACACCCGATGGGTCTCGTGACGAAAAGATTGCTTCGCACATCATCGAAAACCGACTCAAAGGCAGCAGCGAATTGCTCGTGAAGGAGGGAACGATTCCCGACCCAACGCGCTCTGCGGCTCAACGCAAAGATGCCAAGAAGGTGGACGGTAAGTACGAGATTTTGCCTCGCGATCTCTTGCGAAAGTACGTGGCTTATTCCAAGCGGACCTTCCACCCCAAACTGGATGACGAAGCAAGAGCGAAGATCGTGGCCTACTACGTTGAAACCCGGAAGACTGGCGGGGAATCGGACGACAGCGTCGCCATCACGGCGCGTTCTCTTGAAGCACTTTCACGCTTGGCGGAGGCCAGTGCACGTATTCGCCTCTCCGACAAGGCCACGGCCGATGACGCCGACCGAGCCATTCGCTTGACCAAGACTTGGCGCCACGAACTCATGGGTGAGAATTTCGACATGACCACCATTGAATCTGGAAAGAAAGGCAAGGTTCGCAATCAAGAGAAGGTCATCATCGATATTGTCTCCGTGCTGCAAAACGACTCGGGGACATCGGCCAATCTGCTCGATGTGCTCACGGAGGCAGAACGGCGAGATATTCCTCGTGGCAAAGCCGAAGACATCATCGACAAGTTGTGCCGCGACGGGCGCATGATGCGACCGTCGGGTTACGATACCCTACAGGTTGTTTGAGTTTCAATCAAGGGTTGTGCTCATGAAGGGTGAGCGCTTCGCATGACCATGGCCGATGAACCGCAAGGCGAAGTCCATCGTTCCTCGGCCTTGGACCCAGAACAACTTGGGTTCATGTGCGGTCTTGAGGTTCACCAGCAATTGGCGACCGGCAAACTCCACTCCAGGCAAAGCGGTGAACTCTACGACATCACGGTCGACACCCTTCCCGAAGATTGGCCTCGGTTTGAACGGCGTTTGCGAGCCAGCCGAGGCGAAGGAGGGGCCGTGGACGTAGCTGCACGTTTTGAGTCCAAGCGAAACCGCACCTTTGTTTACGCACAATCCCCAAACGCCGGTCTCATTGAACTGGACGAACAGCCTCCGTTAGCCCTTGACGAAGAGGCGCTTGACATCACGCTGACCGTCGCCGCCTTGCTCAAATCAAAACCGGTTTCTCTCATTCAAACGATGCGAAAAACCGTCGTTGACGGCTCAAACACGAGCGGGTTTCAGCGCACCTCCCTCATCGCTACCGATGGTGTGTTGGAGACCGAGGAAGGAACGGTCGGCGTCGACGTCGTCTGTCTGGAAGAAGACAGCGCCCGCAAACTGGACACCGTGAGCACCGCCCACGGCCAACAAGTCTTGTACAACCTCGACCGACTTGGTCTACCACTGATTGAAATCGCCACCTCGCCGGACGTACTTTCCCCTGACCACGCCAAAAGCACAGCGAAAGCCTTGGGCCGCGTGCTTCGCCAAACACGCCGAGTTCGCCGTGGCCTTGGCAGCATTCGACAAGACCTGAACGTCTCCATCGGGGCCGGCGACCGGGTCGAAATCAAAGGCTGTCAGGACTTGAGTTGGATTCCTCAGATCATTCGTCTTGAAATGGCCCGTCAACTCCACTTTTATCGTCTGGCAAACGACCTCCGTTCAGCCCTGAACCTTCCTCCTCTCCCTCCTCACCGAGACCTTGACGAGGCCACGGTTGAACACGAGGTGGCTCAGGCCGTAAGCCAACACCTGCCTCTTTCGTTGCACGACGTCTCCTCGGCGTTCTCAGGCACGTCATCGGGCATGGTGGCGGAGAGCATGGCCTCCGGATCGGTGATGATGGCCCTTCCACTCAAGGGGCTGCTTGGAAAACTGGGTAAGAACATGCCCGACGAAGACGGTGCTCAACTCCCTCGTCTCGGCCGAGAATTGGCTGGAGCCGCAAAACTTGCGGGCGTGAAAGGCATCTTCCACGCCGACGAACTTCCTGCCTACGGCATCACGTCCGAGGAAGTCGACGCCGTTCGTTCCGAACTTGCTTTGGGTCAGGACGATGCCTTTGTTCTGTGCTGTGCTCCGGATTGGCAAGCCACATTGGCCTTGGAAGCCGTGCTGGAACGCGCTCGAATGGCGTGGCACAGGATCCCACAAGAAGTTCGAAACGTGGTGGTGAAGAAAGGGGCCCCTGAAGACGGCACCACCGCTCCCATGCGACCTTTACCCGGGCGCTCACGAATGTATCCCGAAACGGATGTTCCTCCACAGCCGTTGTCTGGCGAAGACTGGCAAACCGTCCTCGAGACGCTCCCCATGTCGGACCAAGAGCGAACCGAACGCCTCGCTTCCTACGATATTTCAACCGACCAGTCCGACCAGTTGTTGGCTCGGGAACTTGACGATGTTTTCTGCGAACGAGTCGAGGGCTTGCCCGCGAAAGCATGGGCGGCTCTGCTGTTGAATCATGATGAGGAGCATCCTGAAACACTTGCGGGGATCTTGGCGCTTCGCGAAAGCGGACATCTTGCTCGTGACCATGTGGATGGCGTCGTAGAAGCTCATCAAGGGCGGCATGTCACGCCTGAGGAGTTGAAAGCGTACTGCGAGAAACACGACCTTGCACCTGCCGATATAGGCGGCTTGGAAGACGTCATCAACGCCATCGTGGCTGAACGTCTGGAGTTCGTCAAGGAACGAGGCATGGGCGCCATGGGCCCGTTGATGGGCGTGGTCATGCAGGCGGCGGGTGGAGCTGATGGAAAGGAAGTCAGCGCCTTGCTAAGGGCTGCTATTCAAGCCGCGTTGGAGTGAGGTTTCATGAGGCGTTCTGCGCTTCTGTGCACGCTGCTCCTCGCGGTCTTTCTCGCTCCTTCCGGCGCGGCCAACTGGACGGCGAGCTGGTCCGTTGACCTTGGACCGGGGTACATCACGACCTCACCGATCACCGATGAGGAACGCGTCTATGTCCGCACTTCGGGGTTTTGGACAGGAACCGACCGTCCCGAAGTCAAAGCCTTCTCTCATGACGGTTCACTGGAGTGGACGTACCGAAGCAACACGACCACCCAACACGACATGGCTCCCCTGATGCTGAAAAGCGCCGGGACCGGTGCATGCGGTTCGTGGCCCGACCTGTTGCTCGTCGGTTGGGCCAACGGGGATTTTTCCGCCCTCCATCCTGGAAACGGGACGTTGGCGTGGACGGTGAGCACAACCGTGGATGGATGGGGGATCACGGGAGCGCCCCTTCTCGAGGCCGACCATGTGGTGGTCCCCACTCGAAACGGGTTGGTGCGCCTGTGTCTGGGCAACGGCGAAGTGGATTTCAGCGTGAACTTGAGCCTTGGTTGGCGCAACGGCGTGACCTTCGCTGAGGGGCATTATTGGACGGGAAGTGAAACCGGCCATCTTTGGCAAGTGGGCGTCGATGGTGTTACGGTGAACAGCATCAACCTCTCAGGGCCACTTCGGCATGCTCCTGTCCAACTCAATGACCGCCTGTTTTTGCATGTCCAGCATCTCACCTCCAGTACCATTCAGACCTACAACATGACCTCTGGCGTGTTGGATGATGTGGAAACATCGGGCGGTTCTCCTGCCATTCCGCTGCTGATGGAAGAGACGGTCATCTTCGGTGATAACGAAGGGTTGACCTCCGTCCGTTGCGCATCAACGTGTTCGGTCGTGGACCGACTGCCAACCAAGGTGAACGGTGAGATGGCCAGCGTTTCGACGACGGCCCTGTACGCCCCGGTGAATTCACCTGGCGAGGGATGGGTGCTTGCCCAACTCAACACATCGGGCTGGTTCACGATGGCTGAGTCTTTCTCAACACCGTACGATGGCTACGGTACGTCATCACCGGCAAGCGTTGGTGAGTGGTTATTCCTTGGAAATGACGCCGGTGTGTTGATGGCCTATTCAACGGCTTCAACACCCTCCGAAAACCAACCTTCCGACCAACTGGATGGACGGGCCCTTTTGGGCATGGTCGTTCTGGCCTCGGCCGTAGGAGGTTCCGCTTTCTTTGCACGAAAAGGGGCCTTCTCCTCTTCTTGGCGTTTGTTCTCTCTGTCCGTGCTGGTGGTGGCGTTGATGATGCTCCCGGAGGTCTCTCGAACATGGAGTTCTGCGTTGGTTGAAGACAACGCTCCAGCCACCACAGAATGGGACGACTCATGGCCAGAAGCATGGTTGGGTACGCAAATCGTGGTGTTTGAATTTCCAGATGGGCCGGTGACGATTGGTGGCCTGGTTGGTCATCAAACCGTGTGGAGCCTCACCACAGAGGCGGCTCAGGCGTCCGACATCCCCCTTGTTTCACAAGAAACCGGTCTTGGACTGTATTTGCTTTCCATCAACGAAACAGAGGGGTCGGGATGGGAATATTTCCTCAACGGTGAGCGGGGGACGCTCGCCGTGGATGATGCCTCCATCGATTCGACCGTTGTAGTGCGTTGGAGCCTTGCTTGATGGTGGCAATGCTCAAGGCTGTCGCCCTTCTCGGAGGAGATATGTTCCAAGCCCTCGGCGTCCACGGTCCCGTGTTGACGCCTTTCGCAAGTGCCTTGATGGACATCGCTTTGGTGAGTCTGGCCTTTGTTTTCTTCGTGGGCGGCTCCCGCACCAATCGTATGACCATGGGCATGTTGGCCACCTTGGTCGTCGCGATAGCGGCCTTGCGCGTGTTGATGCAACCCCTTCCCAACGTGCAGCCCCTCACGGTTGCGGCCCTTTTGGTGGGTGCTCATCTCGGGGCTCGACGAGGCGTAGCGTTTGCCATTCTCGCCACCCTTCTGTCCAATCTTCTCATCAGCCACGGCTGGTGGACGCTCTTCCAAGCCGCCGGATGGTCTCTCGTGGCCCTGATCGGTGCTCGGGCGAACCTTGTCCAGAACAACCAACTTCAACTTCCACGCTTGGCCGTTCTTTCCGTTGTCTCGGCTGTGTTGTTCGGCTTCGTTTCTACGCTGTCGCTGGTGACCTCAACGATGACGCCTTCGGCCTTCATGGTCTTACTCGGACAGGGGCTGCCCTTTGACGTCGTTCACGCCCTTGGCAACCTCGTCTTCGTGGTCTGGATGGCGCCTTCACTTCACCACTTCCTCAGCGGATTAGCAGCATCGGAGAACGAATTGCTTGCGGTTGGTGAGGTGCATGGCATCGATGCATGACGCGCCAACCATGGCCCTCATCGTCCGCCAAGATTTGGCGTTGAGCACAGGGAAAATTGCCGCCCAGTGCGCTCACGCCGCCGTCGAAGTGGTCCGTGCAGCACGTCGAACGCGTTTGTTGGAGCGATGGCGGGCCGGAGGCTCGAGAAAAATCGTCCTCGCTGCTGAAGACCTTGCCGCTCTCCGGGAACTGCATGCTTCGATACCTTCGGCTTGTCATGCCCACCTTGTCACGGATGCCGGCCGAACGGAAATCCCAGCAGGAACGGTGACCGTGCTTGGCTTACTCGGCCCCCGCCGGACCATGGACACGTTGGTACGGCATTTGAGCACACTTTGAGGAGAGGTGAATATGGGTCTGCGTTCCTTTCTTCATCGTTTGACCGCCCCTCCTCCTTCTCGGCGCACTGGGGGCGGACCTGTAAAATTGGTCTGTGTCGTCAACCAGTCCCTGAAGATGGGGAAGGGGAAAATGGCCGCTCAAGTCGGTCATGCATCGGTTCAAGCCTTCCTCAACGGTGGTGTTTCCCACCCCTCAGAAATCGAAGCATGGTTGGCCTCAGGTCAGAAGAAAATATGCCTCAAGACGCCTGGAGCAGACGATTTTGAATCGCTCCAAAAGGAAGCCAAACGCCGTGGAATCCCCACGCACATTGTTCACGATGCGGGCCACACACAGATTCCTCGGGGCTCGGCGACGGTTCTGGCGCTCGGGCCGTTTGATGAAACCGCCCTCGATGAGTTGACCGGCCATCTCAAGTTGTTGTAACACCGCATTCATGAAGGAGGGCGTAGAGGCGTTTTCATGCGCGAACACCCTTCATCGAGAATTGATTTCCGTTCCGATACCGTCACGCAACCGACGCAAGCCATGCGAGAGGCGATGTTGGGTGCTGCTGTGGGTGACGATGTGTTGGGCGATGACCCGACCGTGATTGAACTGCAAGAACGTGTGGCGAAGATGTTCGGGAAGGAAGCGGGTTTGTTCATTGCGTCTGGCACCATGTCAAACGCCATTGCGTTGAGAACACACACCGTTCCTGGTGATGAAATCGTGTGCGATAAAACGGCTCACATTTACCGCTATGAAGGCGGCGGCTACGCTGCCCTTTGCGGCGCCTCCATCGCCCTGGTTGACGGTGTCGGGGGCTTGATGTCGCCCGAGCAGGTCCGTCAGGCCGTTCGCAAAGCGGAAGGCTCGGGCAGCCACTATCCGAACGGGTCGCTCGTTTGCGTGGAGAACACATCCAACCTTGGTGGCGGTGCGTGCTACGACCAAGCAACCCTCGATGAGATCGCCAAGGTCGCCAAAGCATTGGACTGCAAAACCCACATCGATGGCGCCCGTATTTTCAACGCCTCGCTGGCCACGGGCATTGATGTCGCTCGGATGTGCGAGCATTATGACTCCGTCTCGATTTGTTTTTCCAAGGGCCTGGGAGCCCCTGTGGGTTCGGTGTTGGTCGGCTCGGCTGAATTCATCGCTCGAGCTCATCGGTGGCGGAAGATGTTCGGAGGAGGATGGCGCCAGGCGGGTTTGCTCGCAGCCGGTTGCCTGCACGCTCTTGATCACCATGTAGAACGCATGACGGAAGACCACGGCCGAGCCCAGGTCGTGGCGAACATGCTCAACGCCCTCCCCATGTTCTCGGTGGACCTCTCCTCGGTACAGACCAACATGGTCTATGCAGAAACCACCGAATCAGCTGCAGAGGTGGTGGCCAAATTTGCTGAACACGGCATCGACATGTTCGACCTCTCAGCCAATCGAATTCGAATCGTGATTCACCTCCACATCACCGACGACGATATTGAACAATTCCGGGCCGTGTTGAACGAATATTGGGGTTAGCACGTTCATATATCCTAGACCAATGTCTCTCTTATGCAGAGCGTACGCCATATTGAATGCAAGCACAATCCTGAATCGAAAGAACAGGAAGCTGTCTGCCCACTTTGCCAGTCGATGATCGACTATCAACCGCAGCGAGGCTTTCAACCCCATCTTCGGGTTGAAGAGCATGAACGAGCCATGGCGTTGTTCGGTGGCCCAAGTGGGACATCGAAGCGACGATGGAACACGCTTTCAACCAACGTTGAACACTCCGAACATGTCCAGTGGGCTCGTTTGGAGCAAGAAAAAGACCCGATTGCCACCTATCCCTCCTCTGTTGAGGATTTCGAAACCTTGGTCGAGGCCATTGAACGGGGTGACAACCTTTCGCCTGTTCAGGAGAGCATGCTGCGAGATGGCATTGGCTTCATCGACGGCTCCATGCTTCGCTACATGGATTCGATGTGGAGTTTGAATGGCGTTCCTCTGCACGGGCTGAGTCTTGCCATCGTCTTCTCATTGCTGGGTCGCTACGATGCTCGAAAGGGTTGGGACATTCCCGCCCTCTTGCTCGGCATTTCATCGGTGAACCCAAACCTCGGGGGCCATCATCCTCTCATGCAACGGCACCCCCGCGGTCAACGTGAACTTCGTTCCCATTACCGCCCGTTGGCCAGCATGCTGACATGGCTTTCGAATCGACTGAAAGTGGACCGCACGCTTTCCATGGAATCCGCTGAATGTGTTCCCATGATGGCGTGGTCGCATGATATCCAAACCCGCATGTTTGAACAACAGCCGGGGAACCTCGAAGGGATGTTTCAAAACGCACTTGGAAACCACCCGCCGGGATTGTTCGAGGCCTACGATACACCCTGGATGCGAGGCTGGCGAGCGCTTGAATCAGCCCAAAACCGAGCAGATACGCAAAAGTGGGCGATGGACATCAATCGAAAGAACGTCCGTATCCGAGTGCGCACCCCGTCGGGAAAACTCCGCCTGATCCAAGTCCCCACGACCCCCGTCCTCTGGGCCTTCTTGATTTCAATCACGCTTTCGCCGTTGAACAGCGAAGCAGGGCGACTTTTGCTGGG
>Ga0066845_10000720_pt1 | contig 10392 bp, 6 predicted proteins | sample ETNtaG_31_FD_65488 | JGI IMG/M metagenome (GOLD analysis project Ga0066845, IMG submission 65488) | Marine microbial and viral communities from oxygen minimum zone, Eastern Pacific Ocean - ETNP201310SV78 | ecosystem: Environmental > Aquatic > Marine > Oceanic | place: Pacific Ocean: Eastern...
AAGATTTAAATGCAGCTACTCTAGAGGATGTTAAAGAATGGTTTGAAACTTATTATGGGCCTACTAACGCTGTTATAGCCTTAGCAGGAGATATTGATCTTGAAACTGCTAAATCTAAGGTTGAAGAATATTTTGGAGATATACCAGGCGGCCCTCCTTTATCAAAACCAAAAAAATGGATTGCTAAACGTAATGAACAAACACGGGAAGTTATGCAAGATAATGTGCCTCAAACAAGAATATACAAAGTTTGGAACGTTCCTGAGGATGGCACAAAAGAAGCTCAAGCACTAGATCTAGCCTCATCAACCCTAGCAGGAAGTAAAAATAGTCCTTTATATCAAGAGCTAGTATATAAAACTGGATTAGCTACTGGTGTGTCAGCTTTTTATTACGGAAGAGAGATAGCTGGATTATTTATTATTGTTGCTACAGTTGCTCCAGGACAAGATGCAGATGAAGTTGAAAATGTTATTGATACTACGTTAGAAAAATATTTACAAAGAGGTCCAGATCCAAAACTATTAAAAAATACAAAAACATCAACGATATCTGGTTTAACAAATGGATTACAAAGAATTGGTGGATTTGGTGGCAAATCAGATATATTGGCAACTTATCAAACTTTATATGGTGATGCTGGAGCCTTTAGGGAAATCTTAGAAATGTATTTGGATACATCTGCATCAGATATCAAAAAAACAGCAAATAAATGGCTTACATCTGGAGATTATGTATTAAGTATTGTTCCAGCTAAAAAAACTTCTGTTGTAAAATCTAATGTTGATAGATCAAAAGGTATTCCTTACCCAACTGAGAAATTATCTTACTCATTCCCTAAAATACAAAGTACCGTATTAGAGAATGGATCAAAATTGGTTTTAGCTGAACGAAACGATGTCCCTTTGGTGCAATTAGAAGTAGTTTTTGACAAAGGTTATTCACTTGAAAGAAATGATCAATTGGGGCTAGTTAACTTTACTATGGCTATGGTTGATGAAGGAACTAAAAAGTACTCATCACTTGAATTTGCTGAAGCTCAAGAAAGCCTAGGATCAGGTATTGGTTTTGGCTCAGGAATAGATACAACCTATGCCTCTATGTCTGCTTTGAAAGTTAACCTTGAACCAACATTGGATCTATTTAAAGAAGCATTAGAAAATCCAACATTTCCTCAAGAAGAACTAGATAAGGTTAAAAAAAGATGGTTAGCAAGTATTGACCAAGAGTTAAATAACCCTAGATCTATGGCTAGTAGAGCTATAAGACCTCTAGTTTATGGTGAGGGACATCCTTATTCAAAAGAATCATCATCAGGGACAAAGGAAACTGTATCTAGTTTTTCACGAGATGATTTAATCTCTATGTACAAAGAACTTACAAACCCAAATAATGCAACATTTATTGTGACCGGTGATATTAGTATTGATGAAGCATCTGATCTTTTAAATAAAAAATTTAGTAATTGGAAAACTTCAGATAAGGGTTCAGCTGATGTTGATTTATTCACCGTAGCTGATCAATCCAAGCCAAGAGTTTTTCTTATTGATAAACCAGGTGCAATTCAATCATATATTTTAGCTGGTCAATTATTACCACCTACTAACTCTGAGGATGACATCCTGATTGATTATATGAACTATGCTATAGCTGGCAGCTTTACATCCAGACTTAATATGAATCTTCGTGAAGATAAAAGCTGGTCTTATGGTGTAAGAACTTCTACCGGTTATTCTAAGGGACAAAGACTTATGAGAATGACGGCTCCAGTTCAAACAGATCAAACTGCTCCTTCAATACAAGAAGTATTAAGAGAATATAATGAATATATAAGCGATGCCCCAATTACTGAAGAAGAATTATCTAAAATAAAGAAAGCTAGAACACTTAGGTTGCCTGGTCAATATGAGACATTGGGTGCTTTATTAGGTGGAATAGAGGATATAGTTAACTATGATAGAGAGTTTACTTATTTAGATACCATTGCTGATAAAAGAAATGCTATTCAATTAGAAGATGTTCGTGCGGCCTCTTTGAAATATCTTGATCCCAATAAATGGACTTGGGTTATCGTTGGGGATTTAAAGAAAATAGAAAAGCCCATTAGAGATTTGAATATAGGCGAAGTAAATATTATTAAGTAGTTATTAAGAAATGTCTTATCCGCCAATTAGTGTTACAGCGTTAAAAACTAAAATTAACGATAAGGCTTATGATTCCTATTATGACTATGAATGTCCTATGGATTTATATGATATTCATCAATTTACAAATGGTCAGCCATTTCACATTTATGATGAATTAAGAACCCATAGTCCTATATATTTTCAATCTCCACCTGCTTGGGATATAGAGCCTGGATCTTGGATGCTAACTTCATACGACGATATTATTAACGTATCGTCAAATCCAACGATTTTTTCATCTCAAGCATCAACAGGAAATCTTTTAACTTTAGGAAACCCAGAAACTCGTCATCCAAAATTATGGCAAACATCAATTGATCATATGCTTAATTTAGATGGTAGTTTTCATTTAAATCTAAGAAAAGAACATATGCCATTCTTTAAACCTGGGTATGTTGATGATCTTCATAAAAAAGTAGAAATTAAGGTTAAAGAATTACTAGACAATATATCTAAAATTGGTAAATCAAATTTAGTTAAAGATGTTTCCTCTGAATTACCTATATATACATTATCAGAAGTTTTGGGAATTCCAGAAGAAGATAGATATAAATTATTTGCATGGATGGAATTTCTAGAATTAGCTCAATATTTTGGTGCTGAAACCATGAAACAAACTGCCGGTGAGATTGAGACGATGGAAGTTGATCCAGCAATGATAGAGATATTTGAAAATACTGTTAGTGAGATGTTTGAGTATGGTAAAGATATCTTACATAAAAAAAGAAAGAATCCAGAAAATGATTTATTGTCTGCTATTGCAAATGCAGAACTAGATGGTCAAAAATTAAGTCAAGAATATTTAGATGGATCATGGTTGTTAATAATAATAGCTGGAAACGATACAACGAGAAATTCTATAAGCGGAGCTATAAAATTATTAACTGAGTTTCCAGAACAGAAATCAAAACTCTTAAAGAATCTAGATTTACTCCCAAATTTTGCTCAAGAAACAATAAGAATGGTTTCACCCGTTATTCATATGAGAAGGACAACAACATGTGAAACGACAATAGGCAATCAAAAATTAGGGCCCGGTGAAAAAGTTGTAATGTGGTATGGAGCAGCAAATAGAGACCCTTCAGTCTTTATAAAACCGCATGAGTTTAATATAGAGCGTGATAATGCTTCTAAACACCTAGCTTTCGGCATGGGTAGACATACATGCTTAGGTAAACCTATTGCATTGATGCAATTAAAAGAAGTTTACAGACAAATCTTAACAAGATTTCCTGATATTCATATGGATGGAGAATGGAAAGTAGCTCCTAATAATTTTGTTCATGCAATTCAAGAAATGCCGGTATCATTTACTCCAGAGAAATAATCTCACCAGGCTTAGGAATTATAAATAAGTTATCTAGACCCCTCTTCTGTAATTCTAAATTTAAAATTCTTGGAGGATCTTTAACAGGTTCATCAGTTAATGTAAAAGTTCCCCAGTGCATTCCTATTGCTTTACCTGCATTCAAATCAATTGCTGTCTGAATTGCTTCAGATGGATTTAGGTGACTATCTTTCATTATATCCCTTGGTTCATATGCGCCTATTGGAATAAATGCAATGTCAGGTGATCCTAATTCTGAATTTATTAGTTTAAAATCATGTGTATATCCAGTATCACCTAAATGAACTATTTTTATATCATTCGTTTCAATCCACCAACCGCCCCATAAGGTTTTGTTTTTATCAAAAGGTGTTCTCGAAGACCAGTGATGAACAGGAACAAAGGTAATTAAAGATTTATTTATTGAAATTGTGTCCCACCAATTTAATTCAACAACATTAGTTATTCCAGATGATTTCAATAATTTTCCTACTTTCATTGGGACTAGAAATAATGTTTCATTATTACGTTTATATAACCTTGTTAAGGTTGGTAAATCTAAGTGGTCATAATGTGAATGGCTTACAGCAACGATATCTATTGAAGGTAATTTATTAAAATCAACTCCTGGCGGTATTAATCTTTTTGGTCCTATAAATGATAATGGAGATGCTCTTTTTGAATAAATTGGATCAACAAGTATATTTATATCACCGTTATTTATTAAGAAACTAGAGTGCCCTATCCATACTGAGTATTTATCTGGTAAGTTAGTAGATGTATTAAATTCATCACTTACTTCAATTGAAACTCTGGTTGGATTTGAGGAATTTAATTGCCACTTTATGAAATCTTTAAATGTACTATCATCACCATTCAAATTATGGTTATTTTTATAAAGCTCTTCGCTCGTTAGTGTGTTTGCAAAGAATACAATCAGAAGAAGTAAAGAAAATCTAAATAATGCAATTAGGGAGTTAATTTTTATACTAAATAAATAAATCATTTTTAATAAATTATTCCTATAAACCTGCTAATAAACCAATAAAATCCCATACCTCCAAGCAAATAAGAAACAAAAATATTAGATTTGGAATATAAATTGTATTTATGAAAAATCCATATAAACAATCCAAAAAATGGGAGAAGAAGCAGTTGACCAGCCTCAATTCCTATATTAAAAAATAATAAGGATAAAAGCATTTGATCGTTTGCAATTCCTATATCTGATAAAGCAGAAGCAAAGCCAAGTCCATGCAACAATCCAAATCCAAAAGCCATAACCCAAGGAGTTTTATTAGTTTTTTCTTTATTTGATAACTCGATAGCTAAATAAATAATTGTTAAGGCTATTAAAATTTCTACTGTTGCTTGAGGAAGTGAAACCAGATTAAAGATTGATAATCCTAAAGTAATTGAATGAGCAATTGTAAAGGCTGTTATTGTTTTAATAATATTTAAAGCACCTGTTATCAAGTACAGCAAACCAATAATAAATAAAATATGATCTACACCCCCTAACAAATGATCTATTCCTAATGTGAAATATGTAGTTGGATATTTTTGTTCTTCAAGAGGTATCTGAATAGTTGATTCTTTTAAATTTACTAAACCCTCAAAAACCTGACTATTTTTAAAATTAATAGTAATAAGAGCATCTGTTAATACACTTAAATTAATAGCTTCTATCGACTGTCCTTTAAGTGAAGATTTGCAGATAAGATCAATTTTTTCAACAATATATTTACCTTGTATATAGGGATTTGATCTATCGGAGATACAGTTATCAGGAAATGAGATCTCTCCTCTTTTGCCGATATTCTTTTTAGGATACATCCATAGAGCGTTATAGCTATTAGATTCAGCATCAATTTCATTTATAACCAAATGAGCTGGATTAAATTCATGAGATTGAATATTTAGAGTGAATAAAATATATAGAGAAAAGACGAGTTGAAAAAATCTTTTCATTAGAATTTTAGATTTGGATTTATTATGACCTTATATTCAGATTTAACCTCATCTAGAAATCTTTTCAATGATTCTTCTTTTTTTGCAGTTAGTAAATTTAGCTCAACTTTATCTAATACCTCTGTAAGGGGTGGATAATATCCTGGGTTTGTATTGCGAATAAGGACTATATGGTGACCGTATGCAGATTTGTATGGACCAATCCATTTATTAATACCCTGATCATTAAGGTTTGAGCTAAAATTAATTCCAAAATTTCTATCTATTTCATTAACACTTTTTTCAATAAAATTTTTACCCAAAAAAAATGGGTCAGATTGAAATTCAAAATTATTATTTTTTATATCTTGATATGCATTATTAGCCCTGGTTTCAGAATTGTTTTCTGCAGAAAAAAAATAATGTGTAAAGCTATAAGTTGGATTTATATAATAATTATCTTTATTTAATTCGAAATATTCTATTAATTCTTCATTTGAAGGATTTTCTGTAAGTGTCTCTTGTTTTAAAAACGATATCTTTTGGCCTAGCCTTCTTTTGATGATCCTATCTTCCTTATCTAATCCAAGCAATAAAGCTTCTCTATATAGTATTTCTTCTTCTACTAAATTCGTTATTATTCTAGATATTTCATCATCATTTGGATTTCTACCAACTTGAGATTTCCATGCGTTAATTAAACTAGTTATCTCTTGATCAGATATGTAAATATCTTTTATATTTTCATCGGAATTTAACGATATATCAATAAGATATATCAATATACCAATAATAAAGAATATAGATAACTTATATTTCAATTTAAGACCTAGATTTTATTTAGCCTACTTATTGTCCTAATTATTAACTGTTGCCCCTAAAGGAATAACATCTATATCACTAGGCGCTGGTATATACCATATAGGAGATGTCCATGCTCTTTCTTGAATAGTTTCATGTTGATCTTCTCTAGGCTTTTCTCCTGCTTTTAAAGCATCCCAAGTTGTCCATCTGCACGTTGGGTTTTCAAGAACTCTTACATAATAGAATGATTTAACAGATGGATTAAAATCAGGATCTTTCCATATTGTTTTTAACTCACTTGATCCAACATCGCTAGATATAGAGCAATCAGCAATGTTAACTTTAGCACCATTATCAGGACACCTATGAGTAATAGGGTCAACTTCAGCACCATCTGAGCATGCAATATCATACACTTGCTCATACGGATTTCCTGATGTCATATCAATCCATCCTTTTATAATCTGTACTCTTTGAAGCGGAGCACCATTTTTATCTTTTTGTGCCCAGACAATAAATTCAGGATGTTCTTGATCATCATGCATAAGATCAGAACCCATTGTTACACCTCTTCTATATGCTTCACTTACTAAAGAATCAGAATTTAAATCAATAGAATCAAGATCATATCCTCCAAAAAATCGAACAGCTATTCTTGTACCTGTTGTAGCAAATGTTTCTTTGCGTTTAAATGCTTTAAATATGGAATCTCTTGTATTCTCTTCTGCCCATGCCACAGCTAATCCAGAGGCACCCCATTGAGTAAATCCAGTATTTGCAAAAGTGCGACCATTTATTTCTTTTGTTGCAACAGGCTGATTAAATGAATTCATGTAGTCAATTAACCTGTCAATATTAACATCATCTAAAGGGACACTGCCTCTATTTTCAGCAGTACCATCTAATAATCCAACTTTCATCCAATAATTAGATTCATCATAAGATCCTGCACCAGTATGAGTATCACTTGAACCAATTAGGCCAAATTTATATGGATTACCTTGGGTTGTAAAATCTAAAGTTAGGCCTCTTAAATAAGCATCTCTAACATAACTACCTGCAGGTAAACTGTATGTTGGAGGTCTGCTGCCAACACGCTTATCCATGATTTCAAAATCTGCCCATTCATCATCTGGTGATAGTAAAGGATGGGTTTCAGAAGTTCCTTTTACCTGTGTTATTTCGACAATAGGTTCATTTCTCATTCTCTGCTCTGCATAAGCCTTATTAAGAGCACCACCTGTAAAATTTTCAACTTCAAACATTTGTCCATTTGAACCATTGCTATTATGCGGAATAGAAACTGAATCTACACCTCTTTCCCTAAGACCGTCCTGCCAAGTCCATAAATCTTCTGGATTTAAAGAGTCAATTCTTGTCCAAGGTCTAATTGGACCGTTTGAAGAATTAAAAATAACATTCCTATGTAAATTTCCTCCTTCTACATCTGTGGAAGTTGTAAACTCATAACCAATAAAAGTAGTAAAATTACCTGGATCATTATGCTCTTCAGCTGATCTGGCTATATCACTCCATGCAGATTTATGAATCTTGTAATCAAATGATCTTAATGCCAGTTGTGTGTTCTTTGAAAACCATGCCCGAATTACCTTTGGGTGCCAATATGGATAAGGTTGCAAAATGGTTGCACCTAAAACAGAACTAAATATATTAGATCTCTGTCCAGCAGACTCAACTGTTAGGTTTTCAGGACTATTTAAATTATGAAATGGTTGAGCAAAATCATTTTTTGAAATTTTTGTTGATGTATCAGCATATGCTTGAATCATACCCATAAAAAAACCATGATCTGTTACAGAATAAAAATCTAAAGGTTCTCTTAATTTCATTTCATAACCCAGCGGATGGGAAATACCCTCGCCTTTAGCATACCTATAAGCATCATCAGGTGTTGCTGTTACTCCAAATACATATGCATCAAATGAATACTTTGTGTGAACATGAAGATCTCCGTAATATGGATTTCTATCCTTATTAGGTGCAGGCTTTGCTTTTTCTGAAATTGGCTTATCAACAGAATAATCAACAACTTCAAGCGAGCCATCAAATTGTCCATATTTATAAACTAAAAATAAAATAACTCCGCCCAATAAGATGTATTGTGTTTTAGATAATTTCATAAGATCCCCTTTATTATGAATTTGATTATATCAATTTAAAAAGCCTAAGCCTATATGAGTAAATTTCAAATTAACTCCAATCAGACTTAATTAAATCAGAAGCTTTTTCTCCAATCATTATGGTTGGTGCGTTAGTATTGCCACCTATAAGTGTGGGCATAATAGATGCATCAACTACTCTTAGACCATTAACATTGCGAACTTTTAAATTGCTGTCTACTACACTCATATCATCATTACCCATTTTGCATGTTCCAACAGGGTGATAAACAGTATCTGCTTCGGCTCTAAGAACTTGTTCTATTTCTTTATCATTATTAACATCAATAGGAGTTTGAGTATGTTCTTTAATATACTTTGTAAAAGGTTCAGTATTAAGAACTTCCATCATTTTTTTATACCCATCTATCATGTCTTGCATATCATCAGGATGACTTAGAAACTTAGGATCTATTGAAGGGTCATCAAATGGATCTGAAGATTTTAATGTTACTTCACCTCTAGATTTAGGTCTTAATAAACAAGAATGGCAACTCATCCCATGACCCCAGACACTAGTTCTTCCATGATCTATAACCATAGCAGGAGCATAGTGAAGTTGGATATTAGGTATTTCTAGGTCATCTCTAGTTTTAATAAATGCTCCGCCCTCAGCTATAGTTGAGGTAAACATTCCTGTCTTTTTGAAAATGTACTTTAAAATTTCTAATGGAAATTTGTAAAAGATTGATTTAAGAGAAAAGCCTATTAAATCCATAGCGTTGTATTTATGAACAGTTAAGATATCTATGTGATCTTGTAGATTCTTTCCGACGCCAGGCAAATCTACTAGATGTTCAATTCCATGCTTGGTAATTTCATTTTCTGGACCTATCCCTGATCTTAATAATATTTGCGGCGATCCAAATGCTCCTGACGATAAAATAACTTCTTTTGAAGCATTTAATGTAATAGTTTCGTTATTAGAATCAATACATTCAACCCCTGTAGCAGAATTATTTTCAATTAAAATTTTATTAACATTTGTATCTGTAAGTACTGTTAAATTATCTCTTTCTAAAGCAGGTACTATATAAGCCTTAGCAGCACTGCACCTCTTTCCATCCTTTTGAGTTGTTTGATAAAACCCAAACCCCTCTTGATCTTCACCATTAAAATCTTCATTAAATTTATAAAGCGATGATCCAGCTTTAACAAAATCATCAACAAATCTATTTTTATGACGTATTTCACTAACGTTTAAGGGTCCATTTTTTCCATGAAACTCATTATCATGCTCTTCATTATGTTCAGCTTTAATAAAATAAGGTAAGACATCTTTATATGACCAGCCTTCATTTCCAAGGTCTGCCCAGTGATCGTAGTCCCATTTATGTCCTCTTACGTACAACATGGCGTTGATTGAACTAGATCCACCTAAAGTTTTACCTCTTGGTTGATAACCCCTTCTATGGTCTTCTGAAGTGCTTGGTACTTTATGAACACCACCAGCTGAATCAACAACAGCCGCCTCAGGCTCTTCAACTGTCACTTTTGCAAATTCTTTTTGTGGTTCAGTTTCGTATGCCCAGTTGTATTTAGTCTTGTCGCCAAGAAAGGCAAAACCAATCGGAATATGTAATCTTGGATCTTTATCTTTAGATCCAGCTTCTATTAAACAAACAGAAAATTCTGGATTTTCACTTAAACGATTTGCTAGGACGCAACCTGCTGAGCCAGCTCCAAGAATTATAAAATCATACTTATTCATATGCACTCCTATATGTATATATATAATATTTTATTCTAATGATTTAATCCATATAGGTGATGGCCATAACTAAAAATACTAGAATATAATACCTTTAAGCGCCTGTAGCTCAGCTGGATAGAGTACTTGGCTTCGAACCAAGGGGTCGGGAGTTCGAATCTTCCCGGGCGCGCCAATATCAGATTAATAGAATTTTAATGTTGAATCTTTCAAAGACCCTACTCTTACTTGAAA
>Ga0066845_10000721_pt1 | contig 10387 bp, 8 predicted proteins | sample ETNtaG_31_FD_65488 | JGI IMG/M metagenome (GOLD analysis project Ga0066845, IMG submission 65488) | Marine microbial and viral communities from oxygen minimum zone, Eastern Pacific Ocean - ETNP201310SV78 | ecosystem: Environmental > Aquatic > Marine > Oceanic | place: Pacific Ocean: Eastern...
CGCGACACCATCTTCAGTTGCGAACAGGGTTTCGCCGTCGAACTCAACAATTTCACGGATAGGGAATTCCAAATTATCCCATTCGCCCACTTTTGTTCCATTAGCGTAGAACGCTTCCAGTTTTTCTTCACCCCAAGAGATCCATTCGATACCATTCGAAGAAATGTGAGATGTTACTCTGTTAACAGCACCACTCGGCAGTAATTCTGCCTGCCAGGAGTCGGTTGTGAGGTTGTAGAGAGCGATTCCACCACTACCTTGTGTTTGCCACCACTGGCCGCTTGCAACGGATACATGCAAGACATCGCCAATGATTTCCATTCCATACACGTCGCCTCCGTTCTCGCTTAGTTGAGCACCTGCGTCAAGAGTCGGCTTTGTTGTGAAATTGACGATATCAATTCTGAATACACTGTCCGAAGTGTATCTTTGGTTGTAGTACATTGTATCGCCGTAAATTGCCAAATCGTAAGGGTCTCCGCTTCCGCTGTACAAACTTCCAGTCTTCTCAATATCGTAGACCTCTGAACCAGTTGTGACATTGATTAGTTGGAAACCATCAGCTCCTCCAACCCAAATTAGGTTAGGCCTGATATCAGCAACTAGGCTAGTAACATCGCCATTTCCACCATCTAGGACATTGCTCTCTGTCCATGTTGGCAACCAGTCGTTGTTTGCAATATCGTATCTGGCGACACCGATTCCATTCAAACCGATGTAAGCAATGTTACCGATAACTTCTACCAGTGCGTTATCGGTTTCTTCACCAGCTTCCCAAGTGTCATAGACATTGAGAGATGATTTGTCGATCAGGCCTACGCCATTGGTAGTTCCTCCGAAAATTGTAGAGCCGTTAAATCCAACAGCAGAAACACCCCAATTTGGCATTCCGTCTTGCGCATTGACACAATCAACTAGGCCAAGGGTTGCAACCGAATATTGGCAAACACCTATGTTTGTTCCAGCATAAATAGAGCCCCCAGAAATTCCTGAATCTATTGCAAAATCAAAGAATTGGGCTGGCTGCAGATTCCAAGTACTCCCTCTTGGGAATGTAGTTGCAGTGTTTCCATCCCATCTGATGGCACCGCTTGAAGTTCCGATGTAAATTAATGAATTGCCAGGAGAGGATTCTAGGGCAAATACTTGATTGGAAGGCAATATCTCTGTAGAACCTGCATTTGGAGAGTTAGGTTCTTGAGTCAGAGGAATCAATATTTCACCTGTTGATAGGTCCTTTCTTGCGACACCATAGCCCGGTAATCCCATGTGAAGGACTTGAGGATTGCTACCAAGAATTGCTACAGGCGCGAAATCAACATCATTGATTCCAGTAGAGACCCAAGAGCCGAGGAATGTATCGTTAGCGATAATGTAGCGGTTTAATCCATCATCAGGAGTCCCAATGTATGCTACTCCATTGTGAATGGCAATCCCAGTAGGATTGTCAGAATCTAATTCACTGTTTGCCTCATTGAGAGCAACTGCAGAACCTGGGGCTGATTTGTTGAATGCAGTGGCACCATCTTCTGGGTGAATCACTACGACCCAATCTCCTTCAACATCTAGTCCTGAAACATCATTTGACTGTAGACCATCACTTGTATCCCAGGTGTCTATTACGTTTCCAGTTGTGTCAATAACATGGATTCCACTTCCCTGTGTGGCAACCAATACATTTGTTCCATCGTTGACGATTTGTGTGATTAAATCACCAGTGTCTACAGCAGAAAGCCACCTTGATTGCCCGATAGAGTAACGGTCGAGGTAATTTTCACTACCGACATAGATTACTCCATTGAACTGCATAGCATCGCTCATGTCTCCAGAACTTGGACCACTTCCGATAACAAAATCACCAGTGTACATTGGTGTATTTCCAGGCTCTAGCATTGCCAAAACAGCACTGCCATCAGTCACCATCACAGTGTTATTAGTAGGACTTCGAACACCCGAATTTGGCCAATGGATTATGTTTCTAGCATCATTGATTAGGCCTAAATCTGAAAGAGGAATGGATGATGAGAATGTTCCAGAATTAGTATTGTAAATATGGACAGTGTCTATGGTTAGGATTTGTACTTCATTGTTGACGACAGTAATTCCTGCTACTTCGTTTGAGGACAACCAATTTCCATCATTCCAAGTTGCTAGCCAGAAGTTGTTCGACAGGTCACGACGTGCGATTCCAGCATCATATGATGAGATGAGTAACTGGTTTCCAGCAACTGCAAAATCACTGATGAAATCTGAATGTAGATTGTTAGCTGTAGACCATGGTGCCAGGGCTGACATCGAGGAAACATCCCATCTTGCAACTCCTCCGTCCAGTATTGAAACATAGATTATCCCATTGTGTTCAAATGTTTTCCAGGGAGTGCCTGCGGGCCAATTAGTGGTCGAACTTGCTTGTTCAAGTGTCCAACCCGTGCCTGCAGTGTTTAGTTTGAAAACACCTGAATTACTGAAAGCGAACAAATCACCGTTGCTCGCTATGTGAGTATTAGTCCATTCGCCACCAGAAGGCTCTACTGGTAAATCAGGATTCCAACTAGTGTCTAGTAAATCGATTGAATGAATGAATCCCTGATCGGTAGTTACCAGCATTCGATTGTTCTGAGTATCCATCTCTAAATCCACAATGTAGTCTTCATCTTCCGAATTCTCAATCTCAAACAAATCAATAGCGCTTGGATTAGACTGCGCATCTAGAATGATGATGTAGGTCCCAATGGCAACGTACATTCTACCATCAACTGGATGGATTTCATAATCTTGGATAAACAAATCAACAGGTTGTAGTGATGTGAAAGGATCTGCAGGAGCAAGAACTTCAAGAATGAAATCTGTGATTTCAGAACCAGAAGGCAATGTTACAGTTGCACCCACATCAGCGTTTGGCCCTAGTCTGCCTTGATGGGGGTTTGAGGAATCGAATCCGAAACTTTGTCCAAGCCATCCATTGCCTCTCCAATCAAACATTACTTGCCCAGTATCTTGAGCCATTAACAATGGTTGTTGAATCATAACTCCGTCAGAACCATCCGCTCTCAATTCCATGGTCACATTTTCTAGAATTGCGCCAGGGGCGAAGTTCATCATCCATTCAGCACTCGCTTGAGTGCCGTTAATTGAATTCGCACCTGTTGCATTTAGAAGCACCCAACCGGTGTCTTCGGAACCTTCCATTGGCCATATTGTGCCGTTAGTTCCTTCATGCGCACTAGCCACAGGAGCCGTCAAAATTGGGCCCAAAGATGCCAACAACATGACAGTGACAAGCATAACCGCTCTAGGACTAGATTTAGCAGGCCCTACGGGCCTGAGAGAACTGTTCATGTTTACCTATCCAAATTCAATGGTATATGAATCGAATGCTCGATTGTTTGGGCCAAAAGTCAACGGTTTCTCGGCCTCCTGCATTTGCTCACGAATCAAGCAATGTTGGGCCATGGCTCACACAAAGGTCAAACCCGAGTTCTGCCCGAATAGACTTTGGAGAGATAATTATGGATGAAGATTGGCGTGAGAGCACCATCAAAAAAGAGGCTCTCGATTACCATGAGGCGGAGCCAAAAGGGAAGATAAAAGTCGTTCCAACAAAACCACATTCTACTGCCCATGAGTTATCGCTCGCATACTCTCCAGGAGTAGCATATCCTTGTCTTGAAATTGCAGAAAAGCCGGATGATGCCTATCGTTACACGTCGAAAGGCAACCTTGTTGCAGTTATCTCAAACGGAACCGCAGTACTCGGTTTAGGCAATATTGGAGCACTTGCTTCGAAACCTGTAATGGAGGGTAAAGGTCTGCTATTGAAGACCTTTGCAGATATCGATGTTTTTGACATCCAAGTAGATACTGAAGATCCTGAAGAATTCATCAAAACAGTTTGTAATATTGCACCTACCTTTGGCGGAATAAATCTAGAAGATATCAAAGCCCCAGAATGCTTTGAAATCGAGAGAAGGATAGCAGAAGCCACTGACATCCCAGTTATGCATGATGACCAACATGGGACAGCGATTATTTCAGGCGCAGCCTTGCTAAACGCAACTGAATTACAGGGCAAAGAATTGTCTAAAATCAAGGTGGTTGTTGCAGGAGCTGGAGCATCGGCAATAGCCTGTGCAAATCACTATGTTTCCTTAGGCGTGAAAATGAGTAATATCGTGATGTGTGATTCTAAAGGAATCATGACAAAAAACCGGTTGAAAGATGGAGATTTGAATGAGTTCAAGGCGCCATTTGCTGTCGATTCTGAAGGAGGAAGTCTTGCTGACGCATTGGTAGGCGCAGACGTTTTCCTCGGTTTGTCTAGGGGCGGATTAGTCACTGGCGAGATGGTGGCAGAAATGGCCGAAAAACCAATCATTTTCGCATTAGCAAATCCAACTCCTGAAATTATGCCACACGAGGTCAAGGCGGTTCGAAATGATGCAATCATCGCCACCGGTCGTTCTGATTTCCCTAACCAAGTAAACAATGTTCTTGGGTTCCCGTATATTTTCAGAGGAGCTCTAGATGTTCGTGCTAGAGACATTACTCAAGGGATGAAGATGGCTGCGACTAAAGCGCTGGCAGATCTAGCAAAGGAACCTGTTCCAGATTATATCGCTCATGCTTATTCTGGAGAAGAAATGCAGTACGGACCACAATACATCATACCCAAACCATTCGATAGGCGTGTATTAATTTGGGAAGCAGCAGATGTCGCAGAAGCAGCAGTTTTGGAAGGCGTAGCAGGCATTAGTCCAGGCGATTTCGATAAGCAAGCATACAAAGAATCTCTGGAGGCAAGACTAGGAATGTCTTATTCTGTAATGCGTGGAGTATTCAATCAAGTCAAAGGAAGAAAGAAGAAAATTGTATTCCCAGAAGGCGACCATGAAAAGGTAATCAGAGCCGCAGCACAATGTATTGAACAGGAGATTTGTGAACCGATTTTGTTGGGCAATGTGAAAAGTATTCGCGAAAAAATGGTGGAATTGAATATTGAATTTGAGTGCGAAATCACAAATCCACGATATGATGATAGAAGAATTGGAGATTACGATTTGAAATTACTAGAAAACCGCAGTCGCAAAGGTATGACAATTGTGGATGCTCAAAGGTTACTGAAAAGCCGTCCTTACTTTGCTGCACAGATGGTTGAACAAGGAGATGCAGACGGATTCTTGGGTGGAATTAGCAGGAATTATGCCGACGTCTTGCGGCCATGTTTGGAAGTAATTGGAAGCGATGCTGACAGTCACTGTGCAATCGGTTGCTACATGATGGTAGTCAAGGGTAGGTTGATTTTCTTAGGCGATGCAACAGTGAATGTATATCCTGATAGCAAAGCCCTTGCAGATATTGCAGTACAAACAGCGAAAGTTGCCCGTAGATTTGGACTGGAGCCGAAAGTTGCAATGCTTTCATTTTCCAATTTCGGAAGCAGTAGGGCACAACGCTCTGAGAGAATAGAGGAAGCGATTGAAATGGCACAAGAAATGGATCCGAAGCTCAGTATCGATGGACCTATGCAAGCAGATACTGCATTGGATATTGATGTTCAATCAGAATACCCGTTTATGTCATTTGACGGACCAGCAAATGTATTGATTTGTCCTAATTTAGCATCTGCAAACATAGCATACAAGTTGCTGGAACAATTGGGTGATGCAGAAATGACGGGCCCAATTTTGGACGGTTTAGACAAGCCAGTCCAGTTACTAGCTAGAGCTGACGGCGTTAGGCACATCGTCAATATGGCTGCGATTTGCGCTCTCGATGCAATCAGGCAAGAATCGTATTGGTCTAGTCTTTGATTTGTATAACCTTACCTTCAGAATCCAAGCCCCATGTGGCTCTTTTTGGACGCCAAAATGCACCAGTTACGAAGCCAGCACATAATCCGCCGAATAACAGGTTGGCCCATCCATCAATTGCGTACGAAGAGAATCCTCTGAGTATTGGAATCGTGAAACTAGGAATTATTCCCAGTATTGTAGTCCAAAATAATTCACTGCGGATATTTGTTGCTAAATTTGCATTGTCTGGAACTCTAGGGGCCTCTCCTTTTCTCTTAGGCGAAACCACTAGCCTGAATCCTACTTTTGGTAGCGGTCTACCTCCTGGAGTGGCCACTTGCGCGTACACGCCCTCGCGTGAGGGGTGCGCTGATTGTGATACTCTGTGGTCTGCCATTGGTCCAATCATCTCGCCGACACGTGGTCTCCCGTCTAATGGAGCTCCACGATGATTTCCAATTGCTTCATCTGCCAATAATTCAGTCCAGCCACATGGTAACTGAATCACCGATTCAGCGGCTTTCCATTCGGCTTGACTTGGTCGCCTAACTTCATCATCAAAATGTTCGGAAAGTATTGTACAGATTTTCTCAACATCATCGTTAGTAATCATGTCTTTGAGTTCATCAGAATCATCATCTTCACCGATTATATTTGCAAATTGAGATCTAGAAATCGGCGATTCTAGAATCATGAATTCTGGCAAATCAACCCTGTGTCTAGGTCTTTCACTTGCGTAGACCCATGCTCCTTTGTCGATACCAAGATAGATTTGACTAGAATCCACTTTGATGAATCTCAGACCAAACGGCCCTTCAACAATATCCATATTCACACCTTCAGGGTTGCTTCAACTGCTCGATACCAGTTCATCCCCGCTTCATGCTCTTCTAACTGTGAAAATTGTGGATAAGGAGAAATTGAGCGAACATAACCAAATGCAGCCAAGTCGATAAAATCTGGAGAGTTGCCTCCAAAGAATGTTTTTCCATTGAATTCTTCAGTGAATTCGCTAAGTAAATCATGCCACAATTTTTTCGGAGTTCTTCCGTCTTTCTTGACTCGCTTTTTTGCAATTATTCCCCACATTACTGGGAATCCTGCCCACGCATAGAGTCGCTTGGAAAAGAATCCAAATTTTTCTAATTTTGAAACTCTTGTAGTTGTTTTCAGTGCTGAGCCGAGGCTTCCGTATAGAATTGGAATAGTCGCTTTAGACATATGAAGGTCAACCCATTCCATCCATTTGTCACGTCGCTCTTCATCATCGCTTGACCATAACTTTCCGCCATTGTGCATAGAATCTATGTGCTTCATTATGGGTGTAGAATCAACATGTACTTCGTTGTTGGAATCGACCCATACCGGGACCTTTTTCCACTCAGGAGCGCTAGGCAAGGTCTTCTTTGCACGCATTGGATTAACCTGAATCCTTTCGTGAGGGAGATCGAGGTATTCAAGCAAACCACGCACCTTCCAGCAGAAGGGGCATGTGTACAACATGTGCAATTGCCCAGCATTCGCCATGAACTGGCGGGGCGGCCACCCCTTCATGATTCATCCGTATCTCTGGTTCCTTCTGGTCTCCATCCCGGTTTCCAAAAATTGAGGTCATCCAACCATTTAGAGAATTCATCATCTGAGCAATTGAGGAGCCTAAACGCACGCATGTTTAGCCCTTCAAGTAGCGAATCTTCCATTACTCCCTCTCGGTTAGCATCGCTCCATTCTCCAGCCATTTGCCTAATTTGTCGACGTGCTTCCTCAGGGGCGTCAAAGTTTCTTTCACAGACTTCCTGTAAATCTGAAAGCCAGGATCTAGTATCTCTACGAATAACATCTGGGATTGGCCGAGACGCTGACTTTTTCTTGAACGGCCACCAACCCATGTGCGCTGCTCGGGTTTTACATCAATAGTCTTGGGGGTGAACTGTTTGCGCTCAACATGGGCCGCATCATTGTTCATTTGCATGGTCGTGCATCAGACTCGAAAATGAACTCCTTGATTGAGGATTATTCTGCAAGATTGAAATCGAAAGTACGACTTGAGATTCATAACTCAAAATTGTCTAGCCAAGACTACATGGCAAAATTGCCAGAGGGAGTAATTCTATTGGATGAGGGTGGTGAAATGATGACTTCTGTTAATTTCTCAAAGAGATTTGATGAGTGGATAATTTCTAGCGATGATATAAATCTGGCTGTAGGGCCTGCAAATGGCTTTCCTAAAGGGCACGACTTCCCCTGTATTTCATTGTCATTGATGACTTTCCCTCACGAATTAGCCGCCGTTGTACTGATGGAGCAGTTGTATAGAGCAAACGAGATTTCACGCGGAAGTTCTTATCACAAAATTTGACAAAAGACCAAGAATAAGTCACCTCACCCATGTGACATGGAGAACTGGTGGTTCTTACTTTTGGAGTTCGCAATTGCGCTTACTCTAATCTTCATGAGCGACCGCCAACCGTTTCCAGGTCCATCCAAAAGATATGGTAGTGTTTTGCTAATCATCGCCCTTTTGCTTCTGATTGGTGAAACAGGGCCTAGGCCTACAAGTGTGCAAGTTCACTTGTACGTACTACTGGCCTATGGCTCGGTAGGATTGTTACGTGGAGTTCACAACATGCTGGTCACCCGAGAAGAGGTAATTGTTGCACCATTTGCCGGGATACTATTCTCGGTATCTGCTACAGCAATAATGGCCGACCAGTGGGAATCTTTGACTGTGTTTGAAGAGTATGCAGCCTTCGCTACAATCGTATTGATAGGAGGTTGCCAAACCTGGCTAGTATTCCGAGGATTGTTGATTGGTAGACTCCCTCTAGCATGGTCTAAAGCAGGCCTAGTCGCTTTGGAAAGAGGGCAAGTATCTGGAACACATGGAGCTTTAGAATGCTTTGAGAAGTCTTGGGATCTAGAAGAAGAGCACCTCAATCCAATGGCATGGTTAGCACTTGAAAGGATTCATTCATTCTTAGAAAATGAATCAGAAGCTTCGCACTGGGGCAAAAGATTAGCAGAATCCGGCGGAGAAGAAGCAGTTGCTGAAGAATGGATTGAAGCAATCGAATCTGCTCTTGGCAGACTTCGTCCTGTTAATGAGGAAGAATGAGTTACTGCTCGATATATATCAATACTGATACAAAACGGGGTTTCATTTAATAGGAACGATGCAGATTTAGTATCATGGACAAGACAGTTCCCCGTGATGATTGGGCATTATCGACTATATGCTGGTATGCAGTATTCGTTTGGTTTGGAGCGTCTTTGTTTTCTCAAACATTGTACATGGCATTCAACGGCACTCCATATGATGCCAACGTCTTGCTAAAATCAGCAGGGCCATTTGCTTGGATAATGATCGGAATTGAAATTGTTGTATGGGGGTTCCTTGCGCTAGTGGTTGGCGGCAAAGTTGCTAATCGCCTTCAAGTTCCAGCCCAAGAAATCGCCTCCTCGGAACAGATTACACCGCAGGCTTGAATAGGGCACAGTTAGAGTACGCCGTTCGTGCAGAACGAATGGAATCCACCGCCATTAGCAGGACAGCCAATGGACCTCAGCGAATTGCTTGATGAAATGGCTCTACTAGCATTACCTGATGGTTCTAAGGTTGTAACAATCGAAGAAGCTAGAGAAGAACTACCTCGTGCAAGAAGATTGCTGGCGAGTTTGCAGTCGCTTCAAGATGAAGCTCACGACTTAACTGAAGAATTAGAAATACTGGTCGAAGACCTACCTCCGCACCATGAGCATGTGGTAGAGGTAGCAGAGCAACTTGGCAATTTGGTAAAAGAGTGGCAAGATATCGGTGATGAATTGGAAGACATGGGTGCAAGAATAGCTGGATTTGACCCCGGATATTTGGAGTGGCACGGCGTTGTTGACGGTTATCTCGTTCATTATTCATGGTGTGAAGGTGAGGAAGATATTGAGTGGTGGCATCCACTTGATACTGGCATCAACGGCCGCAGACCTCTTGTTGAAGCATGACTTGGGATGTACATGGTCCGAATCACGAAAGTCCACACCGGCGGCGGAGACGGCGGCGAAACTTCACTTGTTGATGGCAGCAGAGTCGCAAAGAGCGATGCTAGAATCGAAATCGTTGGAACTTGTGACGAGGTCAATGCTTTACTTGGATTAGTCTTGATGGAAACCAACCGTTTACCTGATACCCATTCAGATGGTGGAACTAGAATTACTGTTAGAAGAGTCAAGGATGTATGCTCTGCGGCTCTAGGCAGATTGCAGAGTGAATTATTCGATTTGGGGGCAGAACTTGCTTGTCCACCGGACCAGATTCCAGAATACATGCAGTTAGTCGATCAAGAAGATTCGGATAGATTATGTGAAGAGATGGATGCTTGGAATGAAGAATTGGAACCACTTGAGAGTTTCATTCTTCCAACCGGTTCAGGCCCGATTGCAGCAATGCATCTTGCAAGAACAGTAACACGCAGACTAGAGAGGGCAATGGTTGCAATCAAGGATGAAATGCGTCCGCTATCTCTACAGTATGTGAACCGTCTTTCCGATTGGATTTTCGTTCTCACCAGGTGGACTTCAGCAAGGCTAGGGGAAGACGAATC
>Ga0066845_10000723_pt1 | contig 10377 bp, 7 predicted proteins | sample ETNtaG_31_FD_65488 | JGI IMG/M metagenome (GOLD analysis project Ga0066845, IMG submission 65488) | Marine microbial and viral communities from oxygen minimum zone, Eastern Pacific Ocean - ETNP201310SV78 | ecosystem: Environmental > Aquatic > Marine > Oceanic | place: Pacific Ocean: Eastern...
GGCACCTTGGTCGAGAAACCTCTCAAGTTGGTTGACATCGTCATTCATGATGGCCATCAACCCGCCAGTTGTTTGACCGGAAAACCATTGCATCTCGAGGTTTTGAATATGCTCATATGCATCCATTCTCAATTCATGTTGAGCATTTTGAGCGAGATTCCTCCATAATACTCCAAACCAATATTCGAATAGTGATTCTAGAACCCAAATAACCACCGTAAGAGCCACTAGAATCAAAAATTGGTCATAAGGATCCGGATATCCAAAATCAGCTAGCATCGAGTCTTCTTTGTATGTTACAACGTCGATAGCCATACCGATTAGAATAGGAGGTGCTAGATCCCAAAACTTGTTCATGACTGAACAAAATGAGGCGAGCCACACCTGCCATCTATACTCCCTCAAGTGTCCTAACAAGCGCAACAGAGGGTGGCTCCGCTCTGTCATGTGTGCCTCTAACTATGGACAGTGCTTGAATCTGCCCTAAGGCATAGGGTTAGTTTACAGCAAGAAAATTGCTGTTTACTCAGATGTGATAGGTTTCGAACCTGTTTCGAGATTAGGATTCTCATCTTTTATTTCTTGCTTCCTTACCTCTGCTTGCAGAGTTAGTAATTCAAAATAGGCATTCTTGGCTTCTGTGTAGCGTGTCATTGCCTCTTGATATGCTACCTTTTCCATGTGGTAAGTTTGACCATCACGGGCTGCGGCATCCATACGGTAAAGCAAGTAGAAGAAAAAGGAGGTTGGTGCCCAGGCTCCTACAAGTAGTAACCAATTATCATCAAAGTTGAATGGACCCATCCCCATAAACTCAGTATTGGCTCCTACAACCATGGTCGAAATTATTGACACGGGCCATAGTACTAAGTTTACTAGCAATAGTACCCATTCGTACATTTCATACTCCGATCTTCCGCGTGGTCTTTTTGGTCTTGGTAATGTCTCAGTTGCTTCCGTCATGCCCCAATCGAATACGAATGAATCTTCCGTCTGATTTGAGGCTTCTCCCGTTTCTCTTGATTTTTTTTCGAATAAATCAGGGTCCAAGTTAATCTCAGAGGTTGCATTATCGGTGACTTTTGTCTTAAATCTGGGAAGGGTCAAAAGAACACAAAAAAGCAAGGTAAACAATATCACTGAAAATAACTCAAATGGATAAATATCTGAGATGCTCGCACCTTTACTAATTGGAATTACAAATCTCGCGATTAACGAAATACTAAACGCAGAAATTGCAAAACTGGGTGCAAACTTGACTCTATAGAAAAATCCGAAAGAGGAAATAACCAACAACAATGAAACAATATCTAGAATCCCTACCAAGTCAGATCCACTGCCTGTAAATATTGGGTAGGAAATTATTGCTCCAGGAATTAGGCCCCAAAAAAAGACTAAGGGAATCGCAGCTATCGAAATTCCAGTTATATCTGCAAACCCTACCAATGTTCGGTTTACCAATGTGCCCTCTGCAAAGTAACCAATCCAAATTACAGAACTTAGCAAAACTATTGCTGGAAATGTAAATTGAAGATGATTGATGAAAGCAGTCGATATTCGCCTCAGTAGCCCACTTTTTGGCTCTTGGTAGACTATAATCTCGGAATTAACTGGATTAACATAATCTTGGCGAACCTGTTTTTCAATAGGAGGTGACGTGTCTCTAACAATGCGAACCTTCTGTTGTTTCTTTGTCTCCTTCCTTTCTTTCAGATTATCCTGACGTCTTCGCAAATCCTCGCTCATTTCTTCCATTAGATTATTGAATTTAGAAGATGCTCGGCCAAAATGTTGAGATGTTTTCTTAGAAGCATCTTGAGAAAGTTCATCTATCCTAACTATCAACTTCTTCAAGCGTTCCTCAATAGGTTCGTCCTTCGAGACCTCTGCCATCGGAGGATAGACTATCGTCAACTGTCTTCAACCCTTAGGCGGAAAATTACAAAATTAACCATTAGAAGGGGTTATTTCTCCCGCCCAAGTATCTGCCCAACTATCATAGGTTTTGATACTAACAGAGTTCGTTGAATTAGTACGAATCTCGTAGTAATCAGAGGCTGAAAAATATCCATCCCCTGAATAATCCCAATAAATAAAATCCCACCAATCACCACGTAAGTCGGTTTGGTTAGATGTCAAATCAGCAAGATTAAATTCCACAATTGTTGAATCAGACTCAATAACTTGGAAACTTAACTCCGTAGCATCGACCTCGGAGGTGAATCCCAGAGGGACATATCCCGCCCATATTGTCATTCCATCCGATAATTGGACGGGTTCCTCAACATTGAATTCAATCGCTGCTCTAGGTAAATCCGGTTTTAGGCTCAATTCTACATCGTCCCCTTTCTCGATACTCAAAACGAAAGCAGAGTCATCGTTCCCGTACAATTCAACACCAATTAGTTCGGGAGGAACTCCTTTCAAGACTAGAATTATACTATGTGTGTCATTTTGAGCGCTAGCCACCTGTTCAAGAGATTCAATATCGTGTGTTATTGTCCATTCGAGCCCTGAAATCGATGTAGTATCAAATCCGAAGGATGGCCAGAAACCATCTGGATCTTCAACCGCTTGTTGGGCAATATCATAGAATGGGTCCTTGTAATCAGGAACTGCATCCCTACCCTCATACCAAACATTACCTAATCTGATATTGGTAGTTTCTGTACCTTCGAGGACTTCAGTATCAATAGAAGTGGTTCCAAGACTGAATCTCATTGCGATTGAACGTAGATTTTGCTCGTCATCTTTCGCAACGTTCCAATGTATTTCCCCCAGTTGAGTTTCTGTTTGGTAAGTTGTTGAAGATTTAACTCGTAACCTAGAATTTTCAGAGGCCAGTAACAATACATCTAGAGATTCTGGATTGGAAAGTAATTCGTTTAGAAGATCATTGTTGAAGGGGAAGCAATCGGTATCTTCGCAAGATTCGATTGGGACCTCCAAGCAACCTGAAGAACAGGAAATCATGAGCAATATTGCCAGTAAGACCGCCCTCATTGAGATAAATCCCGTGACTTATCGCTGATGAGGCTATGGTTTGCAGGTCGGCTAAAATAGACTCTATTGAGCCCCTATGATTGTCTCAGACTCCTTGCGTCGCCCCTATATGGAGTGATTATGGCGCGTAAAGCGAGAAGGGGGCATATTGGTGATTGACAACATCCTCGTGGTCTACAAGAAAAACTTCGAAGAGGTTCATGACCAAGCGTTGGAATCAATCCGAACTGAATTGGAAAAAATTGTCGGGGAACGTGGAATTAGTGTGGATTATTCGGCCAGAGAGACCGTTCGGCGCGCAGATTTCATCGGATGCGACCTGGTAGTTGTATTGGGAGGCGATGGAACTCTAACTTCAATTGCCCATTCAGTAGATTCCAATACTCCGGTGATGGGAGTAAATTCTCACCCAAGGTCAGAGGACGAAGATGGCTCCTATGGCTTCTACATGGGCAGTGACCCAGAAAACTTCGCCTCTGACATTCGCGCTGCGATTGCAGGTACTGCAATCGTAAATCGACTACCTAGGTTACAGGCTGAAATTGAGACTACAAGTGGAAATAAAATCCGTTGTGACCCTGCTTTGAATGATTTGTTGGTAGCCAATACACACCAATATCAACCTTCAAAATACAGAATACAACGAGGAGAAAATGTCGATTCTAAACAATACTCCTCAGGTTGTCTCTTCTCAACATTCCTTGGCCAGGGTGCCTGGTACCGTCATGTTGTTAATATCGAAGGAACCACATTCCCTCTATCTGAAATTGACAATCATTACCTCTTCGTTGCTAGAGATTTACCGCGAAATGAAAGACAGGGAGACGGGTCATACTGGGAGTGGACACAACAGCCAACAGTGATGACTAGCGATATGCATCGTGGATATGTTGTCAGCGATGGCTGGGATGAAACCCACTTCACTCGTGGCTCCACAATCACCATCGATATTCAAGGCCCTGAATTACAACTACTTACATTCAGGAGCACAATGCTAGACCGAGTCGCCAATTGGCTAGACGCATAATTCACAAGATTTGCTTGAGGAATAACTTGGTTCGATCGTGTGTAGGGTTGTCGAAGAACTCGTGCGGAGTATTTTCCTCAATAAGGTGACCTTCGTCGAATAGTATGCAGCGGTCGGCAACTTCCTTGGCGAATCCCATTTCGTGTGTAACTACAATCATTGTGATATCTCTTTGAGCAAGATCCTTCATTACATCAAGAACTTCCTTAATCATTTCAGGGTCAAGAGCGCTTGTTGGCTCGTCGAACAGCATGATTTTCGGATCCATTGCTAAAGCTCTAGCAATTGCTACACGCTGTTGCTGACCACCGGATAGTCCACTCGGATACTTGTAGGCCTGCTCGGGAATTCCTACCCTTTCGAGTAATTCCATGGCCTTGTCTTCTGCCTGACGCTTTGTCATGCCCTTGACCTTCATTGGAGCGAGTGTGATATTCTCCATTATTGTCAGGTGAGGGAATAGGTTGAATTGCTGGAAAACGAAACCTACCTCAGATCTAACGTACTTCAAATCTGCAACAGTAGTATCATCGTCAATCGTGATTCCATCGATTTTTATCGTTCCACCGCTATGCGGTTGAAGTCTATTCAAGGTTCGAATATAGGTCGATTTACCAGATCCTGACGGACCTAGAATAACAATAATTTCTCCCCTCCTAACTTTGATATCCACGCCTTTCAATGCCCAAAAGTCTCCAAAGTTTACTCTCACGCCTTCTGTCTCAATTATGTAGTCATCTGAACTATCACTCATGCCATTTCACCTCCACCTTCCTTGACTAAGCCAAGGTTCTTCTCAATTCCCATTGAGAGTCTAGAAAGATAGAATGCAAATACCCAGAATACCACTGCTGTTACGTACAGAGGTTCAAGGAAGTCACCAAGGAATCTCAAATCCGTGTTTGGGAGATCCTTTGCGAGTTTGAAGAAATCGAGAATGTTGACAATGAATAGAAGTGTTGTGTCCTTCCATAGACCGATGAACACACTTACGATAGAGGGCAGAGTTGTCCTAACTGCGTTTGGCAACTCTACAGTAAGTTTGGTTTGAATCGGAGACAAGCCTAATGCCATAGCTGCTTCCTTCTGACCACTATCTACTGCCTGTAGTCCTCCACGCAAAACCTCTGCAATGTAACAACCACCAAATATTCCGAACATCAGAAGCATTCGAATAATATCTTCCGCATCATAAAACGGATCCATCAAATCAGGCATCATAAATACAGCGAAGTAAAGCCAGCAGATTAACGGGCCAGAGCGAACCAATTCAATTAGCATAACAGATGGGACCTTGAATAGCGGTAGTTCACTTTGCCTACCAAAGGCAAGCACTACTCCAATTCCAAACCCTAGAACACATCCAGCTGTGGCAACAATTAGATTGACGAACAAACCACCCCATTGAGAGGCTTCAATCCCATTTCCGGCTAACTTATCCATAGTGCTTGGAACTGCAGTTCCAGCAATGATTTCATCACTAAACGATTGAGCGGGATTTCCACCAGCAAGTTCTGCTAATTTCTTGACAGATTCTGGTGGGTCCATGATTATAATCGCGAAGAAGAAAATACTGACTGCATAGATCGTCAAATAAGATCTGAACCGATTGACCAAATATTCCTCAGAATTTGAAGAATAGTAGAAACTTGCAGCAAAAGTTGCGTATGTGATTGCAACACAAATTAGAATCTTCCTTAATACCACGTCTGTGTTGTAACTTACTTCAGTTGGGTTGGTTGCAATCAGAGTAACTATCCCTGCTAGAATTCCAAAACCAAACACGAATTTTAGAGGGTTTTTGTCAGAAGTTCCGTAGGCTGCTCCAAACAGTCCGCAGGTTAGGTATGTGGTCCACCATAATCGGAAATTCTGGTTAATCCCATAGCAATCATTGGCATCTATACACATTGCTGAACCAGGTGATTGAGTCATCTGCTCTTTCATTAATTGCCCCATCATTACAAGATCTCTGTTAGCCCAAACAACCACCCAATCGGCTTCTATTAGGATGAAATGACTTAGTCCTCTAGTTACAATGAAGATTATCCAAGCAGTAGTAAATCCTAGCAGAGCGTTGGACAAATTCTTTCGGAAGGTTAGCTTAATCAGAACAGTAAGTGTTACCCACCATGCGAAAATCAGTGTAATTGCAGAAATTATTGAGTAGAGTAATGAATCTGAGAAAGAAATCACCCTTCCATCGTTTAGAACCGAATCAGTTGTCGAAGATTCCATAGCAAGCAAACCGTCTATTGTGAAAAATTCTGATGAGCCGAATAGGCCTAAAATTACAGCGAGGCCGATTGTGATATAACTCACAATCTTATTCGAATTTTCATCTAGGAATCTAGCACCTGATTTACCAGCGATAGACTCCTCGAAATCAACTAGTGAGAAGTTTGTGAACCAGTCAGAAACTGAAGTATTAAACTCCTTGAAAAGAGAAAATCTAGTATTATCTTCACCAGTCATATTTTCACACTCGTTACTCTGGAGTTATACCAATTCATAATGGCAGAGATGGTAAGGCTTCCAGCCTGATAAGTCACTAGTAGTAACAGGAATAGAGGAATCAATTGACCTACGTTGTTCATCATTACCAAAATCACGTAGAATATGTCAGTGTAAGCAACAACCACAGCAAGACTGGAGTTTTTCCACACATTCATGAATTGATTATTCATCAGTGGGACCATGCTTCTGAGAGCCTGTGGAAGAATGACAAGTCTCAGTCTTTGATATGGATTCAGTGACAAGGAAATTGCCGCCTCAACTTGTCCACGAGGGAGTGATTGAATGCTTCCTCGAACAATCTCCGCAACAACTGCCGCAGTGAATAGCGTCAGTCCAAGAAGCATGGCTAGGAAGAAAGGTGTGATCTCAAATCCAGTACCCTCTACTATATCCCAACTTCCAGGGGAATCTATGACTCCGTCATTGTTCCAATCCTTGGTATACTCTGGAAAAGAAAGAACCTCGCCCACTTTGTACCATCCTGCGGCCATAGTGAATCCAAGGGCAAGGGCAATAGCTCCAACCCAAATACCGAACCTTTTACTGAGACCCTCCTCTGAATCGTCGATTTCCATTGAATTCATACCATCATCTTCAATCCTAGTAGAAACCAAGAACGCGTAGATGATTAAAGCAAGACTAAGAATTGGACCGGCTAAAATTAGGAGATTACCCTTGAGTGATTGAATATTACCTGATTCCGGTGTAGAAACAACTGGTGAGAAAAACATCTCATGTAATTCAACCCCGCGATAAGCAGGGAGCCAAGTGAAAGCATCACCAATTGAAACTCTAGCGACGAGGAAAACCAAGGTGAAGATTAGGAAAATATCTGCGGCTAATGCCTCGTATTTCCAACCTAACTTATGGAAGGGGCGACTAAGTGTTCCAACGAAATCCTGCGGGGTGTTAATTGAACGAGGTTCAATTCTATCACTTTGACGAAGAAAAATTCTAAGTGCCGCTAAGCCAATTAAAGCCAAGAAAAATGCGCCATATGAGGAGAAGGTTGCAAACCAAATTCCTTCATTACTGTAATAAATAGACCCACCCAAGAGTGACTTTTCATCGATGAACATCGGGAATTGAAGACCGATCTGGGTTGCGATAAGGAATAGAAGAACTGCGAGTGGTAAATTCCTGAATACTTCGACATAAACAGTAGCTGCTGTGGAAGCTAGTTTGTTACTTGAAAGTCTAGTAACTCCAATGATTATTCCAAGAATTGTACAACAGAAAATACTGACGAGTGTGACTCTTGCTGAATTAATTATTGCAGCCTTTAGGAATACCCAGCGGGAGTCCCAATTTGGTTCTGCTTCTAGTGGCCAAGGGTTGATTTTGAATGTGTTAACTTTGTCCATGAAATCAAAATCTAACCCCCATCGATTTAGCATGACAGGATTAGTACCATCGACTTGAAGGAAGATTAAACGAAGGATAAGATAACTGAGGAATGGGAACATAACGAAGAATGCTAGAGCGGCAGTTCTCTTTGCTTGAATTTCCGGGCTAGCTAATTCTTTGGATAGAATATAGGACCAGGAAAGGCCTACAATCATTGTCAGAATTGAAAGTACTTCAGGGATATTTTGAGAGATAAGAGGAATAAATGCCAGATTAAGTGTAATTGCGATGAAAATTACAATCGACATAATGGTTGTTAAGGGGCCAAATGAATCTGTTGAGAAATTACGATAGGTATCTGCTTTGAACAAAAGATAGATGTTATCATTTAGTAATATGATTCCTGCAACTAGAGCGCCGCCAAGGAACATGAATGGAATTTGTGTTCCTGGACTAAATTCGAATACCGTAGTGGAAAGTACGTATACCAAAACGAACATGAAAATACCAAAAATTGAGGCAATGACGCCCTCGAAAATATTGTCTTTTCCATTTGCTATGTCTGATGGTAAATTTACTAGATTTGAAAATTCATTCTGAACTAGCAGGTAACAAATTAGAATGAAACCTCCGTAAACTAATAACAGCGATTCTAATGGAAAATAAGAGAGATTCATCTGTTGATCAATCTCACAACCAACTCCCGTTTTACAGGGGATATCTCTAGCCATCGAAGTAAGGTAATCCGAGGACATCCCGAGAAACTTAGTTGAATAAGAATAGAATATGCTGCTAGAAGCCATTAGCACTCCAGATGAGATTATTTTACGAACTGATAAGTCGGCCTGTAAAAGTGGAATTAGAATAATTGAGGATAATACAATCCCTACAAGTATCGTTTCTACAATACTTAGGGGAAGAACAATCGCGATTGGAAGAAGAATGACGAAGCCCGATATTAAACATAGAAGATCAGTTGATTTTCTGATTTCTTCCAACACGGTTATCACTCATGGAATTGGGTAAAAAAATTGAATCCCCCGGGGAGTAATTCCCCCCCGGGGGGTTTCGTAAATCCGCCTATGGTGAATTAATTACTCAATTCAGCGCATTGGTGGTGCGTACTGGATTCCACCCTCTGATACCAGAGCGTTTAGGGTTCCAGCGCGCGAGATTAGGCAGTCGACCATTGCATCTGATCCGCTTACACCATCGTAAGAACCGTCACAGAAAGCATCGTCGTATGCCTCACCGTAGTTACCTGAAGCTTCTAGAACAGCTTGCATCCAAGTTCCAGCTAGTGGGTTGGAAGCAGTTCCTAGACCTAGGTTCTCAGTTAGAAGTCGGCACATACCTGGATCGGTAGTTGCACCGCCATCGTTTAGAGCACAGGCATCGGTTGCCATCTGAGCGTAGTTGGATGAAGTAACACCCATCTCCTCAGCAGTAACCATTCCATACCATACCCAAGCGACTACGTCCTTGAAGTCCGAGTCCATGTCACGGGTAGCAGCGCCTAGAGGCTCCTTGGACATTAGCTCGGAAGCAATCCAAATATCTACTTGGCCATCAGCGTTAGTTACTGAACCATCACTGTCTAATTGCCACTTCTTAGCAACCATTGCAGACATGTCTCCTGTGAAAGCATCACAGGATCCGTCGATGAACTTTGCAGTTGCTTCAGCAGCATCTGCTACTGGGACGGAGGTAAACGCAATGTTCCTTGAGGAGAACCAATCCTGCATGTTACCCTCGGTAGTTGTACCGATTCCCACACAGATGTTTGCTCCATCTAGTCCAGAAGCCGAGTTACCAGCATCTGCAGCAGCATATCTGTCTCCACGGACTAGGATACCCTGTCCGTCAAAGAAGTTCATTCCAGCGAAGTCAGCGTTGAGGCTAGCATCACGGCTGGTGGTCCATGTGGTTGTCCTGATTAGGACGTCGATGGTTCCAGCAGCAAGCTTCTCGAATCGGTCTGATCCGGAAGCAGGGATGTACTCAACGTCTGTGTCTGGGTCCAAACCTAGAGCAGCAGCAACTGCTCGGCAGTAGGAGATATCCAGACCAGATCGAACACCAGTAGCCGAGTCAAGGTATCCCATTCCGTATTGGGATTCCTTAACACCGCACTTCATGGATCCACGATCCATGATGGTGTCCAAAGTGCTCACTGGGGTCGCTTCTGCAATACCCGCAGCTCTTCCTTCTTCTCGCGCAGCGTCTTCGGTTTCTTGTGTGAACTCCGAATCGCCGGCACAGCCCGCTAGGGCTGCAGTCATCATTAACAGCATCATTGTTGTTGCGAGCAGTGCACGCATAACTTACGTTAGAACGTGAATTCGCTATATACCTTCGGTATATGAAGTCGAAAATATACAATTACAGTATAGTATGTAGCAAAAATATTCTATATTACACTGGAACAAACGGATTAATATGTTTGTTGATTTTGTTAATATTTTGAAAAAAATGAAAAAAAA
>Ga0066845_10000726_pt1 | contig 10361 bp, 11 predicted proteins | sample ETNtaG_31_FD_65488 | JGI IMG/M metagenome (GOLD analysis project Ga0066845, IMG submission 65488) | Marine microbial and viral communities from oxygen minimum zone, Eastern Pacific Ocean - ETNP201310SV78 | ecosystem: Environmental > Aquatic > Marine > Oceanic | place: Pacific Ocean: Eastern...
ATGATGTTCAAGAAGCAATTTCTTGCCCTTATATGTGGATTGATTTTCTCATTTGGTTTTGCGCCATTTGACTATTGGCTCTTATCTATTTTATCAATTTCAGTTCTCTATAAAACCATAAAAGAAATGCCCCCAAAGGAAGCATTCTATACAGGATATTGGTTTGGATTTGGTATGTGGTTGACTGGAATCTCTTGGTTGTATGTAAGTATTCACTATCACGGAGAAATAAGTATCATTGGGTCTGCATTACTTATATTGATCTTTATTTCTATCTTATCTATATATTCAGGCCTTCTATTACTTTTGAATAGTAATTTAGAAAAGTATGGATTTCAGAAATTAATTTATCTTTCTCTGCCAGTATCGTGGGTATTAATAGAATTAATTAGATCGTATCTATTTACAGGCTTTCCATGGTTAATTTCAGGTACTATGCTGGCAGATACTCTCATAGATGGATATACGCCAATTATAGGGGCTCAAGGAAATACTTTCTTTTTGGTTTTGATCGGTGTTTTATTATTTGAAATATATGAAAGTTTTTCTCAAAAGAGAACCGCCCTATTCCCAATAATATTTCTCTTTATTGTGTTAGTTCCCTCTTCGGTTTTGAAAAATATTGAGTGGACTATTCCCGATAATGAATTAAAGGTTTCACTTCACCAACCCAATCTAACTTTGGAGGACAAATGGAGTCAGTTTGGAGTGATCAAAACTCATGGAATGATCCAAAGAGCAATTGACGATGCTACAGAAGGTGAGTTGATAGTTTTCCCCGAAACAGCTTTGATTCTCTCAGAAAAGGATAACAAATCTTTCATGGAGATGATTAATTATAAGAGTTTGAATAAGAACCTTACTCTTTTAACAGGAATAGTAGAAAGGGAAAGTAATTTTAAGATCAGAAATAGACTTCAGGCCCTTGGGTCTGTAGAAGCTAGTTATGACAAGGTAAAACTTGTTCCTTTTGGAGAATTTATACCCTTAGAACGTTTTTTGGGAGGATTATTGGACATAATAGGTTTAAATCTTACAAATACGATACCCGGTACTGAACTAAACCCTATAAATAGTTCCAATATAAAGATTTCACCAAGTATTTGCTATGAAATAGCTTTTGATAGGATAGTAAGGAAAACAGCCCATAACAGCAACATACTCATAACTGTGAGTAATGACACTTGGTTTGGAAGATCTATTGGCCCTGAACAACACCTAGAAATAGCCCAAAACAGAGCTCTGGAGCATAAAAAGCCACTATTAAGAGCCACAAACAGCGGTGTGAGTGCAATTATTTCCCATAATGGGCAAGTAATTGAAAAACAAGGATATTTTGAAGAAAAACCCCTAAGAGGAAGTATTTTTCTCTATATTGGTAATACTTTTTACTCAACTTATGGAAATTTGCCTATAATCTTATTTATAATTTTTTATATAGGCCTTTCTTGTTTGAGAGCACTTTTTGGTATTAGGACACACAAAAAAAGAACAAATGTCACGTAATAGTTTAAAAAAATTTATTGAAATCTCTATTTTTTTCTTATTAATAACCTCTTGTTCTAGTTTAGTGATTAACGAAAATAACAATAAAAACAATACTTTAGATAAGATTAATTCAATAGATTCGCAGTACAAGAACTTAGACACCTTATTGTACGTTGATATAGATACTCAAACGTTAGTTCATTTGAAAAAAGGTACAATATTAAAGGTTTACAAAATTTCTTCGTCTTTCTACGGTACAGGTAGTGAAGCAAATAGCCTCAAAACCCCACTTGGAAAGCATGAAATTTATAAGAAATTAGGCTCAAATTTACCTGAGAATGCGATTTTGAAGGGTCGTGTATGGAATGGTGCTATAGCAGATATCATAAAAGAAGCTATTGATACCGAATTTGATCATGTAACTTCTAGGATTTTGTGGTTGGACGGACTAGAAATAGGCAAGAATAAAGGTGAGGGTATTGATTCAAGGAATAGGTACATCTATATTCATGGAACTGCAGAAGAAGGTTTAATTGGAAAACCAGCTTCTGATGGGTGTATAAGGATGTATAATAGAGATGTCATAGAGCTTTTCGATCTTGTAGAAGAAAAAGCTAAAGTCTGGATTTATTAAATTTTATTATGAAAAAGTTATTTTTATTTTCTTTTATTTTCTTTGGATCTTACACGTACGCATGTCCGGAAGTTTTAGATCACGAGGTTAGGTTGTTAGATTCTTCAGAAACGCAAAACCTTTGCCAATATAAGGACAAAGTTGTGTTGGCCGTTAATGTTGCAAGTAGATGTGGTTTTACTTATCAATATGAAGCGTTGCAAAACTTATACTCAAAATACGGCGAGGATAAATTTGTTATCTTGGGGTTCCCTTCAAGAGACTTCATGTACCAAGAGTATAGTGATGAATCTAAAGTAAAAGAATTTTGTAGTACAGAATACGGCGTCACATTTCCAATGTTTGCTACAACTCCTGTTAAAGGAAAAAAGGCAAATTCCTTTTATAAAACCTTAACTGAAATCTCTGGACAAAAACCTGGATGGAACTTTCATAAGTACCTTATTTCAAGAGAAGGCAAGGTCCAAAGTTTCGATACTAATGTAGAGCCAGATAGCGAAGAATTAACTTCTAGTATAGCCAAACTTTTGTAAACAAAGTAAGTACTTACTTTCGCTATAAGTAATATAATTACTGTATTACACTGATATCATTATCTGTAGTGCAGATAATTGTGTCCGCTTTTCTGCATGAAAATATTCCGTTCTCTACCACGCCGGGGATATTATTAATCTTTGCCTCTAAGTCATAAGGGACTTCAATAGGTAAATTATGAATATCAACAATTTGATTACCGTTGTCTGTCACAAACCCATGCCTATAAATAGGTTTTCCGCCCATCTTCATAAGCTCTCTAGAAACTGCACTTCTAGCTAGTTCAATCACTTCTACAGGCAGAGGAAACTGACCTAAAAGGTTTACATGTTTTGATTCATCAACAATACAAATAAATTTATTGGAAGAATAGGCAAGAATTTTTTCTCTTGTAAGGGCTCCACCACCACCTTTTATCAGTTCTTTCCTGTCATTAAATTCGTCTGCACCATCGATATAGAAATCTATTCCATGAACTTCATTAAGGGAAAATTTGTCATAGGAATTATCAACAAGATTTTCTGATGCATTAGAACTGCAAACAACACCTTTAATTTGGATTTTGGCTTTATTAAGCTCTTTTATAAAAAAATTAGTAGTAGTCCCTGTACCGATTCCAATGACTGAGTCTTTCATAAGCTCAGGCTCTATAAGATTAAAAGCTTCCCTTGCTGATTTTTCCTTTTTTAAGTCTTGGTTCATGTTACTTTAGATGTAATGAATATTATCACTCACAAAGTATAATAGCTCGCTTTTACAGTTGTTATTTAGACTATATTAATGATTTCTTCAAAAAATAAGGGTTATATAAAGCAAATAGAGACTTCTAGTGTATACGAGGTTGCACATGTAACCCCTGTAACTAAGGCAAATCAGCTATCGAAAGTTCTTAAGAACGATGTATTGCTTAAAAGAGAAGATCTTCAGCCTGTATTCTCTTTCAAAATAAGAGGAGCATATAACAAACTCTCTAAATTAAAGAAAAAAGGCATAGAAGGACCTGTAATTGCTGCTTCCGCAGGTAATCATGCACAAGGAGTTGCTTTTGGTGCTAAAAGTTTAGGCATGAAGTGTTTCATAGTTATGCCGATTACAACCCCTTCCATAAAAGTTAACTCTGTAAAGAATTATGGAGGAAAGACAATATTGTATGGTGATAACTTCGATGAAGCTTATGCACATGCTAATAAATTGGCAGAGAAAGAAGGGTATACGTTTATCCATCCTTATGACGATAAAGATGTTATAGCTGGGCAGGGTACGGTAGGAAAAGAATTAATTGAGCAAGTGAAAGATGGCATTGACGCAATTTTTGTTCCCGTTGGTGGGGGAGGTTTGTTGGCAGGTCTAGGCACTTATGTAAAAGCTTTAAGTCCGAAAACTAAAATTATTGGCGTTGAACCCGAAGACGCAGCCTGCTTAAAATTAGCTCTAGATAATAATAAACGTTTGTCCTTAAAAGAAGTTGGTCTATTTGCCGATGGAGTTGCCGTAAAACAAATAGGTAGGGAGACTTTCTCGCTTATTAAAGAATGGATAGATGATGTTGTAACTGTTTCAGTCGATGAAATGTGTGCCTCAGTGCAGGATACTTTTCAAGAAACAAGAATAATTTCAGAGCCCGCAGGAGCCTTAGCCTTAGCAGGATTAAAGAAATATACTCTCTCCAGAGGTCTAAAGAATAAAAAACTTGTAGCCATAAATTCAGGAGCAAATTTAAATTTTGATCGACTTGGCCATATTGTTGAAAGGGTTCAGTTAGGAGAAAGCAAAGAGGCATTGCTTAGCGTAAAAATTCCAGAAGAAAAGGGTAGTTTTAGAAAATTTTGTAATTTCCTTGGTAAGAGAAGCATCTCGGAATTCAATTACCGAGCTGAAGAAAGTGAAGAGGCAAATATATTTGTTGCTTGTAGGTTCAATGAAAAAGAGGGCAAGAGCAGGCTATTAAAACATCTTAGAAAAAAAGGATTTGCGCCCAAGGATCTATCCGAAAATGAGGTAGCAAAATTACATATAAAACACATGGTTGGCGGAAGGGCGCCAATATCTATTGCTGAAAGAGGTGAGTTTATTTTCAGAGTTGAGTTTCCGGAGCGACCTGGTGCACTAGTAGATTTTCTTGATAAATTAAGCGATAGATTCAATATCACTCTCTTTCATTACAGGAATCAGGGCTCTGCTTACGGCAGAGTATTAGTAGGATTCGAATCTAAAGAAAAAAATTATCCTCAATTGTTGAGATACTTAAATAAAACAGGATTTAGATTTTGGGATGAAACTCAGAATTCTGCTTACAGAGCATTCTTGAAGTAACTCATATTAAAATTTATAAAACTGTTTGTTAGTGAGGCAGGCATCCACTGCCACATCATGTTTCTCAGGAAAACAGTTCGTAACTTTTTGAAATTCGTGCGCAAGTAAAATTAATTGGGGTCTTGAAGTTAACGAGAATTCCAGAGAATGGTCATAATATCCTTGTCCCATTCCTATTCTATGACCAGCTAAGTCAAAACATACACAAGGTAGTAAAATTAGATCTAAGTTCTTGGGGTTAATTTCTTCACTACCTATCGGTTCAGCAATTCCTAGTGAATTCTCTTCTGTGCTTTTACTGCCACCATATTTAAGAAATCTGAGCACCTTAGAACCTTCGCTCATTTTAGGTAAATAAACATCTGAACCAATTTCTAAGAGTAAATCTAACAGACCTTCAGTTCTCATTTCTTTACCAATAGAAGAATAGCAGGCGATATTTTTGTACTTTTTTAGCTCTAAATTCTTCTCCACTATAGATAGAAGATTTTTTTCAGATTCCAAGAGCTGTTCTTTAGAAATGTCATTTCTAATTTGAATATATTTTTTTCTGAGTTTAGATTTATTACTCATCAGAGGTGTTTCCCAGAATACCGTTGTTGATTACTGCCCTGAACCGTGAAGTTCAAGGCGGTGACCCCGTCAATCTATCAGGCTTCCCAATAAATGGGTATGCTCAACAAAGACCTTTCAGAGTCTCCTATTATTTTTTTATCGGCTCGAGAGTAGTAATAACTATCGAATAAACCAGGAAACTTTAAAAATTATAACCTAGTTATTATGCTTTAAAAGATAAAGTTTTAAGCTGTTTTTGAACCTGGAGTGTAAGGTTTTCTAATCCTTCATTGACGGATTCGTCCTTGCTGACATCTGATAAGTTTTTTAGGTATTCATTACTAATATTCAGTGCAGTAATAATAGCGGCTCTTTTCTCATCTAATCCAGAAGCCTCTTTGACTTCACTTAGTCTACTATCTAAAAAATTGGCAGCTTTCTTTAATTCTTCTGATTCTTCAGGGGGGCAGGCTATTTTATAACTTGCTCCTAAGATTTTTACCGTAGTTGTCTCTTTGCTCATCGGCTTTTGTGGGATTTAATTATTTTTGAAATACCTTCTTTGGCCAAATCGAGATTCTGCGTAAGCTGATTGTTCTCTTTCGACAACTGAATATTTTTCTTAGAGAGATGATCATTCACTTCTTTAAGCTGTTGACTGAGCTTTATAAGCTCATTCACTTCTCTCTCTAAATTTTCTAACTTATTTTCTGTCATTTTCTTCTTTAAGTTTAACTTTGAACTTAAATTCTTGCTACCATGTTTATCTACAAACTACTTAAAATTAGATTAAACAATGAAAAATAACTTCTCTGAAAGAAGATTACAGTTATCCAATAAAGTTTTAGATGATTCAGCGATAATTGTTGCTTCTGCTTTAGTCAAATCCAGAATATCTGATACAGACTATGCTTATCGCCAAGATAGTAATTTCTATTATTTATCAGGATACGAAGAACCAGATTCACTTATATTGATAAGGCCAAATCATGATAAAGAAAAGTTTATTATATTTTGCAGAGATAGAGATCCTCTCAGGGAACAGTGGGACGGTTTTAGGACTGGGCAGGATGGTGCAATTCAGGAATACCAAGCAGATAATGCTTATAGTATTAATTCAATTGATCAAATGATGCCTGAACTTCTGGCAGGTGTTAAAAATATTTATTTTTCGATGAGTGCGCCTTGTGGAGTAGATTTAAAAATCTCTCAATGGGTTGAGGATATTCGTAAAAATACCAGGGCAGGAGCAGAGCCACCTCATAATTTGCTTTCTTTGGATTCAATCCTGCATGAAATGAGGCTTATTAAAGAAGATCACGAGATGGACCTTATGAAGCAAGCTGCTGACATCACTACTGAAGCACATATTAGAGCAATGCAGGCCGTTACTCCCGGTATGTACGAATATCAACTAGAAGCTGAATATCTATATGCGTTTAATAAGAATGGAGCTAGATCGCCTGCTTATAATTCTATAGTTGGTGGAGGCAATAATTCCTGCATACTTCATTATGTTGAGAATAATGCTGAATTAAAAGATGGAGATTTGGTGCTTGTAGATGCTGGATGTGAATACAAATATTATGCTTCTGATGTGACACGAACTTTCCCAGTTAATGGTAAATTTTCTCCTGAACAGAAAGAAATATATTCCATAGTTTTAGAAGCTCATAAACAATCTATGGAACAAGCCAAGCCAGGTAATAAGTGGAATTTAATGCATGAAAAATCCGTTGAAGTGATTGTTGAAGGTCTCCTGGATTTGGGTTTGTTGAAGGGCACCAAGGATCAAGTAATAGAAAACGGGGATTACTCTAAATTTTACATGCATAGGATAGGACATTGGTTGGGTATGGATGTTCATGATGTTGGAGGATATAAACAAGATGGAGACTGGAGAGACCTTGAGAAAGGTATGGTAATGACAATTGAACCTGGTATTTATATATTAGATTCTTTAGAGGATGTTGATGACAAATGGAAGGGGATCGGTGTGAGAATCGAAGATGATATTGTCGTAACAGAATCTGGTTTCGAAGTTCTGACTCCCAATGTACCTAGAACTATAGAAGAAGTAGAACATACTGTTCAAGGTTAAGTGGACTTCCAAGTATCGATCGTAGGGGGCGGTGTAACAGGTGCCTTGCTGGCTCTAATACTGGGGAAATCAGGAATAAGCACTTGCTTGATAGACAAGGGTAAGCCCTCAGTAAAATTAAGTAATCCTCTTCAAGGAAGAACTACCTCATTAAATCTTTTTTCAATAGAAACTTTAAAAGAAGCGGGTATCTGGGAGGACATATATCCTAACGCCAGGGTCTTTGATGAAATTTTTGTTTGGGATGCAGAAGGATCTTCTTCAGTCCAATTCAATGCTTTTGAGATAGACAAGAAGGAACTAGGTGTAATAGTTCACAATAATATTATCTTACAGGCTATCTTTAATTCTCTGCAAAATCTTCCAGAGGTGACTCTTATCGAAGAAGAATCTTTAGCTAAAATTTTCGAAGATCAAAATACTATAGATCTAACAACAGAGTCAGGAAAAAAAATATCCTCTGACATATTAATCGGAGCTGACGGTTCACTCTCAAGAGTAAGAGATTTATCTAAAATACCGATTCGTAAGTGGAGCTATGATCAGTTGGCTATTGTCTCCTCAGTAAAAACGACAAAACCTATAGGCAGTATAGCTTTTCAAATCTTTACTGATACGGGCCCTATTGCTTTTTTGCCACTAGTTGAAGGGACAAACCACGCGTCTTTAATTTGGTCCACTGATAAATCTTATGGAGAGAAACTCCTGAAACTTGATAAAGAAGCATTATCGCAAGAGTTAAGGTTGAAAACAGAAGAAAGGTTCGGAGAAATTGATTTCTGTGAAGATATAAATTCTTTTCCACTTCATCAACTTCATGCCAAGAAGTTTTATAAGGAGCGCACCATTCTAGTGGGAGACTCAGCTCATACAATTCATCCTTTAGCAGGGCAGGGATTAAATTTAGGTATAGCCGATGTCAGAGAGCTATCTCACCTTCTTGCCTCCTTAAATAGGAATGGGAAGAGCTTGTTCGATAAGGAGGTTATTAAGACATACTCAAAAAAGAGGGAACCCGAGAGCTACAAAATGATAGCTTTAATGGAAGCATTTAAAAGAGGATTCGGTTCCGAAAGTCTTTTGATACGCTTTGGGCGAAATTTTGCCTTTGATTTTGCCAATCGTGCGACGCCTCTTAAGCGTCGTTTGATTAAAGAAGCTGCAGGAATTATTTAATCTTTGCTTCGGTATAAATGACGTGTTTTCTTATAACAGGATCAAATTTTTTGATTTCCATTTTATCTGGCATTGCAGATTTATTTTTATCTGTTGTATAAAAATGTCCAGTTCCAGCAGAAGATACTAATCTAATTTTTTCTCTCATATCTTTTCTCCTCTTGATCTAAGATCAGCAAGCACCTTATCGATTCCGTTCTTATCAATAGTTCTCATTCCATTTGCGGATACAGTTAAGCTAACGTATCTGTTTTCTGATTCTACCCAAAATCTATGTTTATGAAGATTTGGTTGGAATGTCCTCTTATTCCTATTTTTGGCATGAGAAACATTATTCCCTGCTTGAGGCTTTTTCCCAGTTACTTGGCATACTTTAGACATAATTTATTAAATATTTCTTTGTAGAGCCGCGTTTTATACCAGAAGCATTGACAGCAAGCAAGAATAAGCCGCTATAATCTCGACCTTAAGGAAACAAAATTTGAAATCTTTAGCTAACAAAAATATTTTACTCGGAGTAACGGGTGGCATAGCTGCCTATAAATCAGCTGAAATTGTAAGACATTTGAAAAAGTCTGGTGCCTCTGTCCGAGTAGTTATGACTAGGTCCGCTGAAGAATTCATTACACCACTCACCTTACAGGCTTTGTCTGGTAATAGAGTTTCTACTGAACTACTTGATGCCGAAGCAGAAGCGGCAATGGGCCACATTGAGTTAGCAAAATGGGCTGATGGAATTCTAATTGCACCTGCTACAGCCAATACAATCGCTAGGCTTTCATCTGGAAGAGGTGATGATTTGCTCTCCACTGTAACTCTTGCATTTGATGGGCCTATCTCAGTTGCTCCAGCTATGAATCAAGCTATGTGGAGAGATGAAAGGACACAAGAAAATTTAAAAAAACTAATAGATCAAGATTTTGGTATCTGTGGACCGGGATCAGGAGAGCAGGCTTGTGGTGATGTAGGTCTTGGAAGGATGCTAGAACCCTTAGATATAATAAATATGTTTTCGCTCTCTTTTAATGAAGGAACATTATCAGGAAAAAAAATTCTTATAACTGCTGGCCCCACTCAAGAGCCAATAGATCCAGTTAGATTTATAACCAATAGAAGCTCTGGAAAAATGGGTTATAGCCTAGTTGAGGCTGCGCTGGAGTCAGGTGCAAATGTTACTCTCATCAGTGGACCAGTGAATATAGAACCTCCTTCAAATTGTAATTTTGTATCTATAAAAACTGCCAAAGAAATGTACGATGCAGTGATGCATCATATATCGGGAATGGATGTATACATTGGCACGGCCGCTGTCTCAGACTATAGTCCGGCTAAGGCTAGCGACTCTAAAATTAAGAAAGATGGAAGCAATTCTCCTATGGTTCTAGAGCTAAAAGAAAATGAAGATATTTTGAAGTCAGTTAGTGAACTAGAGCAGAGGCCATACGTAGTGGGCTTTGCTGCCGAAACCAATGACTTGATCAAAAATGCGGAAAAGAAATTATCCAATAAAAATCTTGATTTAATTATTGCTAATGATGTTTCGAATAAAGAAATAGGATT